>Ga0326728_10001774_pt1 | contig 74454 bp, 64 predicted proteins | sample MB3enrmetagenome_FD_207602 | JGI IMG/M metagenome (GOLD analysis project Ga0326728, IMG submission 207602) | Lab enriched peat soil microbial communities from McLean, Ithaca, NY, United States - MB31MN | ecosystem: Environmental > Terrestrial > Soil > Wetlands > Peat | place: USA: New York...
TAGCTAAGGCCTGCAACTGGAGCCGATATCGATCACCCTCGCGACGTCTGACGTGCGGGTGAGTAGCCCCTGCGATTATGTAAACAACGTTGCTGTGCCGGGACAAAATGTTCGGCAAGGCTTGAATCACGTTTTCGAATCCCTTGTTTGGAGACAAGAGGCCGAACGTAAGTAAAACACTCTTTCCCGTCGAAAACGAATCCTTGTAAGAGGCCGGTTCCGCAAAAGGCAAATCGGGGATGCCGTGAGGAATCAGATCAATCTTCTCGCCGGGAACCCTAAACACATCCTGCAGAAACTGAGACGAGTGTTCGCTCATAACAATAAGACGATTGGAGCGCGAGGCGATTTCTTGCATGACGACCAGTTGGTCAAGGTCTGGTTCACGAAGAACCGTATGCAGAGTTGTCACCACGGGCATTTTGAGACGCTGCAGCAGTCGCAAGACATGGCTGCCAGCCTTCCCTCCAAAAATCCCGTACTCGTGCTGCAAACACACCAGATCGACATTGCTGGAATTAAGAAAGTCGGCGGCGGCTTTATAGGATGAAAGATCGCTTTCGGTTATCTCGAATCGCACGCGCGCAGGATAGCGGTAGCGCGATTGCGGATCATTGACGGCCACCACGGATACTCCAGCGGCACCGTACTCAGCCGCAATCGCGTCACACAAGTCTGTCGTGAAGGTGGCAATTCCACACTGGCGAGGGAGGTGGTTCCCGATCACCGCAACCCGCAATGGAATCGAGTGACCGGGGATTCCTTGCACGAATGATGCAGACTTCTTTGCGAACGCGAAAGGACGCGCTTCGCACCGCATCAGGCTGTTCGGTTTCAGACTCACGGTGCAATCAGGGTCGGACATTGCAGACTCCTTAACGGATATGGTCCGGTTGGAAGGGCGACCGAACACAACGTGAAGGCGTGAAGAGGCTACGCCTATACCTCATGGTGCCGGGATTCGTACTGCTTTTCTTCAAACCGTACTTCGCCGTCGGTTCAGTAGGTCAATAGCCAAAAACACCAGCGCCACAACCAGGAACAAATGGATCAGAGCTCCGCCGAAATGAAAACCAAGTCCCAGAACCCACACAATAAAAAGAACAATCCACATGACCCGAAGCATGTCAGCCTCCCATTCGCCCGCGCGAACGTGTAACTGATCACGTCGGCGTGGGTCTGCTGTCCAGGTGGATCCGCGACTGCTGAACCGCAGCGAACCAATTCAAACCTTAGCAAGTCACAATCAAAATGGTCTGATCAATAATGCTCACAGTTGCCGCATGGAGCTACGGATTCCCATCACCGGAGACAACGTTCGCTGGATTGTCAAAGATAAATTCTACGCAGGCGGGGTCGCCTGATGCGCTCCACCAATCGTAAGTTCACTGATCACCTGCTCATCGTTCTACGACCGAAATACTTGCGTAATCTTCATCGAAGCCTCTCTGGCGGTCTTGGTCGTCTTCGACAGCATTGGCTCTTGAGTTCGCTTTCCGCGAAGCCTTGCTTGCTCTGCCCTCGACGCGTCTTATGCTAGGAAGGCCATGTCCCAAGAGGGGAGTTCAGGCCGTCTGGTTTGACGGGAAGACTATTCTCCCGGAACATTTATACGTTCGCTCATTTCCGTGAGCGATGCTGTACAGCATTACTCATGCCGTGAGCCATCACGGCACGTCTTTGATCTGGAGCATCAAAACAACTTATAGCGGGCCGTGGCTATTGGACATTTACGATGGCTAGGAAAGCAGTAAAATATAAGGGTCGTTGTTCGCGCAGAAGGAACTGCCGATGTCTCCTGCTCGCCAACCCAACCCTTCTCCAGGCGGAAGGAAAGTCGCCCGCCAAATCTCAATTGACCCGGCCCTCCAAACAGCGCCTAATGCCATAGGCCCAAGTCTAGTGGCCAAGAAGAAACGGGATTTCGATCCCCATGCATTCCTCGCGACCATCGGAGAGGGCAGGAAATCTGTGCTCTTCCGGCAGAAACAAGGAATCTTTTCCCAAGGGGATACCGCGGATGCGGTGTTTTATATCCAGACGGGCAAGGTCAAACTCACCGTGGTCTCGAAGACTGGCAAGGAAGCAACGATCGGGATATTAAGTGACGGAGACTTTTTCGGCGAAGGTTGCCTGGTCGGGAGGCGTTCGCGCATGAAGTCTGCAACCGCAATGACGGATTGCGATGTTCTGCGAATCGACAAGAAAGCCATGATGGAAACGCTGCACCGGGAACAGGAATTTTCCGAGCTGTTCGTGGCTTATTTGTTAGCGCGGAACATCCGTTACGAAGAGGACTTGGTCGATCAGTTGTTCAACTCCAGTGAAAAAAGACTGGCCCGTGTCCTTCTGTTGCTGGCTCATTTCGGCAAGGAGGGGACACCCGAAACTGTAGTTCCCAAGATCAGTCAGGAGATGCTGGCGGAAATGATCGGCACAACCCGCTCGCGGGTCAATTTCTTCATGAACCGGTTCAGAAAATTGGGATTTATTCACTACAACGGCGGCCTACAAGTCCACAGCTCGCTGCTCCATGTGGTCTTGCACGACTAGCTGTTCTCCGGTGCAATTCCCCAAGAAACCAGATCGCAAAGGCTCGGATGAGAAGATGAGATTGGGCGTGCCTTCCACAGCAATCGGCTGGTGGGTGCCCGCAAGAGGGTGATCGTCAAAACTCGGCAAAACGATGTTGCAAAGTTGCAAAAGAGCATTAGTTTGAGCAATTGTGAACAGTTTCCTGGGCCCAAGTATTGAAAATGATTCTTAAGGTGAACCATGCCTGCAGAGGCCTGATCCGGCGCTCCGAAGCGCAATCGTTCTTTGCATCGACGATAAGGAGGACGTGCAGGAATGCAAGGGATCGCCGAACAGAATCTTCGCTCTCGACAAATGGTGATCCCCGCCATTCTCTCACTCGCCTCATTGCTTCGTTTTTCTTTCCGCACCTTGACTGCTGTCATCTTGTTGCTTTTCGCTTCTTCTGCTCGAGCCGACCTTCACCAGCATCCCGTCCTTCTCCCCGCCAATGTAGATCCCTCCAAATGTCTTGCGTGTCACAACGACAAGGCCACAGGGAAGTACGTCCACACCGCTATCTCCATGGGCTGCACCACCTGCCACGCGGTTGCCAACGTGAAAGGCGCCACCTACATCACTCTTACCTCTCCTAGCAATCAACTCTGCTTTACCTGCCACACAGTGTCCACTGACACCGTCCAGCATCCTCCGTACAAGGAGGGCAACTGCGTTTTCTGCCACTCTCCACACGCCAGTAATTTCCCCGCCCACATGTACGCCTCTCCGCAGGATGTCTGCATGGCCTGCCACGTCCGCGGCCTCATGAAGGTGAATCGCAAGGCGCACACCCTCACTCTTTCGTGGGGAGCGACAATTCCGTTCAAGGAAATGGATTCATGGTTCTACCTAAACCTCAACAAAACTCACAAGCTCAATCACCCCGTCGAAGGACATCCGGTTTCTGGCCCTAACGTTGCGCTTGGCAAGGACTCCCCTCCGATCACTTGCCTCACCTGCCACGAGCCTCACCACTCCACCGTTGCCAACCTCATCCTGCCGAAATACAAAACCACCACGTCTCTTTGCGAGTCCTGCCACCGCTTCCCCATTTGACTGCTGTTAAAGACGGAACCGTGGACAATTTAGATCGAGGCATTCTGTGCCGGCGCCCACCGGACGCACGCCACCGGCGCGGGTCACCTCACCAGGACTCGCCCGGACGCTTTCGGCAGCCATTCAGTGACCCAAATGGAATGTGTTCGTTATTGAACAGAAATGTCTTTCCACAGTGTCTAGCATCTCGTTGTGGATTACCCGCCGTTGATCGGAAGCTACCAAGAAAAGAAATGGCGGGTGCGAAAGAGGATTGTGACACTCCCCTTGTTCGTGCGCGCAGCGTCAGGCGACACGGCGGGACTTGGTGCGAGGCTATGAAAAAGACTTCGAACATCATTTTCTTCGTGCGGACATACTGCTGCAAGCTGCGAAACATCTTGGAAATTCGTTCATCAATTGATGAACGACCATGGGTCGATACGCAGGTGATTAACGCCCTGTCGCATCGGTCTGCGCTGAGCAGTTGCACCCTGGCGAACTGAGCCGGGGTTTGGCTTCGATGAATTGTCAGAGCGTTTGCTGTTAATAATTTCAGAGCTGTAGGAGGAGAACAACATGTTGAAACGCATTCTGATCGTCACAACGCTAACCCGTGGCGAAAACCATGACTCCTCCGCGCCGTACCCCTCGGACATAATCTTCCGCGTCCGCTTCGAGGACCCCGAACGCCGTGAGATCACGAACCAATCCCACTTCAAAATCCGTGTGTGGAGTACTCATGAGGCCGCTACCCGCCATCTCCCGCGGCTCGACCAAAACACGGACGTCATTCCGAGGGAAGCCAGTGGCCTCGAGATCGCGAACGACCTCGTCGACCGAACCTGGATTCTCAAACAAACCAACTGCCGTTTTTGCCATATTGACCTCCACCACCTAATCGTCAACTCGCCCGGCAATGCCCGCAGCATTGTGATCTTCTGCTACGTCGCCAACGGTCTTCCCTCTGTCGTTGTGTGATGTGGCGCAAGTTCTCCGCGCGATGCGCTTGTCGAGTTCCACCGGAGCGGCTGCAAGTCCACCTGTTGCGACAAATTCGTCTGGTTCGCGGATAAACTGCTCTCTTGAGCCATCCACGGGGTAACCGCTGTCTTCGAGATCACGCACGAGATCATCGGTCGGACCTGGATTCTCAGACAGACCAGCTGCCGTTTTTGCCACGTTGGCCTCTCCACTTAATCTGCAGCGCCGGAGTTGACTACTCACGTCGCTGGAATCCACTATTGAAGTTTGGCTTCATGGGCATATCCGCCAATTTCGTGAAGAAGTGCCTGCGCCGATTCCGGAACGGCCACTTTGCCGTCAAGAATTTCATGGCGGTTTACGTCGTCGCCATACATGGCTCTGTCTCCACTTTTGTCAGCTTGTACCACGGCGCCGTTTAGGCTCACTCCGATGAAAACGCCTTTCGAACGCGAGTAAGACAAAATCTCCGCATTCAATTTAAGATCCGTGCCAGCAGCGGCGTTCCGGCCCACCGGCCCGGCGGCGACAGAAGCGTCGGCTCCGAGCTTAAACTTGTCGCTGAGCAGGCTTTTCAAGGCGTGATCGTTCATAAAGAGCATCACAAGGTCGGTGGAAGAGCCCCCGATCTGATAACCCACGCTGCCACCCTCAATAGCCAAAAACAGGGGGGCGCTCCAGCCATGGCCGGTGCGACAGGTTGCCAGTCCCCTGCCGTAGTTGCCGCCGAATATGAAAGCGAACTTCACGTCTCCTGGAATGATGGCGATACATTTCGCCGATTCCAGAAGGTCCGAAGGGATGCCCTGATCCGGGGTGTTCATGATCTCCTGGAAGACCTGGGCAGCTTTCTGTGTGCGACTGACATCATCCTCGCGGTCCGAGGCGACAGCAGTTAGAGTTACGAACAGAGTTCGGGCGACAAAGCAGAGGCAGCAACTGAGATTATGAACCGCCACGGTGCTGTGGAGATCGAAAAGGTCAGCGCCTCGCGGCCGGAGCTCCCGAGTACGGACCACGGTGAGGCGCCTCCCGTCCGCGATCCTTCTGTCCAAACTGGGAGGTCCCGCTCGCCCGGCGGCGGCGCTCGACTCTTCGTGTGGTAGCGCTGTCGCGCAAGGCAAACGTGCTGGGAGTCGCGGCTAGACTTTTCATGAACAAGTTCAAGAAGTAGGTTTCATCGACTATGGCGACGGGAAAGGTCTGCACGTTCACAGTTCGCTTCTAAATGTCGTTCTTCACGACTAGCTGCGGACTTAAGCGGCTTTGAGCATCACACTCTTCGATGCGATGCACTCCATCAGATCTTTCCAGGATTTGACGAACCCCGCGGCTCCTTCGTCCAGAAGTTGAGCAGCCAAGGCATCCATATCAATGCCCGCCTTGGCGAACTTGGCCACCACCTCTTCGGCATGTACGGACAAAGTCTCGGCCATCTCCCCATGATCGGCGAACGCTTTTAACGTCGCTTCAGGCATCGTGTTCACGGTGAAGGGTGCGGCTAGGCCCCTGACGTAAAGGATGTCGGAGGCCTTAGGGTTTTTGGTTCCAGTGCTGGCCCATAGGAGGCGTTGCACGCGGGCTCCCGCGTTCAAGGTACGCTTCCAGCGAGGCGAGTCGAGCAAACGGCAGTAGCTTTCATGCGCCTGTCTGGCTATCGCAATGCCGAGTTGGTCGCGTAGTGCAGGGAATACTTTTTTCTCTACCGCAACATCCCATCGGCTGACGAACAACGAAGCCACGGATCCGACATCGGGATTCAGCCCGGCGGCAATGCGGCGCTCGACGCCGCGAAGGTATGCCTCCGCCGCCGCGACATACTGCGCACGGGAGAACAGGAGCGTCACATTAATCGGCACGCCCGCGAAGATTGCTTCTTCGATTGCTGGGAGGCCTTCCTGGGTACCCGGGATCTTGATGAGGAGATTGGGTCGTGCTGCGCGAACGTGGAGGGCTTTAGCTGCGGCCAGGGTACCTGAGGTGTCGTGCGCCAGCAGAGGCGAGACCTCCAATGAAACCCAACCGTCTACTCCATTCGTCAAGTCGTGGATCGGCCGAAACAGATCGGCGGCCTGCCTGAGATCCTCAATCGCCAGTTCGAAGAAGAGAGTCTCGCCCGATTTGCCTTCCTTCAGTTTCTGACGAATGGCGTCGTCGTAGTCATGGCTGTTCTTGATGGCGTGATCGAAAATCGTGGGGTTCGAGGTGAGCCCGGTGACCGAGAAGTCCTTAATGTAATTGCGGAGGGTGCCGCTGGACAGTAGACCTCGGGTAATGTTGTCGAGCCAAAGGCTCTGGCCCATATCGTGGAGCTTTTGAGTCGGTTTCATAATTTTTCTCCTAGATCGAACGGTGCTGCGTTGGTGTGGGCAGATGTAATCGGTGCGGTCAATAAATCCGCTGCGGCAGGCTCATCATTCGGATGCATCCTTGGGGCTGGGGTTGTGCCAGGAGCCGTCTGGAGCGATGAGCATGTCAGCCTGTTTCGGTCCCCAGCTGTGGCGCTTGTACGGGCGAACCCGGTGGTGGTGCTTGAGTACCGGATCGACCACCGCCCAGGCGGCCTCAACCGCGTCCTCACGGGTAAATAGCGCTCCATCGCCGATCATGGCATCGCCCAAAAGCCGCTGGTAAGGCGTTTCCTCTCCCGCCTGTTCTTCGAACAGATAGAGCTCTCGCTGGTCCCCGACGAGCTCCTTACCTGCGAGCTTGACGCGAGCGGCAAGGGCAATGGCCGAATTGGGGGAGAGCCGGAAGCGCAGGTAGTTCGCCAAGCCGGTCGTCGGCGCTGAGTCGGCAAAAAGCCTCTGCGGCGGTTTCTTCAACTCCACCAGAACCTCGGTCGCTGTATCTGCCAGGTATTTGCCGGAGCGTAGGTACCACGGCACCCCCGCCCAGCGCCATGAGTCGATGAAAAGGCGCAGTGCGCAGAAAGTCTCGACGTCGGAGTTCTTCGCCACGTCAGGCTCCTTCCGGTAGCCAGCGTACTGCCCGCGCACCAAGTTGTCGGGCTTCAGCGGGCGCATGGCTTGAAAGACCTTGGCTTTCTCGTTGTGCACGGCTCCAAAGTCCCTACCGGCCGGCGGTTCCATGGCAAGCAGCGCGACGATTTGGAAGAGGTGGTTCTCGATCACATCGCGCAGACAGCCGGCAGTTTCGTAAAACGCGCCGCGCTCCCCGACGCCGAAATCCTCAGATAGTGTGATCTGGACGCTGGCCACGTAGTTGCGGTTCCAGATCGGCTCCAGGAACGAATTAGCGAAGCGGAAATAGAGGATATTCATGATCGCCTCCTTCCCGAGAAAGTGGTCAATGCGGAAGATCGAGTCTTCCGGGAACACCGAATGGGCGACGCGGTTGAGTTCCTGCGCCGAGGCCAGGTCGCGTCCGAACGGCTTTTCGACAATGACGCGAGCATGCTCGGCCAGGTTCGCGGCTCCGAGTCCTTTAATCACTGTCTCGAAGAGTGAGGGCGGGATCGCGAGGTAGTGTGCCGGGCGCCGAGCGCTACCCAGCTCCTTTTTTATCGCCGTGAACGTGCCCGGATCTTTGTAATCCCCGCTCACATACTTGAACAGGGACAGAAGGCGGTGGAGAGCGCGCTTGTCATCGATCCCTCCCGATCGCTTGATGCTGTCGGTCACACGTCTGTGCAGACGATCGAGACTCCACTTGGGGAAGGCGACACCGATTACCGGGACATTGAGGACATTACTCTTCACCATGGCATAAAGTGCCGGGAAGATCATCTTGTGGGCGAGATCGCCGGTTACACCGAAGAGGACCAGCGCGTCGGAACGAGAGGCCGTCATCAGGCGCGTCCGTTCTTGGCGACGGTCTCTTGCTCATGGCCTCCGAACTGTACTGAACGGAGTCGTGAATCTTCTCGCATAGACCAATACATCTCGATGATCCTTTCATGCCCCAACCCCCTGTTTCTCCAGGGCGTGCACCTTATCCACTCGGCGGCGATGGCGTAGCGCACCGCTGAAGTGAGCGGTCATAAAGGTCTCGATCAGTTCCCAGGCGAGCGCAGACCCGATCACTTTTCCGCCCAGGCAGAAGACATTCATGTCGTCATCTTCGACGCCCTGATGAGCGGAGAAAACATCATGGATGAGCCCGGCACGCACACCCGCAACTTTGTTTGCCGCGATGGACGCACCCACGCCGCTGCCACATAGCGCCACTCCGCGTTCGACCTCTCCCGCGGCCACGGCCCTGGCCATTGGGATGATGAAATCGGGGTAGTCATCTGCGGGGTTCAATTGGTGTGCGCCGAAGTCCACGACCTCGTACCCCGCGCCGCGGAGCAACTCCGCCAACTGCTCTTTTAATGCGAACCCTCCATGGTCCGCGGCAATTCCCACGCGCATCATGGGTTCTCCTTAACCTGGCGAAGCACGTTATGCGCCTGCTTGCAGACATTTTCCAGGGTCAAACCGAGCGAGGAATCCGCTTGTGACTCCCAAAGTTAGCTGGTCTTGAAATAATGGGCGACCTTGTGGCCTGCTTCTTCCGAGTAGTACACGATTGCGTGGGCGGACTTTTTCGCTGCGTCCTCTGTTTCTTTCCCGGCATCTTCGGTTGCATGCTCGGTTAACCGGTAGGTTTGCTCGGTTCCATCGGCAATTTTGATCGTCATCGTCCGGGCGGCGCGGTCAAACTTGGTAATGGTGCCCTCGCTCGTCTTCAGTCCATGCTCGCCTATCTGATCGATCTCCTCAGCGGTCTCGTCTGCGCCCTGTTTTGTATAGTGCACAACGACATGGGATCCTTCCTGAAGATCGCGTGCGGCCTCCTCAGCTCCCTTGTGGGTCTCCTTCCCGCCATGCACCACGGTTCGTTCCACGAGATGCATTGTGTGTTCGGTTCCATCAGAGGCCTTTACCATCAAGGTTTTCGCGGTACGATCAACTTTTGTGACAAGGCCTTCGACCGAGGCGGTCTTTTCTGTTGCACTGAGGATGCTTGCAAAACTGAAAAGCGAAATGCCGACAACAGCTACTGTTAAGATGCGACGGGATGTTCTGAAACTCATGATTGGCGCTCCTTCATTTTATGGCTTAAGCCGGAATTTCCGATTAAATCCAATATGGCATTGTCGCCACGATTCCGCGAAAATACAGATCAATAGTCCCCAGCGAATATGACAGCGCTCTAATAGAAAAACTGTTCCCTATTGATCAGGCTCACAGAGAGCCTCCTCGGGCGTGGTATCGTCTTGCGCATGGTCGCGCCGCCGATTGCCGCCGCGAGTCCTTTCAGCCACAGCTCGACGCTATGAATCGCCAGCTGACACCCCTCAGAAATTCGCGTGTAGGCGTTCAAAATGGCACAGACTCCTCTTTTGCCGTTACACGATGAACACGGAGATGCCCCCTTACCGCTCATCGATCTCTCTTTGACGGCGCCGGTAATTTCCCGTACCACAGTGTCAAAGGCGGCTGGGTCAACCGGAACGGTCCCTCCGACCATAGAAAACCCCGGATGCCCGTTGGACCTGCGAAGAAGGCAAGGACCGGGTAACCGTTAAGAAATGACAGTCTGCCGGTTCCTGCGGTTAGTGGAGTGGAGAACGGCGGACATCCGTTGTCGAAGGCTGGAATACGCTCCGACAGATCCCGACTGATTTTACTTCTCGAACACTTTTTCGATCTGCCCGACTTTCTTCTGAACTTTGCCGGTGTTTTTTTCAGCGTTGCCGTCGGCCTGTAAGTTAGGATTATTCGTGACTTTGCCGAACGTCTCTTTGACTTTGCCTTTCACTTCATGAACAGTGCCTTTAATCTCATCCTTCGTGCTTGAGTTCATCTGTTTTCTCCTTAGTAGTTGAATAACACGAGTCCTTGGATCCCCATGCCCAGGGGTTCCTTCCCGGATCCGAAAGCGTGTTTGTCCTTACAGTTTCAGCAATCTGTCAAAAAAAGAACGATAACGCTACAGGGCAAGCCGCAGGTCTTCAGTGGACACGTTGTCACCGCGGTCCCACTGCTTTTCCAAACCCGATCGCTCGTTGGCAGAACTCTCCACGAGTCGCTGCATCGCCGCAGCTACCATCTTGTCTGCTTCTTCGACCGTTCAGCGTGGTTCGTCCACGAAACCAGTTTGTACCTTGTTCCACTGCGATCGGAAATCCCCCATCTCCGATTCAAGAAAACAAGAACACAGGCTTTGACACTACAGCTGCTCTGTCCAGGTTTCCGTCTCTTTGACTTTCACAGCTTGGGTCCGTCGGCCTGCTTTTGCACAATGCTGTAGCTCGCCAGGTCTGCCGTCGTAAGCTCCTCGTCTTTTCTTCGGTTCAACCTTTACGCCACCTCTTTTCTTTCCACAATCGTTGGTACCTGCATCAGTTCCTCAATCACCCAGCGGTAATGGATCATCGCCGTTCTAAGCTCTTCGGTGGTTGTTTCGGCTTTCCCAACCCGCAGCGCAATCTCGTGTGCAGACCGGTAGTTCTCCACCACTCGGGGATGGTCCACAGAAACATCAGCGGCGCGTTGATTGAAATCGGATACGGGATAGCCGCGGACTTTCATTAAAGAGGACACCATGTCGTCAGCTTCTGCGACTGCCCCCTTTGGGGAGTCGATAAAGCGGGACTGTACGGACTGCCACTGTTTCGAAAAGCGCTCATACTCCACTGGGTCGAGATCGCGAATATTGAACTTTTCCACCCGCTTTTCGCGATCGGCTAATTTCGCTTCTGCTTTTCGTTCTGACCCTTGCTCCCGCACTGCCCGATCGTACTCGGGGCCAAATTTCTTCCGCAGGACCGCGGTCGAATTCCTGTGTTTTCCCATGTAAAGAACAGCAATTACTGCGGCGGCAACAATCACGACGGTAGCGACCGTCATGAGTACCCTCGGATCCATAAGATTTAGATTCATCGAAATCTCCCTGCACCTAACATTTTCACAAAGATAATTTTGTTCACGTCCCCCTGGCAGACGAGACTTGTGAAAGAACCAGTATCAAACTTTGGGCTTCGGAAAAACTGATCAGAATTGATCGTGTGGTGAATCAACCTTTTGTTCAGGCTGTTTTGGATAATTCTTCGGTCGATGATGAAACGCCACCGTGTCGCGGGACATACCGGTTTAGATCCAGTGCTTTCGCAGCAACCACACTTTGATGATCTGTGTCAGGCCCATGTAGCTGAGCAGCGTGAGCATAAGGATGGGCCAGTACAGCCGCGGCAGGTGCGTGAAGCCTAACGCAGAGGCCAAAGGGGAATACGGCAGCCACACGCCCAGAGCCATGATCGCTACTGTTGTGCCCGTCAGCGCCCAACTCGCACGGCTCTGCAGGAACGGAATTTTATTTGTACGAATGACATGGATGATGAGCGTCTGCGTCATCAACGACTCGACGAACCATCCGGTCTGAAAGAGGGACGCTCGGGATGGATCCCAGCAGTGAAAGAGGTAGAGCATGACGAAGAAGGTCGTATAGTCGAAAATCGAGCTGATAGGGCCGATAAAGAGAATGAACCGCTTGATTTCCCCGATGTTCCAGGGGCGCGGACTGGCCACTTGCTGTTCGTCCACGGCGTCAGCTGGAATCGGTACCTGCGAGAAGTCATACAGCAGGTTGTTCGTCAGCACCTGGATTGGGGCCATCGGCAGGAAGGGGAGGAACGCGCTCGCTCCCAGCACGCTGAACATGTTCCCGAAGTTGGAACTCGCTCCCATCCGAATGTACTTAACGATGTTCGCGAAGACCTTGCGGCCTTCAATCACACCTCCTTCGAGCACCATCAGATCCTTCTCCAGCAAGATCAGGTCGGCTGACTCCTTGGCGATGTCCGTCGCGGTGTCGACCGAGATGCCAACATCCGCCGCTCGCAAGGCGGGAGCGTCATTGATGCCATCGCCCATGAATCCGACAACGTGCCCCTTGCTCCGCAGCACGCGAATGACCCGCTCTTTGTCCGCGGGAGAGAGCCGTGCAAAGAGCGTCGCCTTTTCCGCAGGCCCGGCCAGTTCGGCATCGGACATTTTCTGCACGTCGTCGCCCAGGAGCATGGGATCGGCCTGAAGGCCAACGTCCTTGCAGATCTTGCGGCTGATGAGATGGTTATCTCCAGTGAGGATTTTTACGGCTACGCCATGCTTGGCGAGAGCCGCAAGGGCAGGGCCGGCGGTGCTCTTGGGCGGGTCCAGGAATGCGACGTATCCTCTGAGTACGAGTTCGCTCTCGTCTGCCTTCGCGCAGATTTGCTTCCCGGGGAGTTCCTTCGAAGCCACTGCCAGCACGCGAAACCCGTCGTTGCTGAGGCTGTCGTATTCTGCTTTCAGCCCGACCATCCGATCGGTTTCCATCGGCGACAACTTCCCATCGAGTTCAAAATGCGAGCAGCGGTGAAATACGTCCTCCGGAGCGCCCTTAGTCAGCAGGATCGCCTTACCTTCCGGGTCCGCCACCAAGACCGACATCATGCGTCGCGTGAAATCGAATGGGAGCTCATCCAGCTTCGTGTACTTCTCGACCACCGCTTTCCCGTGGAAGTCAGTGCTGTCCAGAATCGCCCGATCGAGCAGGTTCTTGAGGCCGGTCTGGAAGTAGCTGATCAGGTATCCGGCCAGGAGCACGTCCTCGGTTTCGCGCCCAGCGACGTTGCAATGCCGCATGAGGACGACGCGGTCCTCGGTGAGGGTCCCCGTCTTGTCGGTGCACAACACGTCCATGGCTCCGAAGTTCTGGATGGAGTTCAGCCGCTTGACGATTACCTTCTTGCGGCTCATGGCGAGGGCCCCATTCGAGAGACAAACGGAGACGATCATCGGCAGCATCTCGGGAGTGAGCCCTACAGCCACAGCCAGTGCGAAGAAGAAGGCTCCCTTCCAATCGTGTTTGGTGAAACCGTTGATGAAAAAAACCAGAGGCACCATCACGGCCATGAATTGCATCATGAGCCACGTGAAGCGGTTCAGACCTTGGTCGAAGCTGGTCAGCGCTCGTTCCCCGGTGATCGAGCTGGCCATACTGCCCAGGTAGGTTTGTACGCCCGTCGTCACCACGACTGCTGTTGCCGTCCCGCTCTCAACGCTCGTCCCCATGAAGCATGTGTTCTTGAGTTCGGTGGGCGAGATCCCTTTTTCAGTTTCGGGGTCGTGGAACTTCTCGACCGGAAGCGACTCACCTGTGAGACTGCCTTGGCTAACGAAGACGTCTTTCGAGGACAGCAGCCGGACGTCGCCGGGAATCATATCGCCGGCTGCCAGTCTGACGATGTCACCCGGCACCAAGTCCCGGAGTGGTATCTCTCTCGCCGTGCCATCCCGAACCACGGTCGCGGTCACATGGATCATGGCCTTCAGTTTTTCTGCTGCAGAGTCCGCTCGCGCTTCCTGCCAGAAGCGGAGTCCCACGCTCAGCGCTACCATACCCAACATCACAGAGCCGGCGCGCGCGTCGCCCGTAAGAAACGAAATTGCCGACAGAGTCGAAAGCAGGATTACCAGAGGGTTGCGGATGATTTTCAGAACGCGGACGATCCAGCCTTGCTTCCGTTCTTGCGCGATCTCATTCGGACCAGTACTGCGCGCGCGTTCTTCGGCATCAGATTGGGCCAGGCCATTCAGAGAAGTTCGCAGGTCCCGCAACAACTGTTGGCTGTCTTTCCGGGCGGCATCGAGGACTGCTGGCGAAACCCGAATATTCTGGTTCTTCGTCTTGGTTAGGATCGGGCGCTCGTTCGGGCTGGCAGACGGCGGCGCAAGCTTACAATCTGGGACTCCAGCGGCGGCCAAGGCTCCTGTCGCATTATCCGCATTCGGTGTTGTCATCGTTCCCTGAATCGGCTTATGGGAAAGCTTTCAAGCCATGGAATTAACCGACAGATTTTTCGTTATTGCTGGATCTGACTGCGACTTTCTTGATGAACCATTCCTGAGCGTTCATGCTGTGGGCATTGTCGCGATTGGAAGGCCGATCATAGGTTCCGTCGGGTTTCATATGGCGGGCTTTGACCACATCGGCAAGGTAGGTGGCGAGCACCCCATCACGGAGAAATCGCACCAACTTGGGGTCGCGCACCGGAAAGTCCACTTCCACTCTGCGATTAAGGTTGCGCGGCATCAGGTCGGCGCTACCCAGGTAAATCTCCTCTTGTCCAGCATTGCGAAAATAGAAAATGCGGCTGTGCTCAAGGAATCGTCCCACGATACTTGTGACCCGGATGTTTTCGCTGACACCAGCTATCCCGGGACGCAAGCAGCAGATCCCGCGCACCAGAAGATCCACCTGGACGCCGGCTTTTGAGGCCTCGTAAAAGAGTTGAATCATGGGCTTATCTACCAGGGCGTTCATCTTGAAGATAAGGTGGCCACGCTCGCCGTTGCGCTGATGCTCGATCTCGCGGCGGATGAGCCGCTCGAAGTTTTGCCTCATGTCCACAGGGGCTACCAGCAACTTGCGATAGTCGACCTTAGCGGAATAACCCGTTAAGTAATTAAACAAATCGGTACAGTCCGCGCCGATCGCTTCATCACAGGTGAACATTCCAATATCGGTATAGAGCTGAGCGGTAACACTGTTGTAGTTGCCGGTTGAAAGATGCACATAGCGGCGGATGGCATCGCCCTCGCGCCGCACTACCAAAGCGGTTTTACAATGCACTTTCAAACCCGGCAGACCGTAGACAACATGCACTCCGTCGCGCTCCAGAGCGCGGGCCCACTCAATATTGCTCTCTTCGTCAAAACGAGCCTTAAGTTCCACCAACGCGGCAACCTGCTTCCCCTCGCCGATGGCATCCAGGAGTGCCTCCACTACCGGAGAGTTACGGCCCACGCGGTAAAGTGTAATTTTGATGGCCAAAACCGCCGGGTCGCGGGCTGCTTGCTGCAGAAACGTCACCACCGGTTGAAAGGAATCGAACGGGAGGTGCAGAAGAATGTCTTGGCGCCGGATGGCGGCAAACATGTCTTCGCCTTCTTCCTCAGGCCGCAGTGCAGCCGGAACCGCCGGGAGGAAAGGCTTATCCTTCAACTCAGGCCGATCGATAGCCGAAAGATGTTTCAGGCGCGACAAGGCAATCGGCCGCCCCACCTGGTAAACATCGTCGGGATCGACTTCGAGGTTCTTCTGCAGGATTTCGAGAACTGCCGCTGGCATGTCGTCATTCACTTCCAGCCGGATCACATCCGCAAAACGCCGCTGCCAGACGCCCTCTTCAACGGACTCCATAAGATCGCCCGCCTCAAGTTCCTGGATCGCGCTGTCCGCGTCCCGAGTTACGTGAAAAGGATGGGCCTCAAGGATTTCCATTCCCGGAAACAGGCTTTGCAAATTGGCCACGATGACCTGCTCCAGCCACACCAGGTACTTTGACGCAGGTGCTTTCTTTTTCGTCGTCCCGCCTTCCTTGGCCGGAGTTACCGGTACGAGTTGCGGGAGGATATCCGGCACCTTGACCCGGGCGAAATGTTCAACGTCCTGCTGGTCGCGGATCAGAACAGCCAGATTCAGGCTGAGGTTTGAGATGTGCGGAAAAGGTCTGCCGGGATCGAATGCCAATGGAGTTAACGTAGGAAAGACAGTTTCGGAAAAATACCTGTTAACGTTCGTCTTTTGTACCGATGTCAGCTGAGAATAATCCACCACGCACAAGCCAGCCTTCCTTAGGGCCGGGGAGATTTGCCGGCTTAAACACTCGTGTGCGGCTTTGAACAGATCCGAAGTCTTTTCACGGATCGCGCTCAACTGTTGTTTGGGCGTCATACCATCGGGATCGCACTCGAGTACATTGCTCTCCACTTGCCGTTTAAGACCGGCTACCCGCACCATGAAAAACTCGTCTAGGTTTGAGCCCACAATGGAGAGAAATTTCACTCGCTCAAGCAAGGGATTTTGCTCGTCTTGGGCCTCCTCCAGCACTCGCTTCTGGAAGGCGAGCAGGCTGAGTTCCCGGTTAATGTAGAGTTTTGAATCGTCCAGAGAAGAAGCGTCGCGCGAACCTGTCCGCTGAATTTCTTCTTGCCGTGGTTTGCCGGCGGGTCGCGAAACCCGGTGCTTCGTCTTGGTCGCGGGAGTGTGCTCGGCGGACATCGGATTCGTTACGAGTATACCGATTAACCGGACTGCCACCGATGTCGAGCGCAAACATCGAAGGCTATTGTTAAAGGGGGATTAATTCTCTTTCCTCAGTACGCAACTGTCTACTATTGCTCAGACCGACGGAATTGAGGATGAGAGAGTGATGCGTTGGATCTCTTAATCCAAGGAACTGGACCGGCTAGGTCGCGACCCACTCCCAAATGACAGAGGCTATTTATGAACCTTAATCTTCTCTCCGTTCCGTTCATCGCTACGATTATCCTAACGGGCTGCAACTCCGGGACACCGACGACCGCAGCCGCCCGCAATAACACTCAGCTTACCGCCGCCGGCAGTTCGTTCGTTGATCCCGTCATGACTCGCTGGGCCCAAGCCTATGGACAGGACCATCAGGGTTTGCAGATCAATTATCAATCGATTGGCAGCGGCGGAGGCATTGAGCAGCTCAAGAACAGCACGGTGGATTTTGCCGCGTCCGACGCCGCGCTCGGTGACGAAAAGCTGAAGGAGATGCCTGCTCTGGTGCAGATCCCGGAGAGCGCTGGACCGGTGTGCATAACCTATAACCTGAAACAGCTCAAAGAGCCGCTGAAGCTGAGCGCAAAGACACTTTCGGGTATTTATCTAGGCACGATCAAGAATTGGCAGGATGCTGCAATTAAGAAGGACAATCCGGGAGTAAGTCTTCCCAAGCAGGGTATCGTTGTGGTGCATCGTACCGACGGCAGCGGCACCACGAACATCTTCACGACTTATCTTGCTGCCCTCAGCCCCAAATGGAAAAGCCAGGTCGGTCAAGGCCTCTCCGTAAGCTGGCCAATCGGACTTGGAGGCAAAGGGAGCGAGGGCGTAACGGGCGTGGTGAAGCAGACTCTCGGAGCAATCGGGTATGTGGAGCTGACTTTTGCCGAGGAGAACCATCTTCCAGTCGCGCAGGTCCAGAACTTGGCGGGCAAATACGTGAGCCCGACGGCTGCGGGAACGAGCGCTGCTATCGATGCGTTTTCCGGCGAGCTATCGAAAGACGTGCGCACGCCAATCGTCAATGCTCCGGCGTCGGCGCCGGATGCTTATCCCATCAGTGGCCTCACTTTCCTGCTTGTGCCAAAACAAGCAAAGGATGCCAACAAGGCAGCGGAGGTCAAGGGCTTCGTCCAGTACATCATCACGGGCGGGCAGGATCCTGCGGAGCAGTTGCATTATGCAAAGCTACCGGCGTCTCTGCAGCAGATCGATGAACAGCTCTTGCAGCAGGTACAGGGTGGATCATAGGGGAGCACTTCAGGATTCGGCGGGCTATCAGGTTCTTAGGGCCGGAGGCCTGAACGTGAGTATCTCTGGCACGTGTGTTTCATGGCGTGCTAAGGAACTTCGGCAGATTTTCTGCTGCGCGGCCCATCGAGCGGGCAAGGCTTAGTTTGGCGACGTTGTGGGAGAACACGCTGTTGATATAGTCAAGCTCAGCGCCCGCCAGCGCTTCCTGCGACTGAACCAGTTCTACACTGTCGGCCACGCCTGCCTCCACACGCTGCCGCGTGAGATCGAGAGTCTCCTTGGCGACCCGCGCATTCCTCTGCGCCACTTCCACCTCGCTGGTTGCCGCCTCTAAGTCGAGATAGACTTTTCGAATGTCTCCCTCTACTTGCAGTTTGAGATCTTCGAGTTCGGCACGTCTTTGCGTTAAAGTGGCGTCGGCTTGCTCGATGTCGCCCTCCGTTCGGCCACCCTCCCAAATTTGGAAGCGCAGTGTCCCAGTGACCGAGAACGTACCGTGAGACTGGGACGGATTGGTTCCGATCACTCCATAGTCGGCGTTCACCGCAAGAGAGGGCAGCCGTTCAGAACGTGCGCCAGATCGCGCGAGCTCGGCGGCCCGGACTTGAGCCGCCGCTGCCTTTAGATCCGGACGTTGCTCGAAGGCCTGTCTGAACGCCTCTTCCAGAGTAATCGGCGGCGCAGCCGAAAAAGGGACGTCGTCGGAAAGGTCGTACTGGTCATTGGGCGGCAAACCGGTCATCCGTGCCAGGTTGATCTTCTGCTTCGCAAGATCGTTCTGCAATGAAGTTACTCGCTGCTGTTGGGTAAGCGCTTGCACTTGGCTGCGATCGACATCGACCTGTGCCACCACTCCTACAGCTCGTTGCTGTGATGCTTGTTTATAAAGAGCGTTTGCTGTGTCGAGTTGAGCAAGAGCTGATTGCACTCTAGCCTTGTCGGCAATAACCAAAAGATAAGCTCCCCCAACGGCTAATACCACGAGATCGCGAGAATCCTGAGCCGAAAGTTGGTTTGCACGGAGGCTTTCGTCGGCCGATTTGTAGTTTTTCCACGCGGTGAGATCCACTACGGTTTGCGTGAGACGCGCCCGCAAGTCGATGTAGTTATAGGGCCCCAAAACCGTCGGCAAATTGAATCCTGGAATCTTCTTCAGGCCCTCGGCTGCCAGGCTGGTCTGCTGGACGGTTTCGGCCAAGTCGCCGGTGAGGTTGGGGAGTAGTACGCTGCGTGCCACGCGCGTTTGCCCGTGTGCCTGACGTACGGCCTGAACGAATCCGACTGCTCCCAGATTGTACTCAAGGCCGCGGCGGATGGCGTCTCGCAAAGACAGCTTGCCGGCAAACGGCATGTTGGAAATGCCAGATGTACTTCCCGAGTAAGCCCCTTGAACTTGAACCGTGGGATTGAGTGTGTTGACTGTGCTCGATACCCCCGGCGTGGTTGACTGCGTGGCCGTCACCGAGCCGCTCTGTGCGGTCCGGCCTGACAGCGGCAACTGCGTGGCCTGCGCGCCTTGGGATTGCCCGGGCGGCGTCTGGGCCAACGCATTTCCGCCAGCGATGCACATACTGAGCAGGATCAATGTCGCACTTGTCTTCAGCGGTTTCGGTAGCGTGGCCAGTTTCTTCTTCCTCATGAGCAATGGACCGTGCCTTTCCATTCTTAACTAAGTTGCTTGCGAAAACGCCAGACGCTGAGCGAAACGAGGACGATGGTAAAAATCGACAACGCCAGGAAATTGGGCCACAGCGCAACGATCCCGCTTCCCTTGAGCATGCCGCCGCGGACGATGGTCGCGAAATGGTGAATGGGATTCAGAATCGTAAAGGGCTGCATCCATCGCGGCATCGCTTCGACAGGATTCAGCGCTCCCGAGAGCGAGGACAAAGGGGGGTTGATGAAAAAGGCAGTCAACTGCGCCTGCTGGGCGGACTTACTGAACGTTGCAATCACCGTGCCCAGACTGATCCCGGACAAAATGCACAACATGCCGCCAAATAAAACATAGGGCAAGCTGCCGTGAAACGGGATATGAAAAGCGATTTTGAGCGTCGCAACGCACATCAGCATCATTATGCAGAGCAAGACAAACAGCGGCACGATCTTGGCGATGATGATTTCAGACGTGCTGGCGGGAGACATGAGCAGTTGCTCCATCGTTCCAGTTTCGCGCTCTCTCACCATGGCCGCAGATGCAACCAACGAACTGTTCATAATCAGCAAGAGACCGAAAACACCGGTCACAATGAACCAGGAATCAATCAGGCCCGGGTTGTAGAGGAAAGCCGGCATCAGTTGCACTTGTCCCCGGCGACTGATCTCGGACGCAGCAACCTGCTTAAAGCTGGGATGAATGCCCATGCTCTGCAGCCCGGCATTGTAAGTTTGAATGATGCCTTCCGCGTAGGCTTGGCTGATGGTGGCGGTATTCGCGTTCGTGGCGTTTAGCAGGAACTGGACCGTGGTTGAATGACCGCGGTGCAAATCCCGCGCATAGTCGTAGGGGATGACCACTCCAGCGTCCACCTTGCCCTGACTGATTGATGCCCCGAGTTCGTCTACCGAAAAATAGTAGCCTCCAAGACGAAAGCTTTCGCTCTCGGTGAGGGTCGCGATTAACTCCCGGCTCTCCGGAGTCTTGCTGTCATCGACGACACCGAGGCGAACATTCGACACCGCCGCGCTCAACGCGAAGCCAAACAGCGTCAGTTGCAAAATGGGAGGAAGAATCAAAGAGATCATGAGACGACGATCGCGCCGGATCTGGTTGAACTCTTTGCCCACCAGTGCGCGGAACCGCTGATTGAAGACGTTTTGCAAGGGATTCGTCATTCGCTCACGCTTTGAGCTGCATTCGGCGCATGCTGAACCAGCCAACCCCATAGAAAACCGAGCCGATGATGCCGATGATCGTGACCTTCCACCAGTCGGCGAGCCAGCCACCACCTTGGAGGAGCGCATCCCGCACGACTTCGATGTAGTACCGGCCCCACATGAAATTCGAGATCCAACGCAATCCCACAGGGATGTTTTCGATGGGAAAAATCAGGCCGGAAAGCAGAAAGACCAGGAGGAAGCCGCCGAGGGCCACCACTTGCATCGCGGCGACCTGGCTCGGAATCGTCGCTCCCACCATGGTTCCAAAGGCCGCCACGCAGAACGTGTAGAGAATCGTGGCGACGATGAACGGGGTTGGATCGCCCGCCAGCCCCAAACCAAAATATGTAAAAAGAAGGATGAGCATGACTACGCACTCGGCGAGCGCGACTACCATAAAGGCAAGAATCTTTCCCAGCAGGAATTCGTGGGCGGAGATGCTGGACACATAAACTTGTAGGATGGTCTTCAGTTCACCCTCTTTTGCCATGGCGAGAGCCGCCAGCAAAGGAGGAAACATCGAAAGTCCCAGCACGAAAATTCCTGGACCGTAAAACTTCTTGGCGGAGAGTCCAGGGTTGTACCAGAGGCGGATGGCGGTTTGGACCAGCGCCAGTCCTTGGGTGCCAGCGATGCGTTGATTGTAGGCGCGCGTAATCTCGTTGGCGTAACCTGCCGTAAGCTTCGCGGTATTGGCGTCAGAGGCGTCCACCAGCAATTGAATGGGAGAATTTGCTCCGAGTGCCATGTCCCTTCCGAAATGGGGCGGAATGATGAACACCGCCCTGGCCGTGTTTGAACTGAGAGCCTCCTCGGGGCGTCGATCGATCGGCCAGGCAACGACATGGAGAGTGATGGAAGCACGAACCGTGTCTAGAAAATCACGCGAAGCGGGTGAATCGTCAAAGTCCTGCACGATGACGGGAAGATTGTTTACGGTCAACGAAAGAGACACGCTCATCAGGATCAACAAAACGAGGGGAAGCACCAGTGCGAGAGCCAGCGTCCGCCAGTCACGGCAGATCTGCGTCAGCTCTTTACGGGCTTGCGCAACTACACGTCGCATGGCATGCACTCCTTACGGCTCACTCTTCTGCTGAAACTTTTCCCTGCTGGCGCGCTTTTTCGATCACACTGATAAATACGTCTTCGAGCGAGAAGGGCTCTTCACGTGCGCTGATTACCTTGATTCCATTGCTTTCGAGCTTTTCGGTCGTGGTCCGTTTGCCTGCCTCAACATCTTCGTCGGTGACTACGTGGAGCCGATCGCCGAACAGGGAAACTCTCCAACGCTCGGTGTCACTCTTGAGCACGTCGGCGGCGTGCTGCGGCTGGTCGACGATGAATTCAAGTAAATGGCCGGTTTGCGCGCTCTTGATGCCGCTCGGAGTTCCTTGGGCCACCAGTTCTCCGCCGGCCATGAAGCCCAGGCGGTTGCATTGTTCCGATTCTTCGAGGTAATGCGTGGTCACAAGAATCGCCGTGCCTGCGTCGGCCAGGCGGTTGATCATCACCCAGAAAGCGCGCCGAGCCAGAGGATCGACCCCAGAGGTCGGCTCATCGAGAAAGAGCACGCTCGGTTCGTGCATGATGGCGGCGCCGAAGGCGACACGCTGCTTCCAGCCTCCCGGCAGACTGCCAGTGATCTGGTCTTCTTTCCCTTCGAGTCCCGAGAACGACACCACCCAGCGGATTTTCTCGTCGCGCTCGCTCGCGGGCACGCCGTAGACGCCGGCGAAAAAGCTGAGATTTTCCCGGATGGTCATATCGTTGTAGAGCGAGAACTTCTGCGACATGTAACCGATCTGCTGGCGAATGCTTTCCGAGCGCAGGTTGCCCTGCTCGCCGGCCAGCCGCATGCTTCCGCAGGTGGCCTCAAGCAGTCCGCACAGCATCCTGATCGTGGTTGTCTTGCCGGCGCCGTTTGCACCCAGAAGGCCGTAGATTTCTCCATAGGGAATCTCAAGAGTCACATTCTTGACGGCAGTAAACGCTCCGAACTGTTTCGTCAGATGGTCCGCTCCGACGGCAATCTGGCCGCGCAGGTTCGAGTGGTCGTGGTGCCCAGGAAACGGTGGATTCTTCGAGTCTTCGCCTAGACCTCGCAGGCCGGCGACGAACACGTTCTCAAGAGTGGGCTCATCAACGCGAACGTCGCTGACGTGCAGGCCGGCTTTGCTACAGAGTTCTTCAACGATTTGGCGCGCCTTGTCTGGATCATGGGCAAGGACGTCAAGACGATCACCAAAACGCTCCACGTCCATGATGTCTTGCTTCGGACCAGATACCTCGGACAACACGCGTTCGGCTCCGCTCAAATTGTCGACGCGGACTTCCAGTCGCTTGGCGCCCAGACTCTCTCGTAATTCGGCCGGAGTGCCGATTTGCTGGATCTCCCCTTTGTGAATGAGCGCGATCCGATGGCACCTTTCAGCCTCATCCATGTACGGCGTCGAAATCAGTATGGATAAGCCTTTGGCGGCCAGATGCGCCAGGGCGTCCCAAAACTCGCGCCGCGATACTGGGTCGACGCCGGTTGTCGGCTCATCGAGCACGAGCACGCGAGGTTGCGGCACCAAGGCGCAAGCCAGCGAAAGTTTCTGCTTCATTCCGCCGCTTAACTGCCCGGCCAGGCGGGTAGAGAATCGATCCATGTCGAACATCTGCAGATACTGGCGGCCTCGTTTCACGATGTCGTCGGATGCGACACGTCGCAAATCGCCGACGTAGCGAATGTTTTCGAGAACCGTGAGATCGGGGTACAAACTGAATGCCTGCGTCAGATAACCTGTCTGGGAGCGTGCCTCGCGCGCTGGCTGGCTAAAAACTTCAGCCGATCCCGAGGTCGCTTCCATGACCCCGGCGAGAATCTGAAACGTCGAGGTTTTTCCCGCACCATCTGGGCCGATCAAGCCGAAGATCTCGCCTTTGCCTACCTCAAAGGTGATTCCGCGAACGGCTTCTAGTTTGCCGTAGCTTTTCCAAAGCTCGCTAATTCGAATGGCACTCGTGTCCAATCCATCGGAGCCGGGTTTGGCGGAGCCCGGTTTGCAAGTTAGCGGAGTGGAAGTCGCGGCCGTCATTTGCGCTTTTCTTCGGGCCACTGATCGCCCACAACTAGGACTTCGCCGTCAGCCGGCATACCCGGTTTGGCATATCCCAGGGCTCCTTTCAGCTGCAGCTTTAGGCCGACGACTTGTTTCACACGATCGTCGCGGAAATAGGTGTTCTCGGGAGTGAACGTCGCCTGCGGGTCGATGCGCGAAACGTAAGCGTCGACCGGCTGCTTGGGATTCGAATCCAGATATACATGCGCAGCCTGGCCGACCTTGATCTTGCCGATCTGACCCTCGGGAACAAAACCTCGCAGGTACACCTTGCTGAGATCCAGCAAAGTGATCACCGGGGTTCCTGCGGTAATCACCTCTCCCGGTTCTGCCACGCGCGTTACGACCGTTCCGTCAAAAGGCGCCTTCACGGTCAGATCCTGATGATTTTCCCGCGCCTCAGTGAGCTGCGCCTGGGCCTGACCAATGCTCGCCATCGCGTCGGCAATAGTCGCCTGCTGCTGCGCCAGTTGCATGTTCACTCCGGCTACGCGGCGCTTGGCACCAGCCACAGCAGCTGCCTGTTGGTCCGCGGTTGACGCTGCCTGTTTTCCTTGACGTTCGGCCACGGCTCCCGATCGCGCCAGTCGCGTGTATGCCTCCTTGTCGAAGTTGGCAATGTCCTGGGCGGCTACCTGTTGGGCAACGTTCGCCTCTTCCTGTCGCAATTGTTCGTCGAGAACGGCAATCTGGTCTCGGGCGGACTTGGCCTTGGCTTGCGCTTGCTGAACTTGGGCTTGCGCTTGTTCTATGCGTGCTCTCAATTGCTCGTCGCCGAGCACGGCGATGATGTCTCCCGTGGATACACGGTCTCCCTCGCGCACACGGATTTCGAGAATACGGCCGCTCGTCTTGGGGGACACAGCCGAGTCGTCACCTTCGATTCGACCGCTGACCGGCACTATGTTTGCTGGTAGCGGAGGAACGTAGAAGAACAGTCTCCAAATACCAAATCCGACGGCCGCGAGAATCAGAATGACAACCACCGGAACGATGATTCGACGGGCCATCGAGTGGGGCGGCTTGGCCTCGGCCGGCGCGGGTTTTGGTTTTGCTTGACCAGGCTGCGCTATCGCTGGGGCAGATTGTAGGTTTGGTTGGGTTGGCTGACCTGCCACAGGCGCTGGTTGCGGTTTTGTTTGGGCTGGAAGCGCTGCGGCAGGAAGAGAGTGCGGGTTTGGCTGGAGTGGCTGCGCATTGGAGCCATTACTCCCCAAGGCGGCAATAGCTGCATCAAGAGTCTTGACTTCCTTCTGTGCGCGGTCCCGCTCTTGCTTCAATTGCTGGACTATTCCAGACACGCTCCCCACGACCGGCGCAGGAGGCGGTTTCGGTTGGTCGTGCGCCGGAAGTTCTTGGGGCGTCCCGATCACCCGCTGTTCGGTCATCTGTTACCTCAGCTCGTCTCGCACGGTAGCTTGCCGACACCAGGATTTGCTTGCCGTAGATATGCCAGCGAAAAGTCCCAGATATGCTCAGCGATCCGGTCCACCTGCTCCGGTGTCATTTCTAACCCCGGCCAAAGCTTCTCCAGTAGCGGGCCTGCCAAAACATAAACAAGAATTTGTCCCATCACGCTGTGTGCGCACAGTCGGGTCTTCTCATCCTTGGGAGGCAAATCGATGATGCCCCCGATCAGTTCGAGCAGTCGCTTGTAAATCGGCCGGGACACTTCATTGACCACTCGCGACAGTGCTGGTGTGGGCTGCACAAGTTCGTGCACTATGATTCGAAAGTGCCAGTCCGGTAAATGTGGCTCGGCCACGCTTTGTAGGCGAGCCCTGATGACCGCCCGTAAGATGTCCTCTGGAGGTGCATTCTGATCAAGCGCGCTGTTGATCGCATCCACCCGAGCCGCACGCACCGATTGCTGCAATACCTCTGTATACAGGCCTAATTTGTCGCCAAAGTGATAGTTGACCGCTGCGATATTGGCGCCCGAGCGCTTGACGATTTCCCGCACCGTAGTCGCGTGATAGCCGCGCTCGGCGAAGACGTGACCGGCAGCTTCAACCAGCTTCTCACGCGTTGAGACGGCAGCCCTGGGCGCGGACGCCTGATGCGTTTGCCTTCGACTTTGTTGCGACGGGAGCATGAAACAACAGTCTTAAACGACAGTCTGAAACATAAGTTTGAATCTCACCGAGGCTATCTTGCCAGATTCCTGATCCCGAAAGATGTTCACTGTTGCTCATAATCGTGAGAAACCCCGAGTGGATTCGATGAACCTGCCGGTTAGCTAATCTGCGAATCCAAAGGATTGGAAGGTGACAGCTAGCATTCGCATTTTTTCGGGGCAATGCGGATCTCGTCTGTGCTTGTGGGATTCTGGGCGTTCCTGCGACGGCTGCCAACGATTTTGGGCGGATGACAGGCAAGCCGAAGTGGAAGCCTGGCAAAGAAGTGAACTGACCGACGTGATCGCGAAGGTGGTCATCTACGAGGTTGCGCAATCAAAACCGAACTTCCGCGCCACTCCCAGATGATCTTTTTGAACCCCGGCAACCCTAGATTCCGCCAGCCATGCCATTTCTCCGGGATGCGGAACTGTAGAGTCGCGACAGCTATCGCCGCCGCGCCACAGAAGGGATGGTTCACTACGCCTTTACGCCTTTACTCTGGCAACCCGAATGTTGGCATTGGCAAGTTAGCTTTGTGCCGGCATTAGCGTCGGCACATGCGGTGCTGCAGTGTTTGCTGCCTTCCGCCGGTGCACAGTTGCAAGCGGGGTGTGCGCATTTCTTGGTCGGTGTCATTAAGGTTCTCCTTCAGGTTTCTGAATTGTGTGCTCCTGCTCCGCAACGCTCAGGACGCTGTCGTAAACACACTCTCCGGAAGCTAGGTCAGCATTGCATTGACGGCAGCAACAATCTGTTCCGTTTTGCTCATCGCCGGCATCCGATGTGCCGTAGATTCGCAATTGCGGCGAAGTCCCGACGCAAGTCGGCGGATCCTCGCCTCTAGATCCTCGGAGAACCCACATAATGAGGGCCGCTATTTTCACTTCAACTCTTCCTTCGCCCCAATCGTTCCTTCATGTCGAAGATGTTCCGCGTCCGCAACTCGAGCCGGGACACGTTCTACTGCGGGTCGTCGCCTGCGGAGTATGTCGCACTGACCTTCATATAGTCGAAGGAGACCTTCCGCCAATTCGGCCGCGCCTTATTCCCGGCCATCAAATCGTCGGAGAAGTGATCGAAGGCGAAACCCAGGACCTGCCGCTGGGAACGCGTGTTGGCGTTTCGTGGATGGGTGGCGTCGACGGCGATTGCTGGTACTGCCATCACGGCATGGAGAATCTCTGCGACAACCCTGTTTTCACCGGATATACGGTGGATGGCGGCTACGCTGAATACGTAGCGGCACGTTCAGATTTCACGTTCCCGCTGCCCAAAGGTCTGGATGATGAGCACGTCGCGCCCTTGCTGTGCGCGGGCATTATCGGCTTTCGCAGCTTAAGAGTGGCGGGGGTAGAGAAAGGTGAGCGAGTCGGACTCTTTGGTTTTGGCAGCTCCGCAAGTTTAGCAATCGCCATTCTGCGCTCGTGGAAATGCGAAGTTTACGTCGTAACCAGAGGCGAATCTCACCGAAAAACAGCCGCTTCCCTTGGGGCGACCTGGGTCGGTAAAGAAGATGAGAAGCCGCCCGTGGCGCTCGACCGGGCAATCACCTTCGCGCCCAGCGGAAAGGTAGTCGTGAGCGCCCTCGCTAGTTTGCGCAAGGGCGGTGTAGTGGCGATCAATGCCATTCACCTCGATCAGATGCCCGCCTTCGACTACGACAAACTGCTCTGGGGCGAGCGGCAGATCCGCAGCGTGGCGAATATGACACGCCAGGATGCCCGCGACTTTCTCCAGATCGCGCATGACCTCCGCATCCGTCCCAACGTTACGGTATTCGCCCTCGACGATGCGAATAAGGCGCTTGAAGCGGTCAAGAAAGAAACGGAGCAGGGATCAGCGGTGATTGTCCCTTAATCGAGGTTCGCTTTGGATCGGCTTCAACGCCCGGCCCGTCCAGTACAGCGCTATGCAGCTTGCATGTTGTGTAAAGTCTGAAAAGCTTTCAGCAATACTCGCGGATCGTGGCTCCCTTTATAGATTGCGGGTGGTTTCCGATCCAGCCCCAGCAAAGCGTAGACAGCGATGGCGGCAGAGCGGATCGAATACTCCACGGTGAATACAACGTCGTCCGGGATTTCGCAGAATTGTCCAACGAAGGCGAGATTCTTCGAGCCTTCCGGTACAACCTGCGGGCGATCGCCCTTGGATCGGCGCAGAAACTGGCTGGTGATGAAGGGCATCATGCATGGGATGCAGGTGCTGGTTTCAAGTATTTTCTTAGACTCTGCGTCGATGCGCAGGTGGCCCATGATCTCCATCATAATCTCCCGCCCGGAACACCCCGACATTGGCTGCTTCACGAAGTCGCCCAACTTATCGACGGAGAGACCGTACCCCCAGAACACATCGACGTCTGCGGGTTGCCCAATGAAATGCGGCTGGTGAGGCAATACGATCGACGCCAACCAACTCGACTCGGGGAAGGTAATGAGTCCGCCTTCGCCCGGAACGTTGCCGGTAAGATCGCCAATGAGCCGAAAGAAAGCCGGGTCGCGAAGAGTCGTGGTGAACGACACCCACTTGGATTCTTCGAGAAAGTCGCTGAAGTTGGTCGGATGGCCGAACTGCGGCCGGTCGGCGGCGATCTTTTCCCACAGATCCCAGGAAGCACCCTCAGGTTTGCCCTCAGGAAGGGCGGGCGCAGAATCCATAGACCCGAGACTTGAAGCTTCGGTCATCGAACCGAGCGTAACGATTACCTTGTCTGTTGCGCCTATCTCAATTTCCTCCGCCCGGCCCTCTCGATCACAAATAATGCGCTCCACTGCGTAGCCCGCAGAATCGTCGCGGATGGCAAGATTGGTGACACGGGTGTTGAGTTGAAACTTAACGCCGCGTTCTTGCAGCCATTTCTGGAGAGGACGCACCATGGAATCGTACTGGTTATAAACCGTTCGCATAATGCCGGTAAGGGTGTTAAATCCCGACACCATATGAGTGAAGCGGACCAGATAGCGCTTGAATTCGACTGCGCTGTGCCAAGGTTGAAAAGCAAAAGTCGTACACCACATGAACCAGAAGTCTGTTTTAAAGAAAGACGGGCCGAACTGGTCCGCAATACTGGTCCGTCCCAGCAGTCCTTCCGGCTCAAGTTCCAAACGTTCGATGGTAAGAATATCTTTTTCGCTGAGGCCGAACGCAGGAGCGTCGATGCGATGTCCATTGCGAAACAGCCTCGATTTCGATGAGGTTTTCATCGTCTCATTCCAATCCAATATCTCCTTCGTAACCGTCTTGGTGGTGTCGAGGGTTGGGATGGACGAAAACAGATCGAAGGTGCATAGATACTTGCTCTCGATCATGCGCCCGCCGCGCATGGTATATCCGCCTTCGGAAGTGCCGGCAGCATCGAGGCTGCCGCCGACTTTGGCCGACTCTTCCAGGATTGTGATGTGATGGCCGGGAATGTCTCCATCACGAATCAGAAAGGCTGCGGCTGCGAGCGAGGCAATGCCGGCTCCAACCAGATAAATCGCTGCATTATCGTTAGAAACTCTGTCGTTCATGAGATGCCTGCTTTCGGCCATTGATTTGGTCGCAACTCTTAAAGCTTTGGTGTCGAATAAATGGCTTCCTCCGCTTGCTCTTCAACTTCTTCCCTGGCGGCCACAGCATCATCGGCAGTTTTGATTTCTTCGTTACTTCGCATGATTGGGGCGGGGGCGATGGTTCCATTTTCGCGTGCTTCCTTCTCCACGTTATCGCCCTCAATTTGCTCGTCAACCTCTTCCTCATCGGCCGCGGCATCGTCGTTTGCGGCCATCTGCTTGCTCAATCCGGACTCTGCGATGGTTACGGACCTTTGGACGTTCTTCATGATTGTTGACCTTTTTCCTTAGATTGGCCGAGCCCCCTGCCGTTTTTCGCCTCTAAGCGTACAGGTCGCGAGAACCGAGGCCACGCCAGGCTTCACCACCACCACGGGCCTCGTGTGCGACCTGAAGTCCCATTCTGTGATCAGGACAACTCCACCGTTAGCACGGCAGTGATATCGACTTCGTCCGATCTTTCGAGGCCAATTTTGTCGGGAGCGCTGTAGGAAATGAGCCTGGATTCGACGCGACCGGAATACACTTTATCTTTGACGATCCAGCGAACGTTGTCTCCCGCGACGGGAATCGGGGCCTGATCAGCTTCGCCAATTGTAAGTTCACTGATCACTCGCTCATCCTTTGACGATCGAAATATCTGCGTAACCTTCATCTTAGGCCTCTCTGTTCCCGCTGCCTGCGTTTTTCATTTCCAACCGATTTGCTTGTCAGCGCCGTCTCCGCTGCTCAACCGAAGGCGTTCTCCTGCCTGATGAAACACGCGAGCCCGACGTGCGGAGGCTGCCCGCATGGAACAAGACCTCTCGATCAAGAGCAATTTCGTTGTTATCCCGGTTGTTCGTGATCGGAGGCATGTTTGCATTCCTTTCCAAGTTAACCCTTCGCGCCCTTCATAGAGTCGCCGAACCACCCTGGCAATACTGATCAGAATTGATCAGCCTATCTAAGGCATGAGGCTTGAGACTTGATTTACCGACATCAAAACCAAATATCAATCAGGGCATCGGCAACTCCAAGAAGAGGAATCTTACCCATGAAAGCAGTCCTAGTGCGCGGCTACGGTGACGTGAACCAGTTGTCCTACGGTGATACACCTAACCTTAAGCCACGACCGGGAGAAGTGTTGGTCAGGATGGCGGCGACCAGCATCAACCCCATCGACTGGAAGCTCCGCCGTGGCGATCTGAAGGCGTTCATGCCTTTGCAGTTCCCGGCCATTCTAGGGCGTGACTTGGCCGGTGAAGTGGTCGGCCTGGGAGATGGAGTCAAAACCAGAAAGATTGGCGAGCGTGTCCTTGGCCTCGTAAATCATTCGTATGCAGAATACGTTCTGTGCAAGGCAGACGATCTGGCTCTCATTCCTTCGGGCCTTAGCTTTGAGCAGGCGGCAGCACTTCCACTGGTGGTCCTTACTGGAGCGCAACTCATCGAGAAAGGGATCAGGCCGAGATCCGGAGAAACAATATTGATCACTGGAGCCGTGGGGGGAGTCGGGCGCGCTGCTGTGCATGTCGCTCGACAACATGGAGCACATGTAATTGCAGGAGTGCGCTCCACGCAAACGAAAGAGGCGGAAGGGCTCGGCGCCGACAGAATACTGGCATTGGATAGCAAATCAGAAATCGCCAGCCTAAAGGAACTCGATGCCGTTGCCGATACAGTTGGACACGAGGTCATCGTTTCACTCATCCCACACATCAAAAAGAATGGGGTACTGGCAACCGTTCTAGGCAAGCCTGATGCGGCCTATGGGCGCGATCTCCGCGTTGAGGAAATTCTTGCGCAGCCCGATTCTTTAAGACTTGAACAACTCGCATACGACGTTGCGGCAGGCAAATTCTCGATTCCCATCCGGCGAGAATTCAAACTGTCAGATATCCGGCATGCGAGCCCGATGGCGGAAAAGGGCGGGATCGGGAAGGTCATACTGGTGGCTTGAGTCGGTTATCTATGCGAACGAGTGCATTCTTCCTTCTCGGAGTTGCTGTGGTCGTCGGCAAGATGGCCTTCGCGGGATCGAAGGGATCGCTGCAAACGGTCTCTCACGTCGATCTGACTCGTTACGTCGGCCGCTGGTATGAGATTGCGCGGTATCCCACGCGATTCGAAAAGGACTGCGCATCCGATGTGACCGCAACCTACACTGCTCTTTCCAGCGGCATGATCGAGGTTCTGAACGAATGTCGAAGAGCGGACGGCCAGGTGAAGAGGTCAAAGGGCACGGCTAGTGTCGTGGACAAGAAGACGAATGCCAAGCTCAAGGTCACATTCTTCTGGCCGTTCTCCGGCAATTACTGGATCATCGACTTGCCGCCCGATTACAGCTACGCGATCATCGGCGAGCCTAATCGGAAATACCTCTGGATACTCAGCCGTTCTTCTCAACTCACCGAATCAGTCTATGGACAAATCGTTACCCGCGTTCGCGAACTGGGGTACGATCCGTCCGGATTGACGAAAACCAGACAAAGCAGTCCATAGCCTCTCGCACCTTTGCGGGAAACAGGACAGCGGCGGCATGATCGGCCAAGTCCTTGAGCATGCTAGTAAACAATATCGAACGACACCGCACATCGCGCATCGGTTGGTTGCGCGCGGCAGTGTTAGGCGCGAACGACGGGATTCTCTCAACATCCAGTCTGGTCTTGGGTGTCGCAGCTGCACACGCGACTCACAGCAGCGTGGTGGTCGCAGGCGTCGCCGGCCTTGTGGCCGGGGCCATGTCGATGGCTGCGGGTGAGTACGTATCTGTCCACTCACAGGCAGACACCGAAAACGCCGACCTCCAACTGGAGCGTGCGGAGCTCAAAACCGACGACAAGGGCGAACATATTGAACTGGCGGCAATCTATGTCGCTCGCGGCCTCGACCCTGTGCTCGCGAAACAGGTCGCCCAACAGTTGATGGCCCACGACGCGATCGGCGCACATGCCCGCGACGAACTCGGCATCTCCGACGCTTCCCGCGCGCGTCCGATTCAGGCGGCGTTGGCATCGGCTTGCAGCTTCGCGGTTGGGGCAGTCATGCCTCTATTGGTCGCCAGCATGGCCTCGCGAACCATGGTTATACCGCTTGTCGCCGGTAGTTCGTTGATGTTCCTGGCGCTCCTAGGTGGCTTGGCAGCACACGCAGGTGGAGCGGGCGTGCTTGTTGGTGCCTTGCGCGTCACATTCTGGGGAGCTCTCGCGATGGCGGTGACCGCGGGAGTAGGGTCGCTATTTGGAGCACGTGCGTGAGACTTGCCCACCGAAGGTGCGATATCTCACGGAATCCAACGCAGTGGGAATGCGCGGTGGTCAATCTTGATCAGTTTCGTATCACTATCCGGAACATACTCGGTGAAGAACATTGTCGGATCGGACTACTTCGTCTGTGCCTCGATCACAAATTAAAAGGAGTTTGGCAATTATGGCAACGAAATTTACTCCACTGCATGACCGCATCCTGGTGCGCCGCGAAGAAGAACTGGGAACAACTCGCGGGGGCCTCATCATCCCTGACTCTGCGAAGGATAAACCACAGGAGGGCACGATTATCTCTGTGGGAAAGGGCAAGACCAACGAGGAAGGCAGATTGTTCCCACTCACTGTCAAAGAAGGCGACACCATTCTTTTCGGCAAATACTCCGGCACCGAGATCAAACTCGATGGCGAAGGCTTCCTCATCATGAAGGAAGAAGAGGTACTGGGGATCGTGACGGGTACGGCTAAGAAAGAAAGCGTAATCGCTCGCGAAACCGTCGGTGCTCGTAAGTAAGGATCGCAGTCTCCTGTTCTTGCCGCGACCGCAGGGTTTAGTTTGCGCGCGCGGCCACAAGAGAAGCCAGCTCCACCAGAAATAAACTCGCGGCCTCAGCGAAATCTGACGACATTACTTGCAAGGAGAAAGAATCATGGCAAAGCAAATCGTACACGGAGAAGAGTCGCGGCAGGCCATCTTGCGCGGTGTGAACTTGTTGGCGGACGCTGTGAAGGTTACTCTCGGCCCCAGGGGTCGGAACGTAGTCATCGAGAAGAAGTTCGGATCTCCCACTATCACCAAGGACGGCGTCACCGTTGCAAAAGAGATCGAACTGCAGGACGGCCTTGAGAACATAGGCGCCCAGATGGTCCGCGAGGTCGCCAGCAAAACTTCCGACGTTGCCGGTGACGGAACGACAACTGCCACCGTCTTGGCCCAGGCCATCTACCGTGAAGGCGTCCGGACCGTCGCGGCCGGCGCCAATCCGATGGCCATGAAGCGCGGGATCGAGAAAGCTATCGACGCGATTTGCGGCAACATTGATCCGAAGACCGGCGAGCGCAAGAACGGCGAACTCGACAAGTTCTCCAAGCCAGTCACCGGCGACATGATCGCCCAGGTCGGCAGTATCTCCGCCAATAACGACGAGACCATTGGCCATATCATCGCGGACGCCATGAAGAAGGTGGGCAAGGACGGCGTTATTACCGTGGAAGAGTCGAAGACCCTCCAAACTCAGCTCGAAGTTGTAGAAGGCATGCAGTTCGACCGCGGCTATCTCTCCCCTTATTTCGTCACTGATCCCGAGCGCATGGAAGTTGAATTCGAGAACGGCTACGTCCTCATCTACGAAAAAAAGATCAGTTCGATGAAGGACTTGCTGCCGCTGCTCGAACAGATCGCAAAGAGCGCCAAGCCGCTCGTCATCATCGCCGAAGACGTCGAGGGAGAAGCCCTTGCTACTCTGGTGGTCAATAAACTGCGTGGAACACTGCAAGTTGCGGCTGTGAAGGCTCCCGGCTTCGGCGACCGGCGCAAGGCCATGTTGCAGGACATCGCGACCCTCACCGGCGGAAAAGCCATCACCGAAGATCTCGGTATCATGCTGGAAAACGTGAAGATTGAAGATCTTGGACAGGCAAAAAAGATCACCATCGTCAAAGACACCACCACCATCATCGAAGGCAAAGGCAAGAAAGGTGACGTCGAGGGCCGCGTGAAGGAAATTCGCGGCCAGATTGAAAAGACGACGAGTGACTACGACCGCGAGAAACTGCAGGAGCGGTTAGCGAAACTCGTGGGTGGCGTAGCTGTGATTAAAGTGGGTGCGGCCACCGAGACCGAAATGAAAGAGACGAAAGCTCGCGTCGAAGACGCCATGCACGCGACTCGCGCTGCGGTGGAGGAAGGCATTGTCCCCGGCGGAGGAGTCGCTCTGGCGAGGTGTGCGACGGCTCTCAACAAGTTGAAACTGGAGGGTGACGAGCAGATCGGCATCAACATTGTGAAGCGCGCTCTGCAGGAACCGCTCCGCCAGATTGCCGAGAACGCCGGCGAAGAGGGCGCCATCGTGCTCGGCAAGGTGCTCGAATCGAAGGACCAGAACTTCGGCTACAACGCGTTGACGGCAGAGTACGAAGACTTGGTTAAAGCCGGGGTCCTCGACCCGACGAAAGTCGTGCGCACAGCTCTCACCAATGCCGGATCCATTGCGGCGCTCATGCTGACCACCGAAGCTCTAGTCGCCGACATTAAGGAAGAAACAACGGGAGCCCCGGCCGGCGGACGTGGTGGCATGGGCGATGGGTACTGAGACGGCACCACAAACATCCACAATCATTTGAAGCGTTCGGCAGTTCACTATTCTTTAGAGTCGTTGCAAGTTCAGGAGATCGCAATCATGGCTAAAACTATCGGAATTGATCTCGGTACTACGAATTCGGTTGTAGCGGTTATGGATGGCGGCGAAGCCAAGGTCATCCCCAACGAAGAAGGCAGCCGCACCACACCATCGGTCGTCGCTTTTACGAAGACTGGCGAGATTCTCGTCGGACAAGTCGCAAGGCGCCAGGCCACTACCAATCCCGAAAATACAATTTATTCGATCAAGCGCTTCATGGGACGCCGCCACAACGAAATTGGCGAAGAGTTGAAAATGGTGCCCTACAAAGTTGAGGCCGACGGCGACCATGTGGTGATTGTTGCCCAAGGCAAGAAATACACTCCGCCGCAGATCTCAGCCATGATTCTTCAGAAGCTCAAAAAAGCAGCGGAAGATTACCTGGGCGAAAAAGTGACCGAGGCAGTTATCACTGTCCCCGCATATTTCAATGACGCGCAACGACAGGCGACCAAAGATGCCGGCAAGATTGCCGGACTCGACGTGAAGCGCATTATCAACGAGCCTACGGCGGCTGCCCTTGCCTACGGCCTGGATAAGAAGAAGGACGAGACGATCGCTGTTTACGACTTTGGTGGCGGGACATTTGACATTTCCATTCTGCACGTCGGAGAAGGTCTTATCGAGGTTGCGGCCACGAACGGGGATACGCATCTTGGCGGCGACAATATCGACCAGCGGTTGGTCGATTGGTTGATTGATGAGTTCAGAAAGGATGAAGGTCTCGATCTGCGAGCCAAGGGCAACGAGATGGCGCTGCAGAGACTGCGGGATGCCGCCGAGCGTGCCAAGATCGAACTGTCTTCCACCATGGAGACCGAAATCAACCTGCCGTTCATCACGGCCGATGCCAACGGCCCCAAACATCTCGTCAAGAAACTGACGCGCGCAAAACTGGAGTCGATGGTTGAGGATCTTGTGCAGCGCTCCGTACCGCCCTGCAATCAGTGCATGAAGGATGGGAGTGTAGATATCGGCAAGATCAACGAAGTCGTACTCGTTGGGGGACAGACCCGCATGCCACGCATTCAGCGGCTGGTGAAGGAACTGTTCGGCAAAGAAGGCGACAAGAGCGTGAACCCCGATGAGGTGGTTGCTGTAGGAGCCGCGCTTCAGGGAGGTGTGCTTAAAGGCGAAGTGAAGGATCTTCTACTTCTGGATGTGACCCCACTTACACTGTCGATCGAGACCCAAGGCTCCGTATCGACGCCTATGATTCCACGCAATACGACGATTCCGACGCGCAAGACGGAGAAGTTTTCGACCGCTGCGGATAATCAATCCTCGGTCGAAGTTCACGTTCTCCAAGGCGAGCGCACCATGGCGGACCAAAACCGCACACTTGGCAAATTCCAACTGACCGGGATTCCGCCCGCTCCACGTGGAGTGCCTCAGATCGAGGTCACATTCGACGTCGATGCAAACGGCATCCTTAACGTAGCCGCGAAAGACATGGCGACGGGCAAGGACCAGAAGATCACCATCACTTCGTCGTCGGGTTTAAGCAAACAGGACATCGAGCGTATGACAAAAGAAGCCGAGTCGCACGCAACGGATGACAAAATCAGACGCGAACAGATCGAAGCGAAGAATCAACTGGACTCCACGGTTTACAACGTGGAGAAGATGCTGCACGATCACGGCGACAAGATTTCGGGCTCGGAACGCGGCGAGGTTGAAAACTCGCTCGCCGATGCCAAGAGGGTCATGGAGTCCGCGGACAAGCATCAAATGGACGAAGCTCGCGAGCGTCTGACGCAGGTATCGCACAAGCTTGCGGAGCAGATGTACAGCAAAGCACAACCGCAAAGCGCGTCTGGCGCTGGTCCGAGTGGCGGTGTCAATTCCGCAGCCGGTGGCCAGCCCAGTCAAGACGAGGGCGTGATTGACGCTGAGTACACAGACGTTGAGGAGAAGAAATCCGCCTAGTTCCGCGTGATTGTCATTGAGGATCGACTTGCGGCGTACGGTGAAGCGCTGGCCGCATTTCTTCGTCCTACTCTTCTTGCTTTTCTCCAACGCTTTGGTCGCATTTTGGGAGAAACATCAGGAGGGCAACGAGATGCGAGAATAGGGTTTTGTTGTCAGGTACGGAAGATGTCGTACGGTCGGCGTACCGCGGATATAGCCGGCCGTTCACACCATCCGACAAACTGGCCATGATTACTACTACAAGCCAGCCAGCTTCTAAGCATCAGCCCGATAAAACGGTCACGCCACTTCGCGCTCTGGCGGAACAGGCTTTTTCCCGAGCTGCGGGTGCCCCCTTAGTTCCTGGAAATAGGATGAGTGTCCTTCGGGACGCGACCGAAAATTATCCTGCCTGGCTGGAAGCGATCCGTTCAGCCGAGAGCAGAGTTCACTTCGAGAACTACATCATTCATTCTGACGACGTCGGCGAACAGTTTGCCGAAGCGCTGGCTACCCAAGCTCGTCGAGGCGTCCGGGTAAGACTGATCTACGACTGGTTAGGAGCACTGGGCGCAACATCCAGCCGGTTTTGGAACCCACTGCGTCAGGCAGGAGTGCAGGTTAGGTGCTGCAACCCACCGCATCTCGACAGCCCTCTGGGCTGGCTGAGTCGCGATCACCGCAAGATGCTTTCGGTCGACAGCCGGATCGCTTTCATCAGCGGCCTCTGTGTGGGTCGCCCGTGGCTGGGCGATCCAATCCATGGCATCGAACCCTGGCGTGACACAGGCGTTGTGATCGAGGGACCTGCCGTCGTCGATATCGAGCAGGCGTTTGCAACCATGTGGGCAACCCTCGGCTCGCCGATCCCCGAAGAAGAACTCCCTCACGAGAGAGGAGCCATTCCGGCGGCCGGGGACGTGGCGCTACGCGTCATGGCCAGCATGCCCACGATCGCCGGTGTTTACCGGTTGGATCAACTGATTGCCGCGATTGCCCGGCGTTCGATATGGCTGACAGATCCCTACTTCGTAGGAACAACGTCTTACGTGGAAGCCCTGAAGGCTGCGGCGAAGGATGGCGTGGATGTAAGGCTCCTGGTGCCACGGGCTAGCGATATTCCGATGATGCGTGCGGTGTCGCGAGCTGGGTTCCGCGGACTCTTGGAAGGAGGGGTACGGATATTTGAATGGACTGGTTCCATGGTGCATGCCAAGACGGCAGTCGCAGATGGCCGCTGGGCGCGGGTGGGTTCGACTAATCTCAACCTGGCCAGCTGGATGGGAAACTGGGAACTGGACGTGATCGCAGAGGACGAACCGTTTTCACAGAAGATGGAGAAGATGTATTTGCAGGACTTGGCCCATTCGATCGAGATTGTTCTGCGAGACAAGAACCGCGTACGCCCAGCAGTTGAGCGAACGGGGAACGGGCCTCCACAGAAAACCGCATCCGGAAGCGCCGGGCGTGCTGCCGCCGGAGTTCTTCGGATCGGCAACGCAGTGGGAGCGGCTATCACCAGTCATCGGGTTTTGGGCCCGGCTGAAGCCAGAATCATGTTTATCGTGGCCTGTTTGCTATTGCCACTGACGGTGGTCGCGATTCTCTGGCCTCGAGTGGTTGCGGTTCCGATAGCAGTATTGGGTGGGTGGTTGGCAATTTCGCTGCTCGTAAGAGCCTATCGGCTGCGTGCCAGGCGCAACTGATACCAGACTGATGGTTCCCCACGCTGGTCTATTTCTTGTATCGTTCGAAGTTCGGCGCTGTTCTCACGAGGAACGTCTGGGGCCGAAGTCAGCGCAAAGATCTTACCTACGATGGAGGAATGCAGCAGTGACCATTGCAATAATCCATGCTGTTCTCAGGGTTGCAGTCCGTTTCCGTTCGCTACAGGTCTGCGGAAGTGGGCTGATCCGCCACTATCAGCCCTTGGCCCAAAGTTGGTGTCAAATTTGGTGTCAAAACCGGCTATTTTTCCGGTTTTTTCCGGCATAGCCGATTTTTTGACCCTTTGCCGTCAATAACTTACACTTTCTACAGTTCCATGGCATGGAAGAGGTCGTCGGTTCGATCCCGACCAGGTCCACCAAATCTCCCAACAACTTAGACCGGGCGAGTGTTTGCAGCGTCGCTATGGTTGTGCGCCTGCTTACGCCCAGAGGATTGTCAGGCCCCGTGTTTTTCCCGTGAGCAATGTCAGGACTCACGGACGTTTGCGGCAATCTGCATTCTGGCCGCGCTGGCGACTTTGCGCAGCATGTAATACACGGTTGCCAGCCCGGCTAGAAAGAGGACTGCGAAGAGAGCGATGATGCTCCACTGCGGGGCGACGGGCAGTTGGCCGGGGCTAAAGTTGGGGGCGAGTTGGAGGTTTCGCAGTACATCGCGCATGACGATCATAGCCGCGACCGTGAGCAAGCCGCAGCTTACCCCGATCACCAGAGCCCGCCGCGGGGATCGGCTGGACTTCGCCATGATGAGATGCGCCACCGCGGCCAGCGGTAAAAGCACTCCGATTCCTAACAGAACAGTGGCGAATCCATTGCCACCGACAAAGTCCAGCTGGACTGAACCCGGCAGTTTCAGCAAGAACCAGAACCCGACGGCAAAATTGATCAAGGTAGTGAAGGTAAACAGAAAAAATCCTTGTTCGGTGAGCCACTTACGATATGCGTCTTCCCGTTGGCGAAGGGCCAACACAACCAGGCCCAGCCCGGAAACCGCCAAGGCGCCAAGCACAAAATGAAGATATCTTGGCGGGAGAGAAGGTTCAGACCAGTTCAAATTCCAGCCGCTGGCATGGCTGCGATAAAGGTTCATCCAGCGCTCGGGCGCCAGCATCAGGGTGAAGTTGTTGCTGTAGATGAAGGCGACGGAGGCAAGCAGCATCAGGACCAGGACGAGCACTGCGGATGAGCGTTCGTTCGCCTCGCGCCCCTTCAGGGAGAAGTAGTAAACGCCATAGTAGGCGAGGATTACGATTCCGATAATGGCCAGCCAGGGCACGCCGAGGAGGATCGAACTGGTGTAAAGGAGTTGCCCATACATGACCTGGAGGAAGAGCAACGGAGCCACGCCCAGGGTGATGGTGAAGGCAAGAATGGAGGGGAGCAAGCGTCCAAGATCGTCGGCGAGACGGGCGGAAAATGGCGAACTCTTGCGCCGCATCGCGCAGACCATCGCGACGGCTGTGCCCCCGAGCAGAGAATTCATAAACAGGACGTGGAGAAAGAACGTGAGCAGGAGAAGCGTGCGGAGAAGCCAGAGCGGCGCCGGCAGCGGCATGGGATCGGGATAAGGAATGGGCAAGTTCATGACGACGAATCCTCCTGCTGACTACTGTCCAGGATTGTTCAGATAGACGGCTAATGCATGTCCTTCGGTGTCCGTGCCGGTAAAAGGCGGCATGTCGGGATTCATGTCGCTGAGGGTTCCAAGCATTGCCGCGATTGCGTCGGTACCTGTCCCTTTGAGATCCAGCGGCCGCCGCGCGCCACCGACGCTGTGGCAGAGAGCGCAATGAATCGCGAATACCTGCCGGCCCGATTCTTTTTCGCTTGCGCCCGAGGATGTCGCCGGAGCGAGCGAAGCCAGATAACTGCCCAGGGCGGTGCGATCATGCGCGTCGCCGGCGAATGGCGGCATAGTTTCGCGAACGACGGGAAGATGCAGCAGTATCTCACTGCCAAATTTTGGGTCCCATCCGCGGGCGAACTTGCGCATGGCACGATAGCCGTCGACGGAGTGGCAAGAGCCGCACTCCACAACAAAAATTTGCCGGCCATAGGCTAGTGGATGGCCGGAACTGTCTTCCACCCACGGCGAAGTCGAGGAGACACCATGGGCGGCGATAGCCTCCATTTGCCCGACGCGAACGTCATTGGCATAAATGTAGCTGTTGATGACATAGGGATAGCGGCTGAACTCGCGCAGATATTCGCCAGAGCCCATGACGCCAAACCCGGCAATCAGCAGCACGGCCACGACCACCGGGTTCATTGTCTTGGGACGCAGAAGCGCGAAGAACAGCGTGAGCAGCAGGGCTAGGCCGGCGCAGACGGCCGCACCGCGCAGCGAATGGCGGACAGCGATGTACGGCGCGTCGAAGGCTCCGTTGAAATACGCTCGCGAGTACGAAGGAAGGTTGTGGAAATACCAGCGGCTCAAGGGCAGCAACGAGACAATTCCCAGCGCCAGCCACCAACCCGACCAACGCACCACGCGTGCCCGCAAAGCGGAAGGCTCCCACATTGCGGTCACCAATCCAAAAAGGCCAGCCAGTCCCACTGCCATGGCCGAGCGAATGCACAACGATGGCCAGTAAGTGGGATTGAAAAAACCGTCCCAGAATTTTTGGGTTTCGAGCCAGCGTCCGGGCGTGAGCATGTAGGTGATAATGCCGTTGATGATCACCAGGCTCGCCCAGGCGGCGACGAAGTAGATCCAGCCGATGACAAGATGAGTTTGCCGGTCGAGGGTATCCCACTGATAGGCGTAGATAAGAGCGGCCGCGATCTCGACGAAGAAGAAGACCCATTCGATGGCCCATCCCCAAACGAAGGTGTGAATGAGAGAAGAAGTCGCTTCAGGGCTGACCAAGCCGATGGTGAACCAGATACCCACCCCGGTCACAGCTCCGAGGACGACGGTCAGCAGAGCGAAGAACTTGGAATGATGCCGCACATAGCCCAGCAGTTCCGCATCGTTGCGCGCGTAGGCACGGCGCTCCGTCAGTACCAGGTAGGCGCCGCCGCCGACCGCAAAGTGCGAGATGAAGACGTGAAGGACGGCAACAGCTGCGATCAGCAATCCACCGGGAAATCCAAGTTGCCAAATGGGATAGTTCATTCTGTCACCCAACGTTGCGGTTCAGTATTCGAGACATCGCGCCAGGAGGCAGTGATTAGGGTCACGGAGCCAGGTGAGCCTTAAGCGGCAGGTGCGTTATGAGGTTAACGCGGTACGAGTTGCCCTTGGTGCGATTCGTTGGCGAGGTTCAAACTCCTAGCTCTTGCAGATGGGGAGTTCCTGGCAAAAAGGGACGACCATCTCTATGGCTTCTGCCGCGGGTTAACCCGCAACCGCTCCGAGGCCTATCTGTGTAAAATGGCGGTGCCGTAAAGCGCGGGACTCGAGTGTGGCGAGTTCTGCCTTATACCTTTTCGGCACCGACCGATTCGACTGAAAACGCCTATTGCCCGGAGGAAAAATGCAAGCCAAGTCATCTCACATCGTTGTGGCAGTCGCGGTTCTGGCAGTCACGCTCTGCCTGGCCTGCGCGGTTCCGTCACTGGCCCAAACTGCGGCAAGCCATCCACTGACTGCTGAAGAGCGTGAAAACGCCCTGAAGAGTCTGCAAGCCACGCGTGACGCATTCTTGCAGTCGATTGCCGGCCTCTCGGAGAAACAGTGGAGGTTCAAACCAGCTCCCGACCGCTGGTCTATTGCCGAAGTTTCCGAACACATCACCATTGCGGAGTCGGGAATCTTCGGACTCGTTCAAGGCAAATTCATGGCAGGGCCGCCCACTCCCGAAAAGCGCGCGGAGGTGAAAGCCACGGACGAGTTGATCCTGGAAAGAGTGCCCGACCGCAGCCACAAGGTTCAGGCGCCGGAATTTCTGCAACCTACGGGACGTTTCGCTAATGAAGAAGCCACCGTCAAGGCCTTCGATGACGCCCGCAAAGCGACGATGGATTACGTCCGCACCACAAATGGTGATCTGCGTGACCATTTCGGCCCGCATCCCATGCTAGGAACGCTCGACGCCTATCAGTGGATTCTGCTGATTTCGGCCCACAGCGCCAGGCACACGAAACAAATCGAGGAAGTCAAAGCCGATCCGAATTTTCCGAAAGATTGAAAGACTAAAGAACCAAAAGAACCCGAGAATGCCCCGTTCAACCCGAGCCTGAACGGGGCACCTCAAATTCCCTATGCCAACGGATACTTCCCCGTCTCCAGTACCTTGAGCGCAACCTGCTGCCCCAACGCGATGGTGTTGAACGGCTCATGCTTGGCCAGCCGTCGCACAATGGCGAGTTGCGAACGAAGCATATCGCCTTCGGCCACGTCGGCAACAACTTTCTTCGCCGCCGATTCGATCTTGTCGAGCGCCTGCGTCATGTAGATCCGCGTCATGGCAATCGCCAGTTCCGCAGCCGCCTCGCCCTTGGTCTCGACCAGCTTTTGCGCGCGCAACACCGCTGACTCCATGGCGTAAATCTCGATCGTCATGTCCGCGATCGCACCCATTACTTCCTGCTGATCCTGGATGGTCGCCATGTATTTCTGCGTCGCCGAGCCTGCCGCAAACAGCCCGAGCTTCTTGGCGTTCGCCACCATCTTGCGCTCGTCGGCCAGCGGGCCTTCGATCTCCTCGCCCATCGACGGCCCACTCAACACTTCGTCCATGAGCTTTTTGATCGCCGGCATCAGCGGTAACTGGCCAGTCATCGCCCGCTTCAGCAGGAAACCGGTAATGATCAATCGGTTGATCTCATTGGTGCCTTCGAAGATGCGATTGATGCGCGCATCGCGATAAGCCCGCTCCGCCGGATACTCCTCGACGAACCCATATCCCGCGAAAATCTGCATGGCCTCGTCGACGACGTAGTCGACCATCTCCGAGCCCCACACTTTCAGGATCGAGCACTCGACCGCGTATTCCTCGATCGCCTTGCGCGTCTGCTTCGCGGCCTCCGGACCCGACTTATCGATCTCCGACAAGAGCACATCCATCATGCCGACCGTACGATAGACGAGCGACTCGCCCACGTAAATTAGCGACGTCATATTGGCGATCTTTTCGCGGATCAGTCCGAAGTCGCTAATCGTCTTGCCAAATGCCTTGCGCTGCTTCGCGTAGCCGATCGCCTGCTCCAGAGAAACGCGCGCTCCGCCCAGACACATCGCGCCCAGTTTGAAGCGGCCAATATTGAGGATGTTGAAGGCGATGGTCGCCCCCTTGCCCGCCTCGCCCAGCAGATTCTCCACCGGCACCTTGCAGTCATTCAGGATGAGCGGACAGGTCGACGACCCGCGAATCCCCATCTTGTGCTCTTCCGCGCCAATCGAAAATCCGGGGAACGTGCGCTCCACCAGAAACGCCGAAAACTTCTCCCCGCCAATTTTTGCGAACACCGTAAACAGGTCGGCAAATCCCGCGTTCGTGATCCACATCTTCTCGCCGTTCAGAATGTAGTGCTTTCCATCAGCTGAGAGTTCCGCCCGAGCGCGGCAGTTCATCGCATCCGAACCCGAAGATGCTTCTGACAACGCATACGCCCCGACAATCTCGCCCGACGCCAGCCGTGGCAAATATTTCTGCTTCTGCTCTTCCGTGCCGAAGTAGACGAGAGGCAACAATCCGATGCCACTGTGCGCGCCCCAGGTCGTGGCAAATCCCGCGTACTTGGCGATGTGATCGGCAATCACCGCCGACGTCACCTTATCCATCTCAAGCCCGCCATAAGCCTCGGGAATCTCCACGCCGCTCAGCCCCAGTTCGCCCGCCTTTTTCAGCAGATCGCGCGAAATGGCAAAATCCTTGTGCTCTATCTTCTCCGCATTCGGCAAAATCTCGTTCACGGCAAACTCTTCTGTCGTCTGCCCGATCATCCGGTGCTGGTCGGAAAAATCCTCCGGAGTGAACACTTCATCAACCTGCCGCTCTTCCAGCAGAAACCCGCCGCCTGAAATTTTTGCTCTAGGAATTGCTGTCGTCGCCATATTGGACCCCCATTGTTTTGCGCCCCTTTTGCGCCCCTTCTAGTTGATGTTAGTTTGCATTGCCGGACAAGACTTGCTGAAAGGATACAGATAGCTGGTACATTCTAGCGCGCCTGCGCCTGTTGATCACGCTCAATCCGGAAGACGTGTTCTTACTTCGAGAATCCTCGCCCCTCTGTCCTTGCCGCTCCTCAGCCCGGTTGTTAGCATGGAGACTGACATTTTGCATGGCATTCATCCCAGGAGGTCTTTATGGCAACCGATACCCTGACCAAGCCTGTAATTGACGGCGGCAACACCAAGACCCGAGTCTTCAAGAATTTTATCGACGGCGAGTGGGTCGAATCACAAAGTGGACAGACATTCGAAGACCGCAACCCGGCCGACACGCGCGAAGTCGTCGCCATTTTCCAGCGCTCGAACAAGGCCGACGTCGACGCGGCGGTCGATGCCGCCAAGCGCGCCTACGCCAAGTGGCGGCTCGTACCCGCACCTCGTCGCGCCGAAATCGTCTTCCGCGCCGCCGAAATCCTGATCGAGCGCAAAGAAGAATACGCGCGCGACATGACGCGCGAGATGGGCAAGGTTCTGAAAGAGACGCGCGGCGACGTACAGGAAGCAATCGACGCCGCCTATTACAACGCTGGTGAAGGCCGACGCCTCTTCGGTCCCACCGTGCCTTCCGAACTGCCCAATAAATTCGCCATGGCGGTGCGTCAGCCGATCGGCGTTTGCGGCATGATTACGCCGTGGAATTTCCCGATGGCGATCTCGTCGTGGAAGCTCCTGCCGGCAGTCGTCTGCGGCAACGCCTGCGTGATTAAGCCCGCGCAGGACACGCCGCTCTCCACCTTTAATCTGGTGCAGGCGCTCACCGACGCGGGAGTGCCCAAGGGCGTCATCAACATCGTCACCGGTTTCGGCTCTGAAGTCGGCACGCCACTGACCGAGCATCCCACGGTGCGCGCCATCTCGCTCACTGGATCGTCGGCGGTTGGAAAAATCGTGGGCGCAACCGCCGCCAAGAGCTTCAAGCACTGCTCGCTCGAACTCGGCGGCAAGAACCCGATGATCGTCCTCGACGATGCCAATCTCGATCTCGCCATCGAAGGCGGCCTCTGGGGCGCGTTCGGCACCACCGGGCAGCGCTGCACCGCGACCAGCCGCATCATTGTGCAGAAGGGCGTGTATCGGGAGTTTATCGATCAATTCGTGGCGCGGGCGAAAAAGCTGAAGGTCGGCAATGGCCTCGATGAGACGGTTGACATGGGCCCCGCGGTCAACGAGAACCAATTGAAGACCGATCTGAGCTACATCGAGATCGGGCGCGAGGAGGGCGCAAAGCTCGTACTCGGCGGCAATCGCCTCGACAAAGGCGAGTACCAGCACGGCTGGTTCATCGAGCCGACTGTCTTCATCGACGTCGATCCCAAGATGCGCATCGCACAGGAAGAAATCTTTGGTCCGGTAGTCTCGATCATCCCCTGCGAAGACCTTGAGCACGCGATCGAGATCGCCAACAACATTGAGTACGGGCTGTCGTCTGCGCTCTACACCAAAGATGTGAACAAGGCGTTCGCGGCGGTGCGCGATCTGGAGGCGGGGATTACTTACATCAACGCTCCGACGATCGGCGCGGAAGTTCATCTGCCGTTCGGCGGCACGAAGGCCACCGGCAACGGTCATCGCGAAGGCGGCATCGGCGCGATTGACTTCTACACCGAATGGAAGGCCGTGTACGTCGATTACTCCGACAAGCTGCAGAAGGCGCAGATTGACCGGGTGGAGTGACGCGTCGGCCGGAGTAGCAACAAACATTCACCGCGAAGACGCCGAGAAAAGCAGAAAAATGTTTTCTCGGCGTTCTCTGCGTCTCGGCGGTAAACTTACTTCAGCATGCCAACCACCCAACTCCGCGAAATCAGCTGCGCCTCCCGTCTTGAAAACGTCCGCTACGCCATCCGCGACCTAGCCTGCATCGCCGACGAGGTCGCGAAGCAAGGTCACAAGATTCTTCCTCTGAACATAGGCGATCCCAATGTTTTCGATTTCGTGACGCCGCCGCATCTGATCGAGGCCGTTTATAAGGCCATGCGCGACGGCAAGAATGGATATTCTCCATCTTCGGGCATCAAGCCGGCGCTGGAGGCGATTCGCCGCGAGGCGGGGCGCAAGGGCGTCACCAACATTCAGGATATTTTCATCACCTCTGGCGTGAGCGAGGCCGTCGACATCTGCCTCGCGGCGCTGCTCAATCCCGGCGACAATTTGCTCACGCCCTGTCCCGACTATCCTCTTTATTCCGCCGTTCTGGCCAAACTCGATATCGGTCTCAACGCTTACTACCTGAACGAAGAAGACGGCTGGCAGCCCGATCTCGACGACATTCGCCGCAAGATTACGCCGCGGACGCGCGGCATCGTGCTCATCAATCCCAATAATCCGACGGGTTCGGTATGCACACGCACGATGCTCGAGCAGATTGCCGAACTCGCGCGGCAGCATAATCTCGTCATCTTCGCCGATGAAATCTACGACAAGCTCATTATTGAAGACGACCCGCATATCGCCATGGCTAAGGTCGCGCCCGATGTTCCGGTCATCACCTTTGGCGGCCTTTCGAAAAATTACCTTGCGCCGGGATGGCGCATCGGATGGGGCATTGCCAGCGGCGAGGCATCGGTCATCCAGCCGTACGTCGAAGGCATCAACAAACTGCTGCGTTCGCGCATCTGTGCCAACCACCCCGAGCAGTATGCCATTCCGGCGGCGCTCGACGGGCCGCAAGATCATCTGATCGAGGTGAAGCGCAAGCTACGCAGCCGCCGCGACCTGACGATGCAATGGTGTTCGGATACGCCGCGGGTCAGTTGCGTGGCGCCGCGGGGCGCGTTCTACGCGTATCCGCGCATCGACATTCCCGAAGACGACAACATTTTTGTCACCGAATTAATCCGCCAAAAGCACGTCATGGTCGTGCACGGCTCCGGCTTCGGACAGTGCCCCGGCACCAAGCACTTCCGCATCGTCTTTTTGCCGGATGAGAAAACATTGACCGCTGCATACTCCGCTATCGGCAGCTTTATGCGCGAGCGCTACCAATAGCAGAGAGACAAGCGCCTCCCGCCTTTCAGAAGCGGAACGTCGCGCGCGCCGGAGGTGAACGTCGCGGCGCTAGAACCGAAACGTAGGCCCAAACGTCACGCGCAGGTTGTTCTGCGCGCCGTTATCGAAGTAAATATCGTCTCCCACTTCCAGCCGTAGTCCGATCGGTCCAAGAAATCCTTCCAGTCCTCCGCCCGGATAAACTGCGAACTTCGCATTGCCATTGCCCACGGCGCCAAGCGAACTCTGAAATCCGTTCGGTGCATTCTCATTATTCGTGGTGAAGCTGATGATTCCAGCCTTTCCTGTCACAAAGAACCGTACCGGCCCCGATCCCGTCTGAAACTTGGGGCCAAACAGTCCCGTCAAAATGTGTGTCTTCGCGGGCGTGTAGCTTCCTGTCACGCCGTTATCGAAGTTCACAAAAGTGCGGTCGAAATCGTAGGCCATCTCCGCTTCGATCTGTACGTAATGGTTAATACCGAATCCGATGCGGCCGCCGAGGCCGGCGAAATTCAGCGTGGGGTCGGTACGATCCAGGCGGAAGTAATCGGCAAACGCGCCGATCTCCACGTGGTTCATATTGTCCTGCGCCTTGACCCTCTGCGGGACCGCGACAGATGCGACCAGGACTAGTGTCAAAAGAAAATATCTCGTGGCTGACTGCTGCTTCATTTGTAACTGCCTCCAGATCCTTTTCACGATCGGCCTCATAATCAGCGGCGCAAGCGAGATTGCATGCTGCAATGCCGGCTTAGGATGCGAAGGTATTGGGTTCAGGTTGGTTTTGTGAATAAACGGCGAAGCCCGCAGCTGGCGCGCCTTTACGCGCATCGCGCAAGATCGGCGGCAAATGTCGAGAGAGCGACGCAATCCACTACGCCATGCGCATTAAGTGCATCCTTGTAGACCGCCCGGAGTGCAATGGCAAATCCGTCGCCAAGAAAATCCGGGAATAAAGAAGTCCATGAATGAAGATGTGCTCCGTCCGATCCGGATCGCGCGCACCTTATAATGGTCGCTCACCATGGCAACTGCGCAGCAGGCTCCCCCACCGCCGGACATTAAAGCCAAGGCGAATCGTTTTTGGCATCGCGTCAGCGAAGGATTGGAGCTGCATCAACTCTGGTCGCAGTTCGAGAAAGACGCGCGCTCCAGCTACCGGTTCTACTCGGCCGGCCTGGGCGAACGGCCGTCGGGGCAATCGCGCGGTCAACGCATCTGGTACATCGCCAAAGCGCTTTTCTGGGCGGTCATTGAAAAGCTGTCACCCGCCCGACGCGTGCTCCTCCTGGTCGGCCTGATTCTGCTGTTTTTTCCGACCGGCGGATTCGAGTACACCAACTCGCACGAGCATGTCGAAGTCGTCAGCATCGATACCCATGTCTGGGGCGGCCTCGTAATTCTGCTGGTGCTGCTCCTCGAGCTCGCGGACCGCGTGGTGATGAAACGCGATCTGGAAATCGCCAAGGATATTCAGAGTTGGCTGTTGCCGGGCGCGCCGCTGCAAATTCCGGGCTACGGAATCGCCTACGCGACTCGTCCCGCGAATACCGTGGCCGGCGACTACTACGACGTCATCCTGCGCCCGGGAGCGACGCTGAGCGAAGATCGAGTGCTTTTCGTCGCGGCCGATGTTGCGGGCAAAAGCATTCCTGCCGCCATGCTCATGGCGACCTTTCAGGCAAGCCTGCGCACTCTTGCCAACAGCCGTCTCTCAGTCGATCAACTGGCGACCGAACTGAATCGGTACGCGAGTTCCAACAGCCAGGGCGGCAGGCGCTTCACGACCGCGTTTCTGGCCGAACTCGACGCGGCAACGGGCGATATTTCCTATGTCAATGCGGGACACAATGTACCGATTTTGCGACGGCAGTCGGGAGTGATTGAGCGGCCCGATCTTGGCGGAATCCCGATTGGTGTGCTGCCGCAGTCGGCCTATCAGACGGGAAGCCTCCGTCTCCAGAGTGGAGACTGGCTCGTCATTTTCACCGACGGCGTTGTGGAAGCGGTGAACTCCGCTGGCGAAGAGTATGACGAGCCAAGACTCGTGCGCATGATTGACCGCGCTGCCGCATCGTCTCCGCAGGAAATGCTGCGCGGACTTCTCGCGGATCTCGATCTCTTCGTCGGCAACGCCCCGCAGCACGACGACATGACGTGTCTGCTGCTGAAGCGAAATTAACCCAGTTTTCGTAGACGTTACTTCGCTGGACTCGATTGCAATCGCTTCCGCACATCCGCATAGGCCTGCAACGTGCCGGGATCCTTCGCGACCGCCACTGTTAGCGCCGATTGCGCCTCAGCATGGCGCCCGGTTGCCTCAAAGGCCACCGCCAACCACACCCGGATAATCGGACTATCCCCCAGCACAATCGCCCGCTGCAAGCTCTGCACCGCCGCCTCGGCATCGTGGGTCAAAAGCAAGGTTCGCCCGTAAGCAAACCATGCCGGCGCCCATGCCGGAGTCAACTCCAGCGCGAGCTCATAACAAATCTTCGCTTCGGCAAAGTTGTTCCGCGCCTCCAGTTCGTCACCCAGCAGGATCTGCGCCGCGATATTTCGAGGGGCAGTCTTCGCCGCGTTTGCCAGCAGCAACAGATTGTTTTTCCATGGCTGCGCCTGCGCAACCGTCATCGTGCCCATGCCGCATACCAAAGCCGCGGCCAATATCCGCTGGGCCACGGGGCTGATGGTACTTTCGAAACGCCGGCCCATTTCGCACAATGCCATTGCCGCAAGAATGCAAAAGCCCGCGGACGGCACATACAGATAGCGGTCATGTACCAGGTCTCCCCAATAGAAAACCCGAAAATTCAGTACCAGCAGGATTGGAACAACGATGAGCAGAACTGAGATCAAGGTCGCCGGTGTTCGATACCGGCACAACAAAATTGCCAAAGCCGCGAATGTCGCCAGCACCGCGGCCAGCGGCATCCAAAACGCGGTCCAGTTCGCGTGCTCGACCAGATCGTAGTCATACAGCAGGCTGGTATGCATGGGCAAAATCAAATGGCGCTCGTAAAACCACAGCACAGTCGGCCAGGTTCTCGCCATATCGAGCCACGAGGTCCGAGTCACCGTGCTCACGGCGCCGTGCAGCACATGGATTCGCGCGGCCAGATAAAATACGGCGGCGCCAAGATAAGCCGCTATCTCCGCGGCGGCGTTGCGCAAAGTGGATGTGCGCGCGCGCATCCGAAAAAGACCAACCACCGCGATGAGCGGCAGCGTAACCAGCGCCGTCTCCTTTACAAATAGCGCCGCGAGAAAGCTGAAAACCGAAACCGTCTTCCAGGAGAGGCGAACGGCGTTCCTTGCGGATGCCTCACCAATCAGCAACGTGAGCAACGAACCGAGCACTCCCGCCAGCGCCATCAAGTCCGGCGATGCCGAAGCCCATGCCACGCTCTCCACGTGAACCGGATGCACCGCGAACAACATTCCGGCAAGATAAGCCGCTCGCCGGCTCACACCCAGCCAGATCGCCGTAAAGAAAAGAAGAAGAGTATTGCCAACCTGCAACAGCAACGAAACCAGATGGAACCCCAGCGGCCCCGGCCCGAACAACCCGCGCGTGAGGCAAAGCTGGGTAAAGAACAATGGCCGGTAAAAAACCGGTTGCGCGGCGTTCTGAAAGCCCACACCCTTCGAAATCGACTCGCCGAAGAATCGGGGAATACCGGCCAGCGAAAGCAATTCATGGTTTTCGACAATCTGCGGCCGGTCGTCATAAACGAATCCATAGCGCAGTGTCGAAAGATAGGGCGCGACCGCCGTCAAAGCAAGCAGCGCGATCCACAACCACTCGTACCGCGCGCGCACCGTGGCAGCCGTGCCCGTCCGCGCTCTGGCTGCCTCGGCAAGGTCGGCCGTCACTGTGCTCATGGTCACTGTGCTCATGGTTGCTGTGCTGATGGTTGCTTTCATTTTGCCCTGCCGGCGTGTCCAGGCGGTTGCTGACGGTCCCGGCGTTCATTACCGAGGTTATCGCAGCCGAAGAGCTTCGAGCCAAAACATGCGCCCCCAAACGAAATCGCCAGCAAGAAAGCGACTGGGCCGCGTTCTATAAGCGGCTATTCGGCTGATTCCCGCTCCCAACGAGGCCTGTGAAATGTAAACTTTTGTCATGAACTTGTCACAATTTGTCATCGGACCGCTTTCGGAATGTCATACTATTTAAAATTAGCATCCCGAGACAGTTGACTCGGATTCAGAAGTCATTGACATGAAAAGCGTTTGGGCGCGCGGAGGGGCCTATGACTGAGGTCATTTGGGCGTGGCCGCAAGAGTGCGACAGCAGAGAGTTGCTCATGCAACCAAACAGTTAAAAGAAAACGAGGAAAATATCGATGCGGAAACAAAAGGGCTTCTCACTGATCGAGTTGCTGATCGTGGTCGCGATCATTCTTATCATCGCGGCGATCGCTATCCCGAACTTGCTGCGCGCTCGCATTGCGGCCAACGAATCTTCGGCGGTTGCGTCGGTTCGTACCGTCAATACCGCGCAGATCACCTATAACTCGACTTACAACACCGTCGGCTATGCCGCCGCCCTGTCGTCCTTAGGCGGGAGCAGCTGCGCACCGCCTAGTTCGACCGGCGCTTGCCTGATTGACACCCAGCTGGCCGGCGGCACCAAGAGCGGCTATTCGTTCACGATGCAGGGCGCGTCTGGTACCCCGAACTCCTCCTATCAGATTCTCGCTGCGCCGTTGCAGCCCAACCAGACCGGCGTGCGTTACTTCTGCTCCTTCGCGGATGCGGTTGTGCGCGTCAACCCGACGGCGGCTATCAGCAGCTGCGACTACACGCAGTCCCCACTGAACTAACTTTGAGTTGGCAAAGTACCTGGGGGAGGGTACAAGCCTGAAGAAGCAGGGGAGGAATCCCCTGCTTCTTTATTTTTGCGCTGCGTAATTTGTTCCATCCTCGCGCTCAGCCGCTCTTGTCAGACATCTTCACTCAGCCATAGGTGCATTGATCAAACAGCCACACGGCGGTGACCAAAAATGGCGGATCATCTGCTTCACTAAACAAATTTTGTCATTTTAGACCGCGACGCTGCCAAATCCGAGCAGGTGACTGAGATGCGGAAGTCTCTGACATGAAAAGCGTTTGGGCGCGGAGGGGCATATGACTGAGGTCACTTGGGCCTGTGGCAACAAGAGTGCGATAGTAGCAGCGAGTTGGTCATCCAACCAAACAGTCAAACGGAGACGAGGAAAATATCGATGCGGAAACAAAAGGGCTTCTCACTGATCGAGTTGCTGATCGTGGTCGCGATCATTCTTATCATCGCGGCGATCGCTATCCCGAACTTGCTGCGCGCTCGCATTGCGGCCAACGAATCTTCGGCGGTTGCGTCGGTTCGTACCGTCAACACCGCGCAGATCACCTATAACTCGACTTACAACACCGTCGGCTATGCAGCCGACCTGACCTCCTTGGGTGGCAGCAGCTGCGCACCGCCTAGCTCGACCGGCGCTTGCCTGATCGACACCCAGCTGGCCGGCGGCACCAAGAGCGGCTATTCGTTCACGATGCAGGGCGCGTCCGGTACCCCGAACTCCGCCTATCAGGTTCTGGCTTCGCCGTTGCAGCCCAACCAGACCGGCGTGCGTTACTTCTGCTCCTTCGCGGATGCGGTTGTGCGCGTCAACCCGACGACGGCTATCAGCAGCTGCGACTACACGCAGACCCCACTGAACTAACTTTGAGTTGGCAAAGTACCTGGGGGAGGGTACAAGCCTGAAGAAGCAGGGGAGGAATCCCCTGCTTCTTTATTTTTGCGCTGCGTGATTTGTTGTGCCCGGCTGGAACCCATCCTCGCGCTCAGCCGCTCTTGTCAGACATCTTCACTCAGCCATAGGCTGCATTGATCAAGCAGCCACACTGGTTGTGACAAAAAATGGCGTACCCTCTGCCTCGCTAACGAATTTTGTCACTTTAACACTGCAAATCTCCGCCACATTGGGATCCGCGCCTTCGTGTCATTGGGGAATTGCACCAGGAAAGAGACGACACTGTTACGTGGGTAATGGTTGGAGGAACTGGAGAATCAAAATCAACTGTCTAACCAGATTGATTTGACTCGCAGCCTTAGCCGGTGGGACGGTCGGCTCGTTGGGCGCGCTCAGTTGCCCCGTTCTCTCGGCGGGCCGCATCAATAAACAGACAGAAGGAGAGCACGCGCGGCTCTTCGCTTTCGCGGACAGGAAGGCAGCAATCTCTAAGGGATCGGGTCCCGACCATAATTTCGGCGAGCAAGCGTCATCGACTCTGCCAAAAAATGTCACTTCTGGAACTGCCAAATGCCGCAATTCTGCTCCAACCCTTCTGTTGCTAAGGTTTGCCCAGTATTTCCTATAGTTTAGAAATGCCACATTGTTAGGGTGTGCGGCATTCAAAGTGCATGAGTTGAAACCGGATGTTTCAAACTTGGACTGCGTGCTGGGAGAGCTTCGTATGAATCGGGCGAAAGGATTTTCACTGATTGAGTTGCTGATCGTGGTGGCCATCATTCTTATCATCGCCGCCATCGCAGTGCCCAGTTACCTGCACGCGCGCATCGAGGCGAACGAGTCATCGGCGGTAGGATCGGTGCGCACCGTGAACACAGCCGAAATCGCCTACAACTCTGCCTATCCTACCGTTGGCTACGCTTCAACGCTCTCGTCGCTAGGTGGATCCAGTTGCGCACCCGCCAGTGAAACGGGCGCCTGCATCATCGATACAGTGTTGGCTTCAGGGGTAAAGAGCGGCTACACTTTCAGCCTCGGCGGCGCCTTCGGCACTCCCAATAGCAGCTATCAGTTAGTCGCTACTCCGAACGTCTGGGACGTTACCGGCATCCGCTACTTCTGCTCGTTCCAGGACGCAGTGGTTCGCTACAACACAACCGGTATTTCTTCCTGCGACACGACCGTTCCGTCACTGAATTAGGCATTAACGTTCAAAGGTCGATCCCGAAGACGGCGCGGCCTCGATCCGCGCCGGTTGTTTTGCGCAGAAATCCACCCTCCTCCCGATGCCGCCTTTACCTTCGTAACTGCCGAGGCCATCTCGGCCGCAGTCGCAGACCTCATTGCATATAATCTCTACATGAAGTTCCGCGCAATAGGTCTGGTCCTGCACAAATAGTCATGGCGGCAATCGAAATTCTGGATTTGGAAAAAACTTACCATGTTGGCTTCTGGCGCAAACGCCCCAAGCTGGCCTTGCGCCCTCTTCGCCTCACCATCGAGCAAGGCGAGGTCTTCGGCTTTCTCGGCCCGAACGGCGCGGGCAAAACCACCACACTCAAACTTCTCATGGGTCTCGTTTCGCCCACTGCCGGCAGCGCTCGGATTCTGGGACTCGATTTCGACGATCCTCAGGTCAAAGCGCAAATCGGGTTCCTTCCCGAGCAGCCTTATTTCTACGACTATCTGACCGCAGAGGAGTTGCTGACTTACTATGCGCAACTTTCCGGCGTGCCCCTCAAAGACCGTTCCAAGCGCGTCGCCGAAATGCTGCACCGCTTCGGCCTCGCAGATTCCGCCCGTCTCCAGCTCCGAAAATTCTCCAAAGGCATGTTGCAGCGCTTAGGCCTGGCGCAGGCGATCCTCCACGATCCCAAGGTCGTCTTTCTCGATGAGCCCATGTCCGGCCTTGACCCCATGGGCCGCCGCGAAGTGCGCGAGATGATTCGGCAGATGCGCAACGAGGGCAAGACCGTCTTCTTTTCCACTCACATCCTCTCCGACGCCGAGGCTCTCTGCGATCGGGTTGCGATCATCCATCAGGGCGAACTGCGCGGCGTCGGCTCCGTCGCTCAACTGACTTCCCAGGCGAAACGCCGGGTGGAGATCATCTTCTGTTCACCGCATGTGCCCGAAGCAATGGCGAGGCTGGGAATCGAAGGCCGGGTCAACGGCGACATGGTGAATGCCGTCATCGACGAAGACCAGCAGGACGAAGCGCTTGAGATCCTGCGCGGCGAGCACATCCGCCTTACCTCGCTCACTCCCGTCCGCAATTCCCTGGAAGAATACTACGTGCAAAAACTCATACCTCGCGAAAATGGCAAGGGAGCGGGCGCATGAACTCTCGCATCGGATACGTCGCCTTCAACACTTTTCGCGAAGCTGTGCGCGACCATGTCCTCTACAACCTGATTGCGTTCGCGGTTCTGCTCTCCGGAGCCGCTGTCCTCTTCAGCGAAATTTCCATCGATATCGAGCGCCTCGTCGTCGTCAACCTCGGTCTGACTGCGGTATCTCTTTTCGGGGTCCTGATCGCCATCTTCATGGGCATCGGTCTGGTCTCAAAAGAAATCGAGAAAAAGACGCTCTATACCATCTTGTCGCGGCCGGTCCGGCGTTGGGAGTTCGTGGTTGGCAAATTTTTCGGCCTCACCGGCACGCTGGTCGTCAACACCTTCTTCATGGCCATCGGCGTATTTTTGGCGCTTCTCTATGTGGCCCACAAATTCGATAAGGCCGATATCTGGGTGCTGGCAGCGCTCTATTTCATCGTGCTCGAGTTTTTCGTGGTCTGCGCCCTGGCGCTGCTGTTCTCGTCGTTCTCGACCCCGATCATGTCGGCGGTGTTTACGTTCGCTCTCTTTGTGATCGGCAGCCTCGCCGATGACCTGCGAGGCTTTGCCCGCATGAGCCATGGATTGACAGGCGCAATTGCGGCGGGGGTCGCTTACCTCGTTCCCAATTTCTCAGCCTTCAACGTCATCAACCAGGCAGCGCATGGCGATTCTGTTCCGGGCCGGTTGTTTCTTTACAACTCGCTCTATGCGCTGCTTTACTCCGCGACGGCGATTGCGGGAGCGGTCCTGATCTTCCAGCGCAGGAACCTGAAATGAATCGCACTCGTCGAGTTCAGGCCATTGCGGCGACGGTGCTGCTGCTGTCTCTGACCGGGGGCATCGCGATGCTGTTCGCGATCGATCGCATGCAGACGCGGCAGGAGTCGCAGCAAGCGCTCTACATCCACTCGGCGAAAACATTACGCCGTCTGTCCCTCGGATACACGGGCTTACTCGCCGATATTTACTGGACCCGCGCCGTGCAATATTTCGGAGCGCAGCACCACCAAGGTTCGGGAGACTTCCGACTGCTCGCGCCGCTGCTTCAGGTCACCGTGGAACTCGACCCGGAGATGATGCCGCCGTACGAGTTTGGCGCAAATTTTCTGGGGCCGCAGCCGCCCAACGGTGCGGGACTGCCCGGCGATGCGCTGCTTCTGCTGAAGTACGGTATCGCGCACAACCCCGATCAGTGGCGCCTTTATTACAACCTCGGCTTCCTGTACTTCACCGAGTTCAAGGACTACAAAAAAGCGGCCGACGCGTTCGCCAGGGGAGCGCAGTTGCCCATCACCAATGGGTTCATGCCTATCCTCGCGGCCCGTATGGCGCAGCAGGGCGGCGAATTCGAAACTGCGCGCATCCTCTGGTATTCGACCTACCAGAGCACGAAGGAAGACGCGATCCGGCAGAACGCAATCGAGCACTTGCGCGCCCTTCAGGTGGATGAAGAGGTCACGCAACTCGAAGGGCTGGCGGCAAAGTTCCATGAGCAGACTGGCCACTTCCCTGCCGCCATGGGCGATCTGGAGCGCGCCGGGTTCATTCATGGCACCCCGCTCGACCCGAACGGGCACGCATACGAGTTGATGCCGGATGGCCGCGTCGAAGTGCAGAATCCGGAAAGCATTTTCTACATCACGAAGGGCCTTCCGCCAGGAATGCCCACGCCCGTGCCGAAGCCGGTGAGAAAGTAGTTCTCCGTCAGTTTTCAGCCGCCGGTTCCCAGTTTCTATCCTCTTCGTTCCGAACAGATAGTTCCGAACCGACGCTTCCGAACAGATGGTTCCGAGCAGCGAGGAACCCGCCTAGGGCGCCCCAAGCCCACCGCCCGCGTTCCCGTTACGCCGTCCCGGTATTCGCCAACGCCTCCACTGCTTCCCAGGTCGTGGCGAACGTTACAAACAAATCCCGCACCTTTGTGATCTCCAGAATCTTCTTCACCCGAGGCTTCACTGCCGTCAGCACCAGGCACCGTCCCATCTTCTGATGCGACACATACGTCGCCACCAGCGCTCCCAGGCCCACCGAATCGATGTAGGGCACGTCCGACAGATCCAGAATCATCGTGTCGGCCTGCTCGTTCCGCACTGCCCGCTCAAACATTGGCGTCGTCTCAATCGTGATCGGTCCCTTGAGCAGCAGGATGCGCTGGTCATCCGCCACTCCTTCATATCGTTCCACCGTCAGTTCTTGCACCGCTCGCCCTTTCTGTTCATTGTCTGGGTTGGTGATCTTCGCTCGTTGTCTCCGCCGCGCCACATCGTGCGGGCAAACGGCGCGGCCACATTTCAACGCCGCGTTCTAATGTCGCGTTCCGAACGTCGAATCTTAACTATGGCTTCGGCGGAGTCTTTTCGTCATGATTCTCATATGTTGAATACTGTCCGGCGGGATGCTTCAGCTTTACCGTGATTTCCAGCTCCGGCTGCTTGATCTCAAAGTCGCCGCCAAAGGTCTGGAAACCCTTCGCGATGACCTGCACTTGCAGCGACCCATACGGTACGCCATCCAGATTCGCGCGCCCATCCCCGTCGGTTTTCAGATCCATCTCGCCCTTACTCTTTCCTTTGCGGTTCACCGGATGCAGCACCACCTGCGCGTACTTGATCGGCTTGCCATCGGTGTCGCGCACCACCACTACTTTTACCGACGACGTCGGCCCGTCATCGTCCTGCGCAAGCAAGCACGCGCCCGCAGCCGTGAATAGAAAAAGTAAGACAGCGATTCGAGACTTAACGCCTATTCTCATCAGTGCTCCTCTTCTAACCAGTGGACCATAAGTCAATCCAGGCCGCGACGCCAGCATCGCAAAAGCCCAGAGCCGAAAGCCGAAAGCCCGCGGTTCTGGTCCACACATTTTAGGAGAATTTCTCGCTCAGCGGAGAATGAAACGCACACGCGCTTCCGCATCGGTAGGAACGCCATTGCACATCGCCGGACGGTATCGCCAGTGCCGCACTGCGCGTAGCACCGCCTCGTCTTCATTCGGACCTGCACCGTTCAATACGAACGCGCTATGCACATGCCCATCCGATCCGACAATAAAACTCACGCGCACCGGCATGTCTTCATCTTCTCCGGACAGCACGGGATCCGGCGTCAACAACGCCTCGGGAGGACTCACGCTTCCGCATCGCGGCAGCGCCAGCGGCTCCCAGACAGGATTGAACTCTGAAATATGCGCCGCCGTCCGGTCCAAGCGCTGCTCCAGATCCATGCGTGGCGCCGGCTCCGGATTCATGTGCGACCGATCCGGCCGCGGCCACGCCAAAACGCCGCCGCCCAGAGCCAGGACAGTTAGCACCCGTCCCAGCGCGTAGGCCTTAACTCGCCAGCCGCGCGCTTGCGAATACCTCGTCGTCTCCGCTCCAGGGGTTTCTGATGCAAGGTGCACGATTATGCACTCCTCCAACTCTCGCCGGGGCACACCGGCCCGGTCGTCTCTGGGCAATTCGCTTTCCAACCAAACCTAGGATGTAACCACTGTGAAATAGGTAGCTTAAGACTATTGAATCGCCCTTTACTTGAAGTGCGGATGCAACAAGTTGCGAAGCAACTGCACCCCCCTTACGGCCTCCCTGGCACTTCGCGTGATCGACTCCACAGCGATCTGTGAGCTATGTCACAAGGCTGAGACACGGCGGAGCGCAGAATGGACTTGAATTCGGCTGTCGCTATCGCGAGTTTCTGGAGGATGCAATGTTTGAGCAGGAACTTGAAATGGAAAAAAAGACCTCGTCGATCCTTCCCTTGCTATTGATGGTCTGCTTGATCGTTGCCATCGTCGGCGTCGCGTTCTATTTCGTCATGGAAAGCCGCAAAACGCTGGCCGCGGCTGATGCCGCTCCGATTCTGCGCGCCAGCCTCGAAAGCATGGGCCCCGTTACTCTTACTTTTGACGTTGGCAAATTATCCGGGCAGACCAGCCAGAACGCCCAAGACCCTCACTATCGCCTTCTCGAAAAGGAGGGCTACGTGAAGATCGGAAAAGAAGTAAAGGGCACGAGTGAAGTCTCTCTTACCGCGCAGGGTTCGGCGTGGCTGAACGACATTCCGGGGGTTAAGAAAGCTAAGAACGCCGACGACAACGACGAGTACACCGTACCCCTGGCCGAGCGCAAATTCTTACAGGTGGATAAGATCACCATGGTCAGCACGGGCAGAGCCGCCGTCGAGTACTCCTGGAACTGGCAGACCACAAAAGCCGGGGAGCTTTTTGATGCCGCGGGACCGGCCGTAAAGGCCTTCAACACCTGGGATCGCAGCACGCTAATCGACAAGCACGGCGCCAACTTCTATCACGGCGAACCGACCAAGGTAACGGTGCTTCTTGTGGCGAACGGCAAGACCTGGGCCATTTCCAAGGAGTAGCATCGGCGCGCTGCACGTCTTTTACCGTCTAGGGTCCACACGACCCTTCGGCAGCCGGACTATTTTTTAGAGCGTCCCAACCAGAAGGTCCCGCCCATTGGGCGGGACCTTTTCAATTCAATTCAGTTAGCATGCCGCGAAACAAATGCCTTCTCCGGGAGTTCCTTGGAGCTAAGAGCTTGGAACTGCTCGTTACTGCAATCCATTCTGCGTGAACTTATACGCCAGACTTCCGTTCTCCTCCGAGAGATAGATGCTCGAAGCCTGTCCCGCCGTGCTGTAGTTGTCGATCACGATTCCGCTCGGTCCGCCATCGACATTGGCCGTCACCAGCGGCCCACCCTCGGTCGTCGCCGCCACCACGCATCCCAGGGTCCCGGTTCCGGTACAATCCTGCGTCAGTCCGAAGAAAAAGAAATCCGTTCCGCCGCCGATGTTCGGGTTGTAAAACTCGGTCCAATTCGTGCACACCGCCGCCGTCGACGTCAGCAGTTGCTGCGAAAATGCCGCCAACGTATTCATCGTGCGACCGGTAAAGCCAAAGGCATACTGCCACGGGGTCGTATCCGCCGCGCCCGTCCCGCACAGGCGCACTTGGCCCGTCGAGGGATTGTTGTAGTAATCGTTCGAAAATGCCGGCTGCCCCAGGGTCAACGCAGTCTTCGTTGAAGCTCCCAGCCCAATTCGCGCCTTCGCGAGTTGCGTCAGTGTCGCCGTGTCGAATTCCACCAGCACCGCCGAGGTTCCATCATTCGCGTCCACCACAAACGTCGTCCCATTGGTAATGTCGACCACCGCTGGAGGGATGATCCCCGGGCTTGTCTTGCCCGCTGCGCCCACCACGGTCACGAGTAAGGCGCCAGTGTTCGCATCTACCTGATAGAGGTTCCCATTCGCGCTTCCCACGAGCAATACCTGGAGCTGGCTATCCAGCACCGGCGGCGTCAGCTTGTGCCCGCCGCTCACTGTGACCGGCCATCCCGCAGCCACCACTGGCGTCGAGTTAAAGACGCCATTGATCCTGTACATGACCCCGCCGTCTGCCCCGACATACGCAACATCATTCGTATAATCCACCCACGGCGCCGATGTCGTGCTCGTTGCCGTAGTCGAGTAGGCAAGCGAGGTCATATTCGCGGGCGGTGCTGCCGCCGTGCTGATTCCTCCCTGTCCCGCCACCCACGGCAGCACGTGAAAAATCGCCTGCCCGGTTGCCGACTCCACAAACGCGATCTTCGTCCCGTCCAGCGAGATCACCGGCGAAAGATCCACCTTCCCCCCGCTCGCCGTCGTGACGTTATAAGCGAACAATACTGTCGGCGCCGCCCCGCAGAGCCCTCCCGGTCCCGAATAAAGGTTGTTGAACGCGATAAGATTCGCCTGCTTCCCTGTCTTCCCCGCCACATTCAGCCCAAACACGACATAGTCGTTGGTGCAGTCCGGCGGCGCACCCGGATTAAACGAGTATTTCGCCGGATACATATTCTCGGCCACCTGTCCACGCACAAAGTCCACGTTCCAATCCCGCGGATGCGTCACACCGTTCGCACTAGCATCCATAGCATCCACGCCCTGGAAGTAATCCGGGGCCAGCTCGCGGAACCGTTGCATGACCTGTTGCCGGATTCGCGGCTCCTGGTCCATCAGGTTCGGATACTTTTCGAGGCCGTCGAGGCTGAATACGATGCTCCGGTCCGACCACCCCTGGGGAACTCCAATGTGCTTTGGTGCGGCCGCATTCTGTCCCCACACACTTTGCCCCAGCAAAACCAAGCCCACGCATATGCCGACCCAGGCGACAACAAAATGCTTCAGCTTCCCATGCTTTAGCTTCACAACGTACCTCCAATGGCGGTTGGATGCTGTTAATTCTAGCCGCACTTCTCACGGCCGGGGGTTAACTGACATTAGACCCGCCAAACTTTGGTGCACCCAGTCCGACCGTCTTCCTCGCCATTCGGAGTCCACTTTCGGGCGGTTGTCCTCCGTGGTTCCAGTTCTTTCCCGATTCCTTTAGCAAGAAAGTCGATCAGCTCCCTCCTCCCAGGCTTTAAGTTCGTCGTAACCGCCCTACTGCTATTTGCCATCCGGCTGTTGGTGCTCTGTTCTTGTTCGGATGTTCCAGCTTCCAGCCTCCTACGCCCGTGGGCTTCCCGCCCTATTCCCAAATAGAAACCCGTCATCCGCCGGTCACCATTCTGGAACGTTATTCAAGTAATGGTCCCTTATTAGCAATAAATCTGTGCAGGATATCCACGCTGGTAATACAATGGCGGCGAAGTTACCTGAGGGGGTACTACTGCATGACGAATATCGCAAAGGCACTGGCTCGGCTCCGCGAGGAACGCCGGGACGCTCAAAACCAAGTCCAGAAACTGGGGGAAGCGATTACAGCACTTGAAAGGCTGACCCGATCTGGCGTAACCGCAGGTGGCGCTGCACCGCGCAGTAAGCGCGTTCTCTCAGCCGCCGGGCGTAGAAGAATTTCTCTCGCTCAGAAGGCGCGCTGGGCAAAGCTCAGGCAAACTAAGAAAGTCGCCTGAAGCATTCATACGGGCCACAGTCTCGCGAAGTCCTCTCTCGCGAGACTGAAGTCCGGTTCACCAACTTACAACTGCTCAATTTCAAACCTAACCCTCAGCGTCGTTCACCCTTCAATCGAAGTTTTCCCCGCCCGATCGCAGTGTTTCAAGCTCTTCTCTGGAAGCCGCTAAACCCTTCGGTAAAAGGCTCTCCTCGCATTGAAACTTCTACTCGGTACGGCAACGCGAGACAAGGAACCAAACTTAAAGCGAGAGCCGACGACACAGCGAATCTAATGTCCCCCGCCCAACTCCTTCACAATCTGCCCCACAAATACCTTCGCATCTCCGAATAGCATCAGAGTGTTGTCCAGGTAGTAAAGCGGGTTGTCGATCCCGGCAAACCCCGGATTCATACTCCTCTTAATAACCATCACCGTGTGCGCCTTATCCACATCCAGAATCGGCATCCCGTAAATCGGGCTCGTCTTATCCGTCCGCGCCGCCGGATTGGTCACGTCATTCGCCCCGATCACCAGCGCCACATCCGTCTGCGGAAAGTCTCCATTGATCTCATCCATCTCCACTAACCGGTCATAAGGAATATCCGCCTCCGCCAGCAGCACATTCATGTGTCCCGGCATTCGTCCCGCCACCGGATGAACCGCGAAACGAACATTAATCCCTCGTTTCGTTAGTGCGTCATAAAGCTCGCGCACCTTATGTTGTGCCTGCGCCACCGCCATCCCATAGCCCGGCACGATGATGACGTTGTTCGCCGCCTCGAGAATCGACGCCGCTTCTTCCGGCGTCGCGCTCCTCACCACCCGCTCTTCCTTTGCCGCAGTCCCGGACGCCTGCACCTGTCCGAACGCTCCGAACATCACGTTCGTGAACGACCGGTTCATCGCCTTGCACATGATCACCGACAGAATGAAGCCCGACGATCCATCCAGCGCGCCCGCCACCACCAACACTTTGCTGTTCAGAACAAATCCCAGCAGCGCCGCCGAAAAACCGGCGTAGGAATTTAACAGCGAGATCACCGTCGGCATGTCCGCGCCCCCGATCGGCGTAACCAGCAGCACGCCAAAAATCAGCGCCACCAGCACCATGATCGGAAACAGCAAGGTGTGCGCCGGATTTACCACCAGCGCTACCGCCAGTCCCAGCGCCCCCGCCAGAACAGAAAGGCTCACAATGTTCTGCCCGCGATAGACGATTGGTCTCTGCGGCAGCCACTCCTGCAGTTTGCCCGCCGCGATCACGCTCCCGGTAAATGTGAGCGACCCGATAATCACTTCCAGCCCGATCTCCCCCATTTGAAAACGCGTGACCGGCGCCGTCCCCACATAAAACTCGGCGATACCGATCAAAGCCGCCGATAGCGCCCCGAAAGCGTGGCTCAACGCCGTCCGCTGCGGCACCGCCGTCATCTGTACCAGGCCCAGCGGCACGCCCACTCCCGCGCCCACGATCAGCGTGATCAGAATCCATTTGTACTGCGCTACCTCCGGGTTAAGCAGCGTCGCGCCCACCGCCAGCGCCGCGCCCACCTCTCCCGCCAGGACACCCCATCGCGCGCTCTTCGGCGAGCTCAGGAACTTCAGCGAAAGGATGAAGAGAACAACCGCGACAATGTACGCGAAATCGAGATACTGCTGCAGCACCTGTGCGGTCATCATTGTTTCGGCCTGCCCGATTTGAACATGCGCAGCATCCGGTCGGTGATCAGGAATCCGCCCACCATGTTGCTGAACGACGCTGCCACCGCGATCGCTCCCAGCACCGTCGTAAGCCGTGTCTCATGCCGTCCCGCAATGATGATCGCCGCCACCACCACGATCGCGTCGAGCGCGTTCGTCAGCGACATCAGCGGCGTGTGCAGCAGCGGAGAAACTCGCTTGATCACTTCAAACCCGACAAACCCCGCCAGGATGAACACATATAGATTAGAAATAAAATCTGCCGGCATGCCGACTCCTTTGCATTTCGCTCATTCCCCCTCGATCCAATCGCCCGTCTCTTCTCACCGCGTATTGGCCCCTGCCGCCGGCAGTGCCAGATACTCCCGCACCCGCGCCTGCACGATCTCCCCGCCATGAGTCACCAGCGTCTCGCGCACAATATCGTCCTCGAGATTCAAATTCACCTTCTGATCTTTCACCACATAAGTCAGAAACGCAGTCAAATTCTTCGCATACATCATGCTCGCGTGATAAGGCACCCCCGACGCCAGATTGATCTCCCCAATCAGCGTCACGCCGTGCTTCACCACGATCTTCCCCACCTCGGTAATCTCGCAGTTTCCGCCCCGCTCCGCCGCCAGATCCAGCACCACCGACCCCGGCGCCATTCCCTTCACCATCTCTTCCGTCACCAGGATCGGCGCCTTCTTTCCCGGAATCACCGCCGTCGTAATCACCACGTCGCTCTCCTGCACCACCTTGCCCAGCAACTCCCGCTGCTTCCGGTAAAACTCCTCATCCTGGGCCCGCGCATACCCGCGCGCATCCTGCGCATCTTTCGCCTCGATCGCCAACTCCACAAACCGGCCCCCCAGGCTCTGCACCTGCTCCTTCACCGCCGGCCGCAGATCGTAAGCCGAAATCACCGCCCCCAGCCGCTTCGCTGTCGCGATCGCCTGCAATCCCGCCACGCCGCATCCAATCACAAACACCCGCGCCGGAGTCACCGTCCCCGCCGCCGTCGTCAGCATGGGAAAAATCCGCGGCTGCATATCCGCGCACATCAGCACCGCCTTATATCCCGCCACCGTCGCCATCGATGACAGCGCGTCCATGCTCTGCGCCCGCGTCGTCCGCGGCATCAGCTCCACCGAAAATGAAGTCACGCCCGCCCCGGCAATCCGCTGCAAAACTTCAGCCTCTCCAAACGGACGCATGAATCCCACCAGCACCTGTCCCCGCCGGTACAGCGGCACGTCGTCTTTGCCATTGACGTCGTTCGCCCCATAGCAAAGCACCTGCACAATAATGTCCGCCGCCGCAAACACCGCCGCCCGGTCCGCCACAATTCGCGCGCCCTTCTCCGCATAAAGCGAGTCGGCATATCCCGCGTTCACGCCCGCGCCGCTCTCAACGTGAACCTCAAATCCAGCTTTCGTAAGTGCAGGCAGCACCGAAGGCACCAGCGCCACCCGCCGCTCTCCCGGATAAATCTCTTTAGGAACTCCAATAATCACAAGATCCCCACCTGTCGACGATTCGAATCAAAACAATAGAGACTCGCACAAAAGTCGCGCTGCGCTAAAGAACTCCGCTCACAAAGCCAACCACCCTCTGAATCCGCATACCCGGTGGTTCAAGCCTTTCTCGGCGAACTCGGCGGCCTCGGCGGTTCAAGCTCTTGACTGTCATCGCCACGACTCTCTCGAAGCGACGCACGATTCTAGTCGACCGCAACATGACAAGCAATGCCGATCACAACTCTCAGTCCGACAGCGAAAGCCGCAACGAGGCATCCTCAACTCGAGCCCGGATATCCCGGCAATCGCGCAAAATCCAATCCGCTCCCGCCGCCCGCAATTCCTCCGCCGCCATCGTAGTCGTAAACGCAATCACTCGCGCCCCCGCCGCCCGTCCCGACCGCACTCCAGCCGCCGTATCCTCCACCACCACGCACTCCGCCGCCGCAAATCCCAGCAGCGCCGCCGCCTTCAAATAAGGCTCTGGATCAGGCTTCCCAATCTTCACCTCGCTCCCGGTTATCATCCGCTCCGGAGCCGGCAATCCCGCAGCCCGCAGCCGCACCATCGCCAACGGCCGCGTCCCCGAAGTCGCAATCGTCCACCGCTCCGCCGGCAACTGCCCCAGCAACTCCCGCGCCCCCGCCATCGGCACCACGCCCTCCAGATCGGCAATCTCCCGCCGCTCCACATCGCGGTTCTCCTCATCGATATCCGAATCCGGCAGCAGGTCCGCCACCGTGGCCCGGCTCGGACGCCCATGCGCCATCTTCACAACTTTTTCCGGATCGAACCCGTGCTCCCGTGCCCACCCGCTCCACACCCGAGCCACCGCGTGCGTCGAATCGATCAGCACCCCATCCAGATCGAACAACAAAGCCGCGCAAGAAATTTCAGTCATTTTCCCTTTAGCTAAAGGCCGGTTTATCAACGCCAGAAAATTGCCCGCAAAAATCTTTGGCCCTCTCGCGAGGGCCATTGAGTACGAAAACGTTGGTGAGCGCGGCAGGATTCGAACTTGAGGCGCTTGCGCGGCGTCTGAGCCGCGTGCCGAAATCCCGAAGCGCAGCGAGGGACCTCGGTCTTCAAGATACCCTCGTTCTTCTTTGGTGAGCGCGGCAGGATTCGAACCTGCGACCCACGCCTTAAAAGGGCGTTGCTCTACCACCTGAGCTACGCGCCCCACCATTTTCAATCTAACACATTTTGTGCGTCGCCTCGCACCCCCCACCACACCGCCCCACCGCGCGTGAACTCCGCCGCCAACGCTGGTAAACTCGGCATCCATGAAGGCTTTTTGGCAGAAATCCAATCCCCCCGCCGCGGCCGCGGCACTCCTCGCAACACTAGCCCTCGCGGCCAGCCTCGCACTCGCGCCCACTCCCGCCCACGCTAAGAAGAAACCCCCGCTCCCCACCGTGCGCTGGACCGCCGGCGCTCCCGGCTGCACCTTCCAGCGCGGCGACGACAACCGCGAGCGCTGGACCCTCCACGACAAAGACAAAGCTATCGACTTCACCCTCCTCGTCGACTCGCAGGAACTCGCCAAAAGCATGCACCACGGTTTCTACCGCGTCTTCGCCCTCTATCTCGCCGTCAACTACCGGGGTGAACCCAACTTCGAATTTCCCGCCGACCTCCGCCTCGACTATGTCCGCCATCACGACATCATCGAAACTCCCGTCGATCCCGCGCTCCTGCAAAACAAACTGCAAAACGATCTCGACACCAAGGTCTTCGACACCGAGCGCGAAATCAAAAAGCATCCCGAACTAAAAGACCAGAAAATCGCTCGTCTCCGCATCGACGAAAAAGAAGGCGCTGAGTTCATCGAATTTCTCAGCACGCAATATCTCACTTCCACCATCCTCAACTCCGGCAATCCCGAGGTCCACGGCTGGGTCTTATTTCCGACCCGCAATAAATTCATCGGCCCCTGGAAAGATCACGAAGATTTCATCCTCAACATCTATTCGAAAGACAAAGTCTGGCAATTCCCCTTCACGTTACCACCTCCGCCCGCTGACTTGATCCTGAAAAAGCCGGAAGAGTAAGCACGATTCGCCGTCGCCCCAACCCGCGTAATAACCACTAACCATGCCGCAGAGAGGAATCCCCCGACAAACTCGCCATGGGATGAATAAACCCGCCCCCCACATCTGTGTTACATTTCCCAAACCAATGGCCACTCCATCCAACGATCCCAAGCCGCCCATCCTCTACTGTCCCACCTGCGCCCGCGAAGTCACTGACCCGCTTACCTGCGGCGACTGTTCCGCCGTCATCTGCCGCGTCTGCGGTACGCCTCTCGAATTTCCCGACGAACTCGCCATGGGCTAACGCGCCCTCGATCCCCGACACAAAATGCCGACTCTAACTCCAACTTCCGAACTTGAAACTAAATCCGGCCAGCCTTCGCTCGTCCGCGGCCTCGGCCTGCTTGATTCCGTTCTCCTCCTAGTCAGCGGCATCGTCGGCTCTTCGATTTTCCTCACCGCCAAAGACATCGCCGGCCCGCTCCCCAACACCAAGCTCTTCTTTCTCGTCTGGATCCTCGGCGCCGCCATCTCTCTCTGCGCCTGCTTCGCCTTCGCCGAACTCGGCTCCATGTTCCCCGACTCCGGCGGCCAATACATCTACCTCCGCGAAGCATTCGGCGATCTCGTTGGCTTCCTCTATGGCTGGATGCTCTTCGCCGTCGGCAACGGAGGCTCCATCGCCGCCCTCTCCGTCGCGGCCGCCGCTTACATGGGCAACATCGTTCCCGCCATCTCGCAGGACCGCGTCATGTTCTCCGCGATCGGCATCGTCTTCACCCGTGCCCATCTCGTTGGCCTCATCCTCATCGCCATCCTCACCTACGTCAACGTCATCGGTCTTCGCTGGGGCACGCTCCTGCAGAACGTCTCCACCTGGACCAAGTTCCTTGCCATGTCGGCCTTCATCCTTCTCGGCCTCACTATCGGCAAAGGACACTGGTCTAACTTCACCGCAAAATCCCCCGGCGGACTCACCATGGGCCTCACTCCCAGCCAACTTATCTCCGCCCTCGGCGTCGGTCTGATCGCCGTCTTCTGGGCCTATGACGGATGGGTTTACATCACCTGGGTAGCCGGCGAGGTCAAAGAGCCGCGTAAAAATGTTCCGCGCTCCATGATCCTCGGCGTTCTCGCCGTCGCCGCCATCTATCTCGCCATGAATGCGACCTACGTCTACGCCATGCCGCTCAGTGAGATCGCCAAGCACGAGACCATCGCCCACGCCGCCGCCGCCGTTCTCTTTTCTCCGCAAGCCGCCTTCTGGCTCTCCGCCATGATCGCCATCTCTTGTTTCAGCGCCGCCGCCTCCTGCACCCTCTCCGGCGCCCGCGTCTACATGGCCATGGCGCAAGATGGAATCTTCTTCCGCCGCATGGCCATCATTCATCCTAAGTGGCGCACCCCCGCTTTTAGCCTTATCGGCCAGAGTATCTGGGCTGGCATCCTCACCCTTAGCGGCCGCTATGACCAGCTCTATACCTTCGTGATGTTCGGCATGGTGCTCTCTTACACCCTCACCGTCATCGGACTCTTCGTGCTTCGCCGCCGCGAACCGAACCTCCCGCGCCCCTACCGCTGCGCCGGATACCCCTGGCTCCCCGCCATCTATGTAGCCGTCGGCGCCGCCTGGATGCTCAACACCATCATCACTCGCCCCCTGGATTCACTCATCGGCGCCGGCATCATTCTCATTGGAGTTCCGCACTACCTCTACTGGAAGCGACAAGGCCGTACAATAAGCGCTCCGGAGTAACCCCATGTTCGAGCGCTTTTCGGAGAAAGCGCGCCGCACTATCTTCTTCGCGCGCTACGAAGCCGTCCAATTCGGCTCTCCCTGCATCGACACCGAGCACTTACTTCTCGGCCTTCTCCGCGAATATCGCGGCCTCCCAGAGTTACTCCCGCCAGAGGCTCGCGAGGAGATCCGCGCCAAAATCGCCAGCGGCACGCAAGTCCGCAAAAATATCCCCACTCCCGTCGATCTCCCTCTAACCAACAAAACAAAACGCGCTCTTAACTACGCCGCAGACGAGGCAACTCGCCTCAACCATAAGTGGATCGGCCCGGAACATCTCCTGCTCGGCTTGCTGCGCGAGAAAGAAGGCCTCGCCGCTCAGATCCTCCAATCGCGCGGCCTCGATATCGACAAGCTCAGGGAGCACTTCGCGAAAAACCTCTACCAACCCCCTCCGCCCAATCCTCCGCGCCGGCGCCGCGATCACACAGTCGACATTCACGGTTTCGCATGGCATGCTGAGACCATTCGCCAGCGCGTAAGCGAACTCCGCACCTTCAACTGGCATTGGCACAAGACTTCGTGGAAGCCCCGCGACGTAGCTGTCGACAGCGAGGGCAAGATCTCCTTCGATCTCACTCTCCTCGAAGACAAGCAGAACTTCACTCGCAGCCCCGGCGCATGGAAGAAGGACCGCTGCACAATTTGCGGATGGGAACTCTGCGACTCCGCCGACAATCCCGGACACGGCGCCGCCTACACGAACGGCCGCGACTGGGTCTGCGAAGAGTGTTACGAAAAATTCCTCAAAGGCCCCGATTACTTCGAAAGCCCGCACTCTGACATCACATAGGCCTCAATCAGCCCTATCTTCCGCTGAACGCAATTGCCCGAAAAGTGGTACGCCAAAATCGTTCTTTCTGGGGTCGCGCAAAACTCCCCGCGCGCTGCATTGTTCCTGATGTAAAGGTCGAGTCAGGCCGCCCTCCCCCAACCCGGCGCTCCAATCGCGGTGGCCCTCGACCCAGAGGAGGAATTGGGCCATGCTCAAGTACATCTCAATCGCAGCCGCCGCTGCCATTCTCGCTTTCACCGTCCACGGAAAGTCGCTGGCGCCCTCCGGCTCCTTCCGTCTCGATACGCACAACTCCTGGGCCCAGCTCGCCACCGACGGCACCACCCAGTTCGGTCGGCAGAAAACAACTTTCACCATCGGCGCGGGTAGGATGGCTGGGCAAGTCACGCTCGACGCCGCCGATCCCGCGCTCTCTACGTTCGACTTTGTTGTGTACCCCGCCACCTCGATGATTTCGCCAATCGACGAAGAAGGAAAATTCCGCAGCGAGTGGGCCGCCAATCTCGCCAATCAGACTCTTGTCTGCTTTCACTCCAAGGGCGTTTACCCAACCGAAGACGGCCATCTTCGCACCACCGGCATTCTCAGAGTGACCCGCGTCGACCGTAACGTCGATGCCGATCCTTCCGGCGCCTACTCCGGTCCGACGTACGGCCCGCCCATCATTCACCGGACCCAGCAGCCTGCCACCTTCGTCTTCGCCGCTCCCACCAGCGTCGGCAAAGATCAGGCCATGGTTCTCGAAACCTCAGGCACAACGAAAGTATTCCGCGAAGACTTTCCTCAGTTAGTTAAAACCGTCATCAGCACCTACTGGCCCCCGGTAATTCAGGACGAGCACTGTGAAGTCCCGGATCCCGGCGAAGCCTTCTCCGGCACGCGTTGCACCGGGACCATGATCAAGATCCCGGACTTTCCCGCCTCCGGCGCCAACCCCACCGAAGATTATCCCGGCCCGCCAAACTTCAACGTAATTACCGGCCAGCACGTAATCATCGCGGTCAATCTGCGCCTGGTTCCGAAGTCGGCCATGCAACCTGCAGGAGGCAACTAACCCACAAAAGCGCATTCCCCCCCGGGAGAGACACGGCCAATCGCGTCTCTCCCGGGGGGGAATGCGGGGACGTGTCCCCGCATTGTCCGCCATTGTCCATTTATCAGACTAGGCTGGATTGCTCTACCTGTCTTAAACACGGGTGCTGTTACAGTTTCCTGAAAACTGTAACCGCACTCAAACACCGGAAATTCTGAGTATTTAGCATTTAAAGCATTTAAGATTGGCGCGCCCGGCAACCGATCCGCTTCGCGCGGATCTGTGCATCAGCCATCTACGGCCTGGTTTCCCTCTGACGCGCGCTCTTCGCCGCCCTTAGGTTCCGTCCGGCTCGATCACTCACGGCTCAAACACCCCGGCTTAAGCGCTTCCTCCCGAGGCCCGTGCCCCGAGCGCACGCACCGTCTCTCCCGCATACGGCACACCACCCTCGCTCACCGGCTGTTTCCACTCCTCGGCAGTCCCTGCCGGCACCGCCACATGTCCAAACTCCCGCTGCCAGTTCGCGCCACCGTGGCCCGCCACGTACAGCGCCAGTTCCAGCCGCGTCCACACCCCGAGCTTGTCGAATGTCGTCCGCAGATAGTTCTTTACCACCTGCTCGCTCGTCGCCAGCACCGAGGCGATGTCCTTGTTCGTCAGCCCCTGCCATACCAGCGAGGCCACCTGAATTTCCTTGATCGTCAATCGGTCACGGGGTTGCATGGCTGCACCTGCTCCTTGATGAACATGGCGGTCGCCAGCTTCACGCGCTTGCGGCCTTCTTTGATGCCTGCGCGCAAAAACAGCGTGCGCAGATGTTGTTTCACGGTTCGCGGGCTGATGTTCAAATGGCTCGCAATCTCTTTGTTACTGCACCCCTGCACAAGCAGGTGCAATACCTGCTGATCCCGCGGAGTAATCTTGATCTCGCTTAGGTTGATCATGTCTTTTTTGTCCGCTCCTTCCGTTTACCCTATCGGTCGCGACCCACTCTCCCTGTAGCAACCCTTTCACCAAATCTTCGCCCATAAATCAACCCATTGCTTTTCAATCGGATACCGATCCACCCCGCCTTTTCCAGGCACTCGATAAGACCTTTTTCATGATCCCATTCCCACATTGAACTCCCATTTCAGTACCTCCCGGCCCCGCCCGCATTCCGGCCCTCTGGCCTGAACGGGCCATACCCCTACCCCCTCCATTCGGTTTTTCTTGGATGAACACCGCCAAAATTGAACTACAATTGCTACAATCCTCCCTCTGGACGTTATGCCTTCGACCCGGCCAAAACTGATCCTCGACGAGGACTCCTTTCAGGGCTTGCTGGCCGCCGCCTATACTATTCAGCAATACAACGAGCGTGAAGGCGGCATCGACGCGGCCCTCTCGGCCGAACTGAACGCAACCATGGGCGCGACCGCACTCGCTCGCCGGACGAACGCCGGGCTAGCCCCCTCCGCGATTGCCGAGCCGGAACCGGACAAGTCCGTTCGATTGGAACCCGCACGGTGTTTGCAATGCGGCGCTCCGCTGCCACCCGGAGGCGCACCCTGTCCCGCATGCGATGCGGAAGTTTTTCGTCCGGGGGAAAAGCTCCAGCGGACGTGGGCCACCATGTGGTCGATCAGCCAAGAACAAGAACTGCCGGAACATGGCCTGCCGGAACCAGACTTGTCCGCCGCGGCGAGCGCGCCGCAATCGCAGCCGGGCGAGACCAGTCTCAAAGCGATCAAGCAACACGTCGTTGAGCAAGAGATGGTTGAGCGAAAGAGCCTTGACCAACAAGTCAAAGATCGGGCACTTGACGACGACGCCTCGCCGAGAATTCTCCCTGTGGACGCCGGCGACATCGTGGCGGCTTCCTCCCCCGCGCGGTTCAAGGTGCGCTTCCGCCGCGCCGACCTCTATCTGGGACTCGCTGTGATCGTCGCGCTGCTGGCTCTGTTCTGGCCGTCGGCCTCGGCGGGACGAAGCGAGTTGCAGCCGTGGGAGCGGGTTTTAGTCGCCATGGGAATCGCGGAGGCGCCAGCGGCGGCCCAGGCCGAGGTGCACTACAGCGGAGATCCGAACATCAAGGTGTGGGTGGACACGTCGGCGGCGCTTTACTACTGCCCGGGGGACGAGCTTTATGGCAAGTCTCCGGGCGGCTACTACACGACCCAGCACGACGCCCAGTTGGACCGGTTCGAGCCGGCCTTGCGCCGGGCCTGCGTCCCCTAGCCTGCCCTTTCGAATTTTGTGGGGAAACTGGAAAGCACCCTTTCGAGTGTTCTCTAAACCATTCAAAAGAATGGCGGGGACGACGGGACTCGAACCCGCGGCCTCTGCCGTGACAGCCAAGCATTTGCTCGTAACTGATTGAAACCACGCGACACGGGTGGCTCCTTAAGGCGCGGTTGGAGCGGTCAGAAACAATTACTGGACCATACTTGGACCATAGAATTGCCATGAGATTTAGCGCTCAAATTCGCAGCCGAGCACAGGCTCCTCAGGCCGGAGCCGCGCTGAAGTCCAGCAAGATGGGGCGGGATTGCTCCTTTCGCTGCGGCCAGGGTTTGATTGATGTCCGTGCTCCAATTCACGCCCACTATTCGCGTCCTTGGAGAAATGTGTTGCTA
>Ga0326728_10001779_pt1 | contig 74284 bp, 67 predicted proteins | sample MB3enrmetagenome_FD_207602 | JGI IMG/M metagenome (GOLD analysis project Ga0326728, IMG submission 207602) | Lab enriched peat soil microbial communities from McLean, Ithaca, NY, United States - MB31MN | ecosystem: Environmental > Terrestrial > Soil > Wetlands > Peat | place: USA: New York...
GGGTACCGCGCACGCCTGAGGCGAGAGCTTTCAGGAGAGCCGGACGTGGGAAATCTGCATCTCCGGTTCGACGAGGGGAGGGGCACCTTTCCGGTCCCCTCCTACTCTACCGGCTTCCGCTGGGTTTCTGAGCCGCCACCGTGAGTACCTACGTAGTTAGATTCTTGCTTTTTCGGCACGAGTTTTTCCGGCTATGTAACTCATCTCCCACATTCACAGGGCTCCGGCTACACTCCGAAATTAACTTGAACTTCCGACTTACTGGCATAGCTCCCAGGTCCCGGAGCGGAACCTCCGCTTCCTCGGCGGTCTCAGGTTTTGACATTTCTTTTCTCCGCGAAATCTCTGCGTCTCCGCGTCTCCGCGGTTAGTGGAATGCCGCCCGCCCTGTTTGGTTCCGGCTATGCCGGGTTAGGGAGCGGACCTCGCGGTCTTGCTGCGAGCCACGTCACCAGCGTCGCGAAAAGCAGCGCGGCCAACGAGAATTTCATGGCCGGAGGCGCGGCCGTGGGGGAGAAAAATCCTTCGATGGCTCCCGCTACCAGCAGGATGGGGATGGTGCCCAGCAACAAGCGCGACGCCCGCCCGGCCGCCTGAGTGAGCGATTCGCGGCGCGGCAGAAAACCGGGGAACAACAGGCCGCGGGCCAGCTCGAGCCCGCTGCCGCCGGCGATAAAGATCGCCGGCAGCTCCAGCACTCCGTGCGGCGCCACGAAACTCCAGAAGCTGAGGGCCATGCCCGCGTGCCAGGTAGCGGCTCCCACGGTCCCCAGCAGCAGGCCGTTGAACGCGATCATCAACACCGTGCCGATGCCCGTCACGCCCAGAGCGAACATGGCAAACGACACCGTGAGATTGTTGGTGGCGATGCCCGAGGCCGCCAGCGGTTTCATGGCCACCACCGATTGCGTCCACATCTCGCGTTTATCGATGCTGTCGGTCATTTGCGGTCCGATCACGCATTGCGCGAAACCGGGATCGTGGACCGTGAGCAGCCATCCGGCGAGCATCGCCGCTAGAAAAAGCGCGGTAGCCAATAGAGTTTGGGGGAGCGTTTCGCGAAAAACGCGCCGGTAAGTTTCGGAGTAGAACCTGACGATCCGTGATACTTTGAGACGTTGGCCGAGATAGAGCAGGTTATGGCTTCGCCCAAGAAGCTGGTTGAGATACACGGCCAATTGCCGGCTCGATCGATCTTCGAGCACGACGGAAAGATCGGAGGCGGTTTGCCGATAGAGCAGGCCCAGCTCTTGCAACTCACGTCCGCCCATGCCGCCCAGCCCGTTGCGCGCGCGGGCCACGAGCTGTTCCAGGCGTTCCCAATGCGGCTTGCGTCTCTCTATCCAACGGATTGGAACCATGTCTCCCAACCAGCCTAGCGCGTTCAACCAGTTTGGAGAACACCACACCATCGAGACGCCGGAACAGACCCGCCTCGAGTTTGCCATCGCCGGAATCGGCAGCCGTTTTCTGGCGTTGGCTCTGGATTTGTTGATTCAGGCGGCCGCCGGAATCGTGCTGTTCTTCGGCTTCGCGGTGCTGCTGGCGGTCTTTGGCGGCCGGTGGCGTTCCTCACCCGCTTACGCGATGTGGATCGGGGCAATCTTTATCGCGCTGGTTTTCGGGTTGCACTTCGGCTACTTCATCTTCTTCGAGATTTGGTGGAACGGGCAAACGCCGGGCAAGCGGAAGGTGGGGATACGCGTGGTCAAGGACTCGGGCCGCCCGCTGACCCCGGCCGAGACGGTGGCGCGCAACCTGCTGCGCATCGTCGATGAGCTGCCGGGATTCTATGGGGTGGCGATCGCGACGGCGCTTTTCAATGCGCAAAACCGCCGCGTGGGCGACTTCGTGGCAGGTTCGCTGGTAGTTCGCGAAGCCTCGCTGGCGGACCTGCGCCCGTCGTGGACGGCCAGCCCGTCGGCCGCCGCCGCGCCGCTATTCAGTGGCGCGCGCTTGGCGCCCGAGGACCTGGCATTGATCGATGCGTTCCTCGCGCGGCGCTCGGAGCTGCCGGGGGACGTGCGATCTCGCATGGCGAAGGGAATTCTCGAGCGGGTAAAGCCGAAGTTGCCATCGGGGCCCGATCCCGGATTATCCGCGGAATCCAATCTGGAGCGCCTGGCGTATGAATGCCGTGCCAGCGGCGGTTATGTTTGAAACGGCACGAGCGGAGCCTGTCGAGGTATTCCACTAACCGCGGAGACACGGAGGCGCGGAGATCTCGCGGAGGGAAGCGAATCAAAGAGAGATGCCCGCCTCTTACACATCGCTTCACGCGCAGCATTCCATTACCTCCGCTGCCTCTGCGGGCTCAGGTTCCAATTTTCTTATTCCCTTGCTGTACTCCGCGCCAATCTCCGCGTCTCCGCGCCTCCGCGGTTAGTGGAATGCCTCAACCCCCGTCGCTATAATCTCATCATGTCGTTCGCCGGGATGCGGGTAGTGGCCTTCGAAAGCCGCCGCGCCGCCGAAATTGCCGAGCTCATTCGCAAGCAGCAGGGCGATCCGTTGGTCGCTCCCGCCATGCGCGAAGCGCCGCTCGCCGATGACCACGCCGCGTTCCAGTTCGCCGCCCGTCTCTTCGCCGGCGAGTTCGATATGGTTGTCCTGCTCACGGGCGTCGGCACGCGCCAGTTGAGCCGCTTGCTGGCCACGCGCTATGAACCCGCGGCCTTTGCCGATGCCCTGCGCCGCGTCACCGTGGTGGCGCGCGGCCCCAAGCCGGTCGCCGCCCTCCGCGAGATGGGTCTCTCTCCCGCCGTCACCGCTCCCGAGCCGAACACCTGGCGCGAGCTCGTCGCCGCCATCGCCGGCCGTCCCGAACGCCGCATCGCCGTGCAGGAGTACGGCCGTTCCAACCCCGAGCTCTTGGATTCCTTGCGCGCGCGCGGCGCCGAAGTCACCGCCGTCCGCATTTATCGATACGCCCTTCCGGAAAATGCCGAACCTTTGCGCGAGGCCGCCCGCCGTCTCGCCAACCGCGAGTTTCACGTCGCGCTCTTCACCACTGCCGTACAGATCGACCACCTCATGCGCGTAGCCCAGGAGCAGGCTATCGAAGCGGCCGCGCTCGCTGGCCTCCGGCAATGCCTGGTCGCTTCCATCGGTCCCACCACCACCGAGGCGCTCGAAGAATTCGGCATCCATCCCGCTCTCGAACCCTCCCATCCCAAAATGGGGTTGCTGGTCATGGAAGCCGCCGCCCGCGCCGGCGGCTAAACTGGTATTGTGGGCTCCGAAAGAAAACCGGTGGCCGCCGCTTACGCCCAGTATTCTTATCTGGCGATGCTGCTCCCCGTTTCCACTTTCGTCGGTTACGTCATCGGCCATTACCTGGACAAAGTCTTTGCCACAAGCTGGCTGACTGTCCTGTTCCTGATACTCGGCACCGTCGGCGGGTTCATCGAGCTGATCCGCCAAATCCTGCGGGATTCAAAAAATGATCGCACCGGATGAACTCGCCTTCCCCCGCGCCGCCCGCCGCATCGCCCGCAACATGCTGTGGATCGCCCCGCTGGCCACGGCAGCGGCCTGGATCGCCGGCGGCTGGAGATGGGGCGTAGGATTTCTCATCGGATCGCTCGCCGCCTGGTTCAACTACCGTTGGCTTAAACGTTTGGTCGAAGCTCTGGGTGGCGGCCGCCGGCCCGGGAGTGTCTGGCTGGCTTCGCGCTACATCCTGTTGGGCGCCGGGTGCTATGTTATATTACGGTTTTCGCCGATCTCCGTGCCGGCTGTCATCACTGGGATGTTCGTCCTGATAGCCGCCATCTTCGTGGAAATATTATTCGAGTTGCTATATGCCCGAAAGCGAACTGTGGATCACCAGGATCTTTAACGACTACCTGCCCGGCTTGGGCAACCGCGCCCTCGAGCTGGTCGGCATGCACCCCGAACCCCGTCCCTGGGCCGATTTCGTCGTCATGCAGATCGTCGTTGTAGTTTCCCTGATGGTCGTGTTCGCTGTTTTGCGCCGCCGTCTCTCGCCCGATCGTCCCGGCGGTCTCCAACATACCTTCGAGATGTTTTACGAGTTTGTGCGCGGCCAGGCGGAGGGCCAAATCGGCCACGAGGGGACGCGTTACGTCGTTTTCTTCGGCACGATTTTCATCTTTATTCTGACTTGTAACCTGATTGGCCTCGTTCCCGCCTTTGAGTCGCCCACCGGCAACCCCTCCGTTACGTGCGGGTGCGCCATAGCGACATTTTTGTATTACAACCTTCTCGGTGTCCAGACCCACGGCCTCAAATACATATTGCATTTCATGGGTCCCAAGTGGTGGCTCGCACCGCTCATGTTCCCCATTGAGATCGTCAGTCATATCGCGCGGCCGCTCTCTCTCACTATCCGTCTCTACGCCAATATGTTCGCCGGCGAGCAGGTGACGCTGGTGTTCCTGAGGATGACGTATTTCCTGGTTCCCGTTGTCTTCATGGGGCTGCACGTGTTCGTGGGCGCGGTGCAGGCTTATATTTTTATGCTCTTGACCATGTCCTACGTGGGTGGCTCGGTGGCGCACGAACATTGATACCGGCTTTATAGGCCGCCTTACAGTGTGAGACTGCTGCCTTCCCAAGGGACCGGCGGGAACCACCTCCTGGGGCGATTTGATCTAAGGAGAATCGATCATGAAGAAGCTTTTCACCCTGCTGGCTCTCATGCTGTTGGCCAGCTCCCTGTTGTGCGCGCAGACCCCGGGCAGCGCCGCCGCCGTGCCTCTGCTCTCCAACGCTTTCGCCATGGCCATTGCCTCCGGCCTTTGCGGTCTGGCCCAAGGCAAGGCTATCGCCAGCGCGGTCGAAGGCATGGCTCGCAATCCCGGCGCGGCCGGTGCCATCCAGCTTGCCATGTTAATCGGTCTGGCGTTCGTCGAATCGCTGGCCCTCTATACCTTGTTGATTGTCTTCCTGGGGAAGTAACCCCAGCCACTACCGCCGGGGCGGATTGGCCGCCTCGGCTCTTTTCGCCGTACTAACCCTCAGATCCTAGTACCTTTCTGCAACTATATTGAAACTTCGAGCTATTGACCCTCCGTGCCATCGCCCGTACGATAAGAATGCAACCACGCGGATAAACGCAATGGAACAGCGAAGAACCAGGCGGTTCAAACTACAACTCCCCCTCTCGATCACCCGCTCGGGCGCCGAACGTGTTACTGTTGCCGGCCGAACCAAGAACATCAGCTCCACCGGGGTTCTCTTCACCACCGAGAGCGAACCGGACGCCGCGGGTGTAATTGAATATGTCATCACCTTGAACCACGAGGGCCCACAGGTGGTGAACTTGCGCTGCATAGGCAAGATAGTCCGGCTCGAACGGGATGACACCCGCTTCGAGTCGCATCCCGCGTACCAGGTGGCCGCCACACTCGAACGATACGAGTTCATACGCGAGCAGTGGGCCGTTTCCTGACGCTCTCCCGCCCATAGCCATGCCGCACCCTTACCGCGCCGCGCGCCGTGAGGGTGCCGTTTGCCTTCAACCCCTAAAACATTAACGCCCCGGCTTGTTTCACTACCCGCGTTGCGGTAAGCTGAATACCAGGCAAAGAAAAGGCGAAGCTGCGTATGGACCTCTCGCTCGGATTCCCCGAATTCTCCCATCAGCTCGCGGCCGCGGCCGAGCAGTCGCTGGAGGCCGTCGTCTCCCGCTTCCGCGCCGCGCATCGCGAGCTGGATTCCCCGGTCCGCGCCATTCATCACCAGCCGGCGGCGGAGGGCGTCTATGCGGAAATGCCGCCCGATCTCGCACCGGTGTTGCGCCAGGCTCTCGCACGGCGCGGCATCACGCGCCTCTACTCGCACCAGGCCGAGTCTCTGGCCGCGGTGGAAGCGGGCGGCAATGTCGCCATCGTCACCCCCACCGCCAGCGGCAAAACCCTGTGTTACAACCTGCCGGTGTGGAACCTGCTGCTCCGCGATCCCGGCGCGCGTGCCATGTACCTGTTCCCCACCAAGGCCCTGGCCGAAGACCAGCTTCACGAATTCCAGACCGCCGTCGAGGAGATGGGCTCCGAAATTCGCGCCTTCACTTATGACGGCGATACCCCGCAAGACGCGCGCAAAGCCATCCGCCAGCGCGCCAACGTCGTGCTCACCAATCCCGACATGCTGCATGCCGGCATCCTCCCCCACCACACCCGTTGGGCGCGCTATTTCGAGAATCTGCGCTACGTGGTCATCGACGAGCTGCACTATTACCGCGGCGTCTATGGCAGCCACCTCGCCAACCTCCTGCGCCGCCTCCGCAGGATTTGCGAGTTCTACAATGCCAGCCCGCAATTCATCTGCTGTTCGGCCACCATCGCCAATCCTCGCGAGCTGGCTGAAGCCCTCACCGGCGCACCCTTCACCCTGGTGGAGCGCAACGGCGCGCCTTGCGGCGAAAAATACTTTGTGTTCTACAATCCGCCGGTCGTGAACCGCCAGCTCGGCATCCGCCGCAGTTACATCCACGAATCGCGGCGCGTTGCTTTGGAGTTTATCGAGCGCGATTTACAAACGCTGGTCTTCGCCAACAACCGCCTGGCTACCGAGGTGCTGGTGACTTACTTGAAGGACGCCTGCGATCGCGGCCCCTTCCCGCGCGAAACCGTGCGCGGATATCGCGGCGGCTATCTGCCGCGCGAGCGCCGGGAAATCGAACGCCGCCTGCGCGAGGGCGAAATTCGTGCGGTGGTCGCCACCAATGCCTTGGAGCTCGGCATCGATATCGGCTCGCTCGATGCCGTCGTGATGGCCGGCTATCCGGGGACCATCGCCTCGAGCTGGCAGCGCGCCGGCCGCGCCGGACGCCGGCAGGCAACCTCCGCCGCGGTGCTCGTAGCTTCGAGCGCGCCGCTCGATCAATACATCGTCGAGCATCCCGATTATTTCTTCGGCTCTTCGCCCGAGCACGCCTACATCAACCCCGATAACCTCGAAATCCTCATGGCGCACCTGAAGTGCGCGGCCTTCGAGCTGCCCCTTCGCGACGGCGAACGCTTCGGCCCGCACGATACCAGCGAGGTCTCGAAGTTCCTCGAAGAGACCGGCTTCCTGCATCATTCCGCGGGCGCCTGGCATTGGACCCAAGACACCTACCCCGCCGATGCCACCAGCTTGCGCTCCGTCACCAGCGACAATTTCGTGGTGGTGGATATCACCGGAGAAGCCGAAGTCATCGCCGAAGTTTCTTTCCCCACCGCCCTCACCACCCTGCACGAAAAAGCCATCTACCTGCATGAAGCGCGGCAGTATCACGTCGAGCGCTTCGATTACCAGGAGCGCAAAGCTTACGTCAAGCGCGTGGATTGCGATTACTACACCGATGCCATCGATTACACGCAGGTGAAAGTTCTCGAGGAGGCCGAAAGCGCGCCGCTGGCGGCCGCCCGCCGCGTCCATGGCGATGTGCGCGTAAACCGCCAGATCGTCGGTTTCAAGAAGATCAAGTTCTACACCATGGAGAACGTGGGCGCGGGCAAACTTTCCATGCCCGGCCAGGAGATGCACACAACCGCGTTTTGGCTGCACTTCCCCGCCGATTTTCTGGCGCGCCTGGGCGATTACACGCCCACCGAGAAGCAGAGCGGCATCGGCGGCCTGGGCAATGCCCTGCGCACCGTGGCGGCGCTGTTGCTGATGTGCGATCCGCGCGATCTGGGCGTGGCGCTGAGCGAAGACATGTCGCGCGGCGCGGCGGTGTTCGAGCCGAACCTGTATCTCTACGATGCGTACCCCGGCGGCATCGGCCAAAGCGCGCCGCTGTTCCGCCTGACCCCGCAACTGCTGCGGCAAACCGCCGAGTTACTGGCTGGCTGTTCGTGTGAGGCCGGCTGCCCCTCCTGCGTCGGCCCGGTGGGAGAGATCGGCGAGCGCGGCAAAGAAGTGGCCGCCCGCATCCTGACGGAATTGGCAGCCGCCCTCTAGTGCCAATTCCGTCCTGCTGTGCCCTATTGGGTGGAAGTGCGGTGACAGCCGTCGCGCGAATCTTTCTCACTGTTCCTCAGTCACTTACGTTTGCGTCCGCCCGCGCTCTCGAACGTCCCTGCTACTCTCGGTGCAGATTACTCCTGGCCAGGAGCGTTGCTTTACAGTGGTACTGGACTTTCGGCGGCCGTAAACGCCTTGCGGGTTGCCCTACGGGAGGAGCTCGACGGAAGACCTTGAAACCGGTTTCATAACGCCCGGGGGAGTGCGGATAGCTTTTTTTGCCGTCCCCCGGTTCCAGCGAACTGAGCACCGAATCGAGAAGGAACTCGGGGCCAACCAGCCCCGCAAATCCACGAAGGTGCCGTCTCAATCCATCGGGTGGCCGATACGCACGGCGATAAGTCCGGCAGTCATGCTGCAAGCCCGGCCACCCCGCAACGCCCGCCTATCGTGTGTCTACACCGTCCGCAGCGTCTTCTCCGTGGGCGTCAAGATCTCGCACCCATTCCGGGTGACCACCACCGTATCTTCAATGCGGATTCCCCCAAACCCTTCCAAGTACACGCCCGGCTCGATGGTGATTGCCATCCCCGCTTGCAGCCGCGTTTTGTCCCGCTTCCCCATCCGCGGCGGCTCGTGAATTTCCAGGCCCAGGCCGTGACCCGTGGAATGCACGAAGGCGCGGTCGAGCCCGTAACCCCGCAACACGCGCCGCGCGGCGGCATCCACTTTGGCGGTGGCCGCGCCCTCCCGCACCGCGTCGATGGCCGCCAGTTGCGCTTCGAGTACGGCGCGATACATGCGCTTCACCTTCGCTCCCGGCGTTCCCACGTGCAGCATGCGGGTCATGTCGCTCGCGTAGCCATCCACCATCGCGCCCATGTCCACCACCACCAGGTCGCCCGGTTTGAAACTCGCTGCGCCCGGTTCGGCGTGCGGCAGCGCCGAACGCGCGCCTCCCGCCACGATCGTCTCGAAAGCCGGCTTTTCCGCGCCCAGCCGCCGCATGCGGTATTCCAGCTCCGCCGCCAGGTCCCGCTCCTTCATGCCGGCCCGTGCGCGTGCCGCGCCCTGCTCGAACGCCCGCGAATTCACTATCACCGAGCGGCGAATGCGCTCGATCTCGGCCGGCGATTTCACCATGCGCAGTTCTTCGATCCAGCCCGAAACCGGCTCGAGCGCCGCCTTCATCGGCAATTTGGCTTGGAGGCTCTGGAACAGCCAACAGGTCATGCGGGCCGGCTCATAGCCGATGCGGCGCAGTGCCAGGCGGCCGATCGCGGCGAGCGCGTCGTTGGCCAGCGGACCGCGCGCGATCTTCACCCGGCAGGTGGCCTGCTCGTAAGCCTGAATTTCGAAACGGGGATCGGTGAACAGAACGCTCTTGCCCGCCAGAACCAGCAGGATGACGTTATCGCCCGTGAAGCCGGTCAGATAGCGCACGTTGGGAAGCCCGGTGACCAGCATGGCGTCCAGTTTGCGCGCCGCCAGGCCGGCGGCCACGCGGCCGCGGCGCGGCTCGAATTCGCTACCGGCCACCTTGCAGATCCTTGGCGAGCACCAGGCCGCGTTCCGCCAGCGCATCGGCTTCGCGCATGTCGCCCTTGGCTTCGGCCTGGTCCGACAGTTTCACGAACGATTCGATGCGGGTCACCACGCCCTGCTCATGCGGCGTCAAGCCGCGCGCCCGGGCCTGGTCCAACAATTGCCGGATGTCGCGCTTGTGCCCCTCGGCCGAATCTTGCAGCCGCTTCATCTCGCTGGGGGAAACGATTTCCCCGATCGGGGGCCGCGTCTCTTCCGCCGGCGCGGGCGGCGCCACCGGCTGCTGTGCCGCGGGCTGCTCGGCGGGCTTTGGCGGCACGATCGCCGGAGGACCTACCGTGCGGCGCGGCGCGGGCTCCGCCACGGGCGTCTCCGCGGATTCCTCCGGCTCCTCCGCGGCCGCCAGCGCTTTGGGATCGACCGGCTGCGGCGGAGGCAGTTGCACCTGCGTTTGCGGCGTGGAAAGCGATGGAGGCGGCGCGGGCGCGGCGGGCTTCGTCACCGGGGCCGCCGGCGTGGCCGTGGCGTTGGCCGTGGCCTGCTTGCCGCGCAGCACACACCCGGCTAGCGCAACCGCCAGGGCGGCGGCGAGAACCGCCGGGATTGTTACCTTACTTCGCATCGGAATACCTTAAGCCGCAATCGGCACGCGGATATAAAAGGTCGTGCCTTTGCCCGGTTCGCTAGCGAAGTCGATTGTACCATCGTGTAATTGTACAATCCGGAAGGTGGTTGCGAGACCGATCCCCGAACCGCCCTTCTTGGTTGTGAAATAGAGCCGGAAGATCTTATCGCGCAGCTCGGCGGGGATGCCGCAGCCGGTGTCGGAGACGCGCACTTCCGCCATGTCTTCGTTCACCGACGCTGCGAAGCGCAGCTCGCCGCCCTCCGGCATGGCCTGCATGGCGTTCATCACCACGTTCAAGACCGCCTGTTTAAACAGGTCGCGGTCTATCCGAACTTCCACGCCTTCCGCCTCGAACTCGGTCACCATGTGGATGTTCGACGATTCGGCCTGCGGGCTCGCCAGCGCCACGGTTTCGCGCAGAAAATCCGAGAGCGGAACGTTGGCCAGGTTCAAATCCACCGGCCGCGTGAAATCGAGAAACGTCTTGACCACCCGGTCCAGCCGCAGAATCTCCTGCGAGATAATATCCATCTGCTGCTCGACCGCCGTATCGCCGCGCGCCAGCTTGGCGCGGGCCACTTCCACGTGCAGCAGGATGGCGTTGAGCGGGTTTTTCACCTCGTGCGCCACACCGCCCGAAACGCGGCTCAAAGCCGCCAGCCGGTCGGCGGTTTGCAGCTCGTGGCCGATCTTCCTCTGCGCTTCGGGGTCGCGCAGCCGCACCAGCACGCCCGCGCTGGCGCCCGCCGTTCCCGGCAAAGTCTCCAGCGGATCGACGGAGAGCAGAACCAGGACCGGGCGCGCCACCCCGTCGCCGGACCGCGACACCGGGACGCGCCGGTTACGCACCGCGCGCCCGCTCTCCGAAGCCTGCGCCACCAGCAGCCCCAGCGTGGTAGTGGGCGGGAACACTTCATGAATCGATTGACCCGTAAGGTCGGAACGCTCGCGCCCCAGGAATCTCTCGACCGAACCGGAAGCGAAGACCAGCCGCCGCTCGCGGTTGAAAATGAACACAGCGTCTTCCAGGTCCTGCAACAGCCGGTCGATGTTGCCTCGCAGGTCCGATACTTCGAACTGCGCGCCGCGCAAGCGCTGGCCGAGCTGGGTGATGCGCGAGCTCATGATGGAGACTTCGTCCGTGGCGGGCTTTTCGGGAACCGGCTTTTCCGGTTCGTACTCGCCGCTCACCACCTGTTCCACCTGTCTGCGCAGCCGGCCGAGCGGACGAAACGCAATCGCCGAAAATGCGATGGTCACGCACACCGCGCCGATAATCGACAGCAGCGCTACCCTGGCGTTCTCTTTCAACCGCTGCAGAATGTCGTTGCGGATCAGGGTGGGGTCGATAATCACCCGCACATACAGCGCGGGCGGGCCGTTCTGCGGCCCGAGTGGCAACTGCAACTGGTAATACTTCGACTCGCGCAGCACGCGCCACTTGTCGTACCAGTCGGTCTTGGTGACGATCGGACGAAAATCATCATACGCCGGCTGGTTCTTGCCCAATTCGTCGGGAGACGTATCGGCCACGATGGTGTTGTCCGGGCTGACCACCGCGATTTCCAGAATGGCGTGGGAAGCCAGCATGGTGTCGCGCAGCAGCGTAGCCAACTCCGGATCGCGCAGCGCTTCCTCCAGAGGCTTGGTGAGCTGCCGGTTGAGCGACAACTCCACCATGTCGGAAGCGAAGGTACGCAGGCTCTCGGCGCGCTCCAGCGTGGAGTTGAATTGCAGGTTCATGTCGTTGGCCAGGTCTACGAACGAAATGAACCCCACCATCGCCACGGCCAGCAGGACGTAGTACAGAGTCAGTCTGGCCTGCAGGTTCATGTGTGTTCAGCCGACCGTCAACAGCAGTTTGCCGGCGGTCTTGCGGCTTTCCAGATCGCGGTGCGCGGCCGCGGCCTGGGCCAGCGGATAGACCCGGTCGATGCGCAGCTTCAGCTTGCCGGCCGCGATCCATCCCAGCACGTCGCCCGCGCGCCCGAGCAATTCCTCGCGCGTGAGCACATAGTGGGGCAGGCCGGGACGCGTAAGAAAAAGCGACCCTTTGCCGTTGAGTATGGTGGGATCGAAAGGCGGCACCGGGCCGCTCGATTGGCCGAAGAGCGCGAGTGTGCCGCGCGGGCGCAGCGAGTTGAGGCTTTTGTCGAAGGTGGTTTTGCCCACCGAGTCGTAGACTACATCCACGCCGCGGCCGCCGGTCAGGCGCTTCACCTCGGCTTCGAAATCCTGCTGCGTATAGAGGATGGCCTCGTCGGCGCCAAGCTGGCGAATGGCGCTGGCTTTCTCCTCAGTCGAAACCGTGCCGAACACCCGCGCGCCGAGCATCTTGGCCATCTGTACGATGAGGCCGCCGGTGCCGCCGGCGGCGGCTTGCACGAGGCACGTATCGCCCGGTTTCAGGGGGTAGGTGGAGTGGGTGAGGTAATGCGCCGTCATGCCCTGCAGCATGGCCGCCGCCGCGGTCCGGTCGTCCACTCCATCGGGAATCTTGACCAGCATGGCCGCCGGAACCACAGCGTATTCGGCATAGGAGCCGCGGGCCATGGCGTACGCCACGCGGTCGCCCGCGGCCACCTCGGTGACGCCGGGGCCGATGGCTTCCACGGTGCCCGCGGCTTCATTGCCCAGGGTTATGGGAAGCTCGGCTTTGTAGAGACCGATGCGGAAATAAATGTCGATAAAGTTGACGCCCGAGGCCGCGATCCGCACCAGCGCCTGCCCCGGTCCGGGCTGGGGAACGGGAACATCCACCAGGCGCATGGCGTCCGGACCGCCGGGGGTTGGAACATGAATGATCTTCATCGCTTAACCTCTGCGCAGGGCCCGACGGGAATGAACGACCGTTGCATAGAGTAGCAGGTACAGGAGGGTAAATGGAAACGAAAAAACCTGGGCCAGCGCGCGGACCGCTCCGGCGCCGGCCAGCCCCGAACGCAAAAGTACAAACTGGCGGATGGTTTTGAGATGTTTGCGGTCGAGCCAGAAATAATCGCCATTCTCGTTAATGACAAACGTCTTGGCCGGAAGTTTAAGGGCCAGGGCCCACTTCCATTTTGTCATGAGGGGTTCGCCGGAGCAGACAATTCCGACCAGCCGATAGCGCTTCTGGCGCAGCTCGCTATAGAGCCGCGCGCGGGCTTGGCGCCCGCGGTAGTCCGAAACGCGGTAGACGCGGGTAGTGGCTGGATCGAAGCCGCGGGGAAGGTTGGCGAAGCAGGAAACCAGGTCGATGGGAACATCCGCGCCCCAGGTTTCACGCAAGCCGGGAATGAGCCCTTCGAGGATCGAGCGCGAGCCGCTTTCCACCAGCAGGATGGAGGCGGGTTCGGGCAGACGACCGCTCAGAAAGTAGCGCACTTATTAGAATATAGCTGGTAGTCTGGGAGGTTGGCGATGCTCGAAAACCTGTTGACGGAACAGCTCAATCCGGCCTCGGCGGCGATCGACCGGCTGCCCACCGAGGAGGTGCTGCGCATCGTCAACGCCGAGGACCGCAAGGTGGCCGAAGCGGTGGAGCGGGAGATCCCCGCCATCGCCCGGGCGGTGGACGCTGCCGCGGATTCGCTGCGCCAAGGCGGCCGTCTCTTCTACATCGGCGCGGGGACCAGTGGGCGGCTGGGCGTGCTGGATGCGGCGGAGATTCCGCCTACGTTCGGCGCGGGGCCGGGGATGGTGGAAGGCATCATGGCGGGCGGCGAGGCCGCGTTCAGCCGCGCTACCGAAGTCACCGAGGACGATCCGGCGGCCGGCGCGCGCGACCTCGCGGCGCGCGGTTTCAGCGCGCGCGATGTGCTGGTGGGAATCGCCGCTAGCGGACGCACTCCCTACGTGGTGGGAGCGGTGGAAGCAGCTCGGCGCACGGGCGCGGTGACGGTGGGGATCAGTTGCACGCCGGCTTCGGAGCTGGCGCGGGCGGCGGCGATTGCCATCACGCCGCTGGTGGGTCCCGAGGTGATCGCCGGATCCACCCGCATGAAAGCGGGAACGGCTGAAAAGCTGGTATTGAACATGCTCTCGACAGGGGTGTTCATCCGATTGGGTTACGTATACGGCAACCTGATGGTGAATGTGCAGCCGAAGAACACGAAACTAAGGGACCGGGCGCGGCGCATCGTGGCTGTTTCGGCCGGGATATCGGAGGAGCGCGCGGAGGAATTGTTGGCAGCCGGCGGCAACAGCGTGCGCACGGCGATTGTAATGGGCAAGACCGGCTGCAACCGAGAGGAAGCGGAGCGGCGGTTAGCCGCGGCGGGCGGCCGGGTTTCCGAAGCGCTCGCCGGGTAGAGAGATTGCCATGGATAAATTCGTAATCACGGGCGGCAAGCCGCTGGCGGGAGAAATTCCCACCAGCGGATCGAAGAATTCGGCGCTGCCGGCGCTGGCCGCGTGCCTTCTCACCGAAGAGCCGGTAACGCTGCGGCGCATTCCGCGAGTGCGCGATATCCGCACCATGCAGCGCCTGTTGGTGGATATCGGAACGAAAGCGGAAGCGGAGGGCGATAGCGTGCGCGTGGAAACGCCGCGCATCGTTTGCCCCGAAGCGCCTTATGAGCTGGTGAAGACCATGCGCGCCTCGAGCCTGGTGCTGGGGCCGCTGGTGGCGCGCGGCGGACGGGCGCGGGTCTCGCTGCCGGGAGGCTGCGCCATCGGCGCCCGGCCTATCAATCTACACATCTTTGGCCTGGAGCAACTGGGCGCCAAGATCCACCAGACCCACGGCTACATCGAAGCCCAGGCGCCGCCGGAAGGTCTGCACGGCGCCACCGTATATTTCGACCGCATCACGGTGACGGGGACGGAAGACCTGATGATGGCGGCGGTGCTGGCCAAGGGCGAAACCGTGCTGCGCAACGCGGCGCGCGAGCCGGAGGTGGTGGACCTGGCGGCGCTGCTGACGAAGATGGGCGCGCGCATCGAAGGCGCCGGAACGGCGGTGATCCGCATTGAGGGAGTGGAACGTCTGGGCGGCGCCGACCATACCATCATTGCCGACCGCATCGAGGCCGGAACTTTCCTGATCGCGGGAGCCATATCGGGCGGCGACGTGACGGTGACGGATTGCGAGCCGGAGCACGTGGGCGCGCTCGTGTCCAAGCTGCAACAGGCCGGGGTGGAGGTGACACAGCCGGATGCGCGGTCTGTGCGGGCGCGTGTCACTGGAAAGCTGCGCTCGGTGGACGTGACCACGGAAGAGTATCCGGGCTTCGCCACCGATCTGCAAGCGCAGTATATGGCGCTGATGACGCAGGCGGAGGGAATCGCCATCGTGGTGGAGACGATTTTCGAAAACCGCTTCATGCACGCGCAGGAGCTGGCGCGGATGGGCGCGAACATCCGCATCGAAGGCAAGCAGGCGATGGTGGCGGGGCCGCGCGAGCTGACCGGAGCGGGCGTGATCGCCTCCGATTTGCGGGCCAGCGCGTCGTTGGTGCTGGGAGCGCTGGCGGCCAAGGGCGAAACCGTGATCGACCGTGTGTATCATATCGACCGGGGCTACGAGCGAATCGAGGAGAAGCTGGCGAGTGTGGGGGCGAGAATTCGCCGGGTGGAGTGAGCGCATGGTGCATAGCGAAGGATTTTTGAAACTGGTAAACGACGCCAAGTCGCGGGTGAAGCAGATCGATATCGAAACTTATAAGAAGATGCGCGCGGCCGGCGAGCCGCACGTGCTCGTGGACACGCGCGAGGAAAGCGAGTGGGCGGCGGGGCACGTGGCGGGCGCGATGCACCTGAGCAAGGGCATCATCGAGCGCGACATCGAGAGCAAGATTCCCGACCGCTCGACGACCCTGGTGCTTTACTGCGGCGGCGGTTTTCGCTCGGCCCTGGCGGCGGACAATCTGCAGAAGATGGGATATGGGAATGCGATTTCGCTCGATGGCGGGTGGAGGGCGCTGAAGGAATCGGGGCTGGAACTGGAGTAGGGGCGGGGCGGAGCGGAGCCGTTTGTCAATCTACGAGCTTTCGGTTAACAGCCTTCTTGCCGGTTACTCTTAGCTGCTTTGGCATCAACAGAAGCTCATCGGCGAGGCGGCTCACCGTAGTGAAAAGTGTAGTGACCCGCGCGCAGTATCGCGCTGTTACTTGCTTTCATTCCCAGCGTCAATCCGCGCGGGTGCGGAATCGCGGGACTCATCTCCCCCTTCTCCAAAGTCCCCATCCATCATCAGGAACTCTTCCATTTCCCGCAGCATCATGTGTAGCTCTTTCGGGTGGAAGCCCATTTCTTCCGCGAAGGGGCCGTGAAGGGAAAAATCAAGAACTTTCCGAAACCGCCGAATCGCTTGCTGCGCTTCTGGGGTCCTACCACGCTTCGCAATGTGGTAAACTTCGACGCCAAGTTCGTATAGCCAGGGGGCATCGTCCTTCAACATGCTTGCGAGTATCAGTATCCCGATTGGGTCACCCGGTTTTCCGCCCGTCATGTGTGACATCTCGTGAAGCATCATCGGGTGGAAACGTCGAAGCCGACGTGTCCGAAGGCGTCGCGCCGAATCGCTGTTCACGGATTCTTCAAGGGTCTTGAAGCGAGACTCCAGGGATCGAACCCCAGAAACGAGTTCTTCCAGGACTTCCTGATGCGGTCTGATGGGTTTTGCACTGGCCGGTTGCTTCGGAATAGTGGCAATCTGAGTGCTGAATTGCGGCCACAGCGCTTCAAATAGTTGCTTTGCGCGCGCTTCGGGTACCGGATGTTGCGCCGCTTGGTTTAGAGAACTCAGGACTTCGTTCACACCGTCCCTGTCCAGTTTCTTGGCCTGAAATTGTGCAAGTGGTCCACCAATCTCGCTGAACTCCAGGTCTAATAGAAGCGGAATCACCTTGCTACCTTGCAGCGATTTGGCCAATGAACCAGCTTCAAAAAGAACCCACGGGGACCCAACATTTTCGCGCGTAACGCAAATGATTCCGAAATTGCAAGTCTCAAGTTCCTTGGCCAATGCCTGTGCCCATCGTTCGCCGGCGGCAACATCAGCCTCTGACAGCCACGGTTCGACGTAATGCAGCACCAAGGGCATCCAGTCCTTGAGGGACTGCGCAACGGTCTGGCTGCGCGCCCCGCTCCAACTGATGAACACCTTCATATATGTTCCCAACACTATATACCGAAACAGAGCGCGATACATGGGGGCGGCGGGGCACGTGGCGGGCGCGATGCACCTGAGCAAGGGCATCATCGAGCGCGACGTGGAGAACAAGATCCCGACCGCTCGACGACCCTGGTGCTTTACTGCGGCGGAGGTTTTCGCTCGGCCCTGGCGGCGGATAATTTGCAGAAGATGGGGTATGGGAATGCCATCTCGCTCGATGGCGGGTGGCGGGCGCTAAAGGAATCGGGGCTGGCGCTGGAGTAGTGGCGGGGGCGGCCGTTCGTCAATCTACGAGCCAGCGGTCGAGCCGATGGGCCACTCTTAGTTGCTTTGGCATCTGTGAAAGGTGAGTGCTGAACCGCTGGGATGTTGGCGAAAACTTGTTGCCACCAACCAGGCCGGAGTAGCGAACTGACAGAGCAGAACTTGCACAGCCGGTAGTCTTGACGGATTTTGATCTCGCGTGGTTCTCCACAGCCACGCAAGTGACGAAAATCGGCCAGCTAATATCTACTTGAGATCCCATTCAGTACACGCACTTGACAGATTCTGTGGGTTTGCTAGGGTTAAGGTGAACAGTTCAACTGTTCACCTTAACCCTATGCCTATCGTCACCGTCAAAAATAAATACCAGGTGGTTATCCCGCAGGCCCTACGGCAGAAGCTCGGCATCAACTGCGGCGACGTGTTGGAGGCGAAAGTGGAGCGCGGGCGACTTACCTACACCCCAAAGGCCGTCATCGACCGGATTCCCGCCGGCAGAGCTGAACAGGAGCGCTTTTTCAGGAAGCTTCGCGATCAGGCGCCCACCTGGCTCAAGGAAACCTGGGCGGCATCCAAGCGCCGCGGAACCGACAAACTCACCGAGCGTCAGATCGGCGCGGAAATCTCGGCGGTCCGTCGTGGCCGCGCTAAATAGCCCTCCCTCCCCATGAATCGGGTCGTCTTGGACACCAACATCGTCGTATCGGCGCTCCTCGTGCCTTCCGGCGCGCAAGCCATCGTCTTGATGCTCGCCCTGCGCGGGCACATCACCCTGTGCGCCTCCCCGGCCATCCTCGCCGAGTACGAAGAGGTGTTGCACCGGCCGCGCTTGAAGCTCCAGCCGCAGCAGATCGAAAAGGCTTTGGCCGGCATCCGCAAAGTGGCGCATCTCGTCGAACCCGTCCAAACGCTTTCCGTCTCGCCGCACGAGTCCGACAACCGCTTTCTCGAATGCGCCGAGGCGGCCGAAGCGGATTACTTCGTGACCGGTAACACGCGGCACTTCCCCAAGCGACACAAAGGGACGGCAATTCTCACCGGCCGCCGCCTGTTGGATATCCTCGCCGAGTCCGAGACGAACCCAGAATAAAAGTCCAACAACCTGTTGCTTGAAAGTGAACACAAGCCGGGCGTTGAGCCCGGCTTCCGTCGCAAGAAACCCCAGAACTATGGCACTCCCCTGCGGTAGGTCAAGCGCCGCGGCAATTTGCAAAAGATGGGGTATGGGAATGCCATCTCGCTCGATGGCGGATGGCGGGCGCTGAAGGAATCGGGGCTGGCGCTGTAGTAAAGGGGGGAGCCCTGGCGTCCGTCAACCAACGAGCTTTCGGTTAGCATGCGGACGTGGGGCAACCGCGAGAGCATGACGCGCGAGACGTGCCCAGCGATGCGCTCGTCGGGGTTGAAGCTACTTCGGCGGCAGTTTCATCCCAGTTTGACGCCACTACGCGGCGCATAGTATGTTTAACGTGTATGATTCGCTCGTTCCGATGCCTGGAAACCAATGCAATCCACGGGGGATTTGGCAGCCGGAAGTTTCGCGGGATCGAAGAGCAGGTGCGCAAGCGCCTGCGCTGGCTGGAAGCCGCCACGAGTCTTACCGATCTGGGAGCCATTCGAGGCAAGCGGCTGGAAGCCCTGAAAAGGGACCGGGCCGGCCAGCATAGCATTAGGATCAATGATCGTTGGCGGATCTGCTTCACGTGGCGTGACGGCAACGCCCACGAAGTCGAGATAGTGGATTACCGCTGAGAGAGGAGAACTATGGCACGGCGTCGAAAACTCCCGCCCATCCACCCGGGCGAGTTACTGCGGGATGAACTCAACGAGATCGGTGTCAGCTTGAACGAACTAGGGCGCGCACTCCGGGTTCCGATGAACCGGATCAGCGCAATCGTCAACGGCAAGCGGGCCATCACCGTAGACACCGCGATGCGTCTGGCCCGGTATTTCGGCACATCGCCGCAGTATTGGTTGAATCTTCAGGTCGCCTACGATCTCGAGGTCGCCGGGCAAGAGATTCAGCAACGGATCGAAAAGGAAGTGCTGCCACGGGCCGCCGCCTAGAACCGCTGGATCAAAACGGCTGATTCGGAGTCCGCCGCAGCGAGAACAAGATTCCCGACCGCACGACGACCCTGGTGCTTTACTGCGGCGGCGGTTTTCGCTCGGCCCTGGCGGTGGAGTAGGGGGCGGCTGAAGCCATTCGTCAACCGACAACCCTTCGGTTAGCGGCGCACAAAACGGATTATCGCGTTAATTTGGGGGGACTTTCCGTTTCGTGGCGGTCACGACGCCAATCGTTCGAGCGCCAGCCTGATCATGCGGTCGTTAAAGAGTCGCTGCTTCCTTTCGGCCGCGGCCGGACCCGCGGGCCATCGGTTCAGTCCATCCCGGAGCTCAGAGACGCTGCGACCGCAGTGCTCTCGTTCGATCAGCCAGTCCACAGTTGCGAGAAGTTCCATTCCCAACGGCGATTCGAAGCCATCGATCCGTTGAGCGGTACGGTCCAATACGACTTGCAGAGGGCGCGAGTCGCTTTGCTTCAGGAAAACGTCGAGATAGGGTCGCCGCTCTTCGTCGAACCAAATAGTGTCCGAGGGGCCGGCATCGCTCAACCGCCTGTCGCAGTGGAGATAGCTGCCATCCAGCCCATTGAGTAAGTGGCGAAGGCGATCAGAGTATGGGCCGTATTTGTCAGCGACGAATCGTAGGTCCAACGGATCTTCGATCCCCATCTCGTGGATTGTCCGCTCCAAAAACCAAGACAGCTTTTGGACCTCCAGATAGGTGCATTCAATGCCGAGCACCCAATACCGGCGCACCATCTCTGCCACTAGCGCTCGCGCGGGCGTCAACTTCATGACTCCGGTTCGCTTGGCCACATTCTGGTACTTTCCAGTCGGCTCAAACACCAGAACTTCGACGTTGTCCAACGGTGCCAGGGCGCGCACGATCTCGGGCCGCACGTCACTCCAATCCAGGCCGCCATTGCCGCACCCAAGCGGCGGTACAGCAATGGACCGGATGCCCTTTTCTTCCACTACCCTTCGCAGGTCCTTTAAGCCGTCGACGATCCATTCCAGCTTCGACGGTTGGCGCCACTGCTTCTTGCTGGGGAAGTTGATGATCCAGCGCGGGCCCTCGAACGTCAGGTTCTCCGTCACAAACATGTGCCCAACCTGAATTTCTTTGCGCTTGCACGCTTCTTCGTAAGCGCGGAAGTTTTCGGGAAAGGCTTCTTTGAACATCAGGGCGATGCCTTTGCCCATGACCCCGACCGTGTTTACGGTGTTGACTACGGCCTCGGTTGGCGCGTCGAGCAGATTTCCTTGCAGGAACTTTATCATTAGAAATACCACCCTGATTGCACAACGGTCCTCAGCGCCAAGCCCCGCTGGTCAAGTTCGGATTTGATCTGCTGTCCCACGGCGTCCGAATTACAACATACACCCAATAAAGCACTCAGGGGTACGTGCTGCCAAATCAGTGCTTCGGCTTGGTATCGCTCCTTCTTGCCGGGGTCGTCGGGATTATGCTTGAAGTCACGACTCTGCAGCAAAGGCCAGTCGATGCGATCGAGTTGCGCCAGGTCCGTGAAATACTCGGCCATCTGCGGGTAGGCATGCTGATTTGTAAATACGAACTGCACGCCCTGGGCGGCCACATGGTGGAGAGAAGAGACGAAGATCACGATCTGGTCATTGGACAGTCGCTGCAAGCCTCCGTACCCGGTCTTGATATTGAACATCATGATCGAAAATGGCGTGAAATAGAATGGCACGTAGTCACTCAGCGTACCACCCGGGGGAACCGGAACGATGCGCCGTGAGCGCTTGTCGATCAAGTCCAGGTTGCCGATATTCCGGTAGTTCGGGTCAACGATCCGCCCGTTCCGCGCGTGCAGGCCGTGGTCAAGGATCCACGGCAGATTGTCGCGGTGAGCGATCCGGAAGATCAGCGCCTTCTCCGGATTTAAATTCGAGGACATCGTCAGCGGCTCGTCAAAAGCGTATTTGGATTCTACCCTTTGCGCAGCATGGCCTAGATTGCCTGACGCACGCGCCAACCCAATCTCCTCAGACGGGTGGCGTGCGATTGGCAGCCGTGATGCGAAATCAAAATCCTAGGCTAGCACCTCCCAGTGCCAACGGAGCATCATACCGAGGGGCTGGTGCGGGGGCTGTCGGTCAGGGCAGTCGCGAACCAGCGAATCACCTGAGTCGAGCGCGACATCGAGAACAAGATCCCCGACCGCTCGACGACCCTGGTGCTTTACTGCGGCGGGGGTTTTCGCTCGGCCCTGGCGGCGGACAATTTGCAGAAGATGGGATATGGGAATGCCATCTCGCTCGATGGCGGATGGCGGGCGCTAAAGGAATCGGGGCTGCCGCTGGAGTAAGGCTACGGGGCGGGTTCGACGTGCACCAGGACGTCAGCCACCCAATCGAGGGCCTTCACGATGCGCAGCCGGACCTGGTGGGCGATTTCGTGCGACTGGCGCACCGTCATTTCGGGATCGACCTCGAGGTGCAGGTCCACATGGTAGCGGCTTCCGGTTTTGCGGGCGAAACATTTCTCGACGCCGCGGACGCCGGGCGCACTTAGGGCAACGTCGCGAATCTGCTCCATGAGTTTGTCGTCGGGCATGGTGTCCATCAACTGCATGGAGGTGTCGTGGGCAACGCGGATACCGGCGGCGACGACCATCAGACCGACGACAAAGCCGCCGTAGCGGTCGGCATTCAGGAAGCGCGCCGGATCGATCAGGTACAGCCCCACCGCGATCATGGCAGTCACGGCCGAGAGCGAATCGACCAAGTCATGCGAGGCGTCGGCGGTGAGGGCGGAGCTGTGCAAGGCGCGCCCGTAATGAAACTTGGTGGCGGCGAGGGTGCTTTTGGCGCACAGCGAGGCGACCACCGGCCACAACACATAGGCGGGCATCGGCGGGCGCGGCTCGCCCAGCCTCTGCAAGGAAATGTAAGAAATCAGGGCGCCTCCGGCGGTCAGCGCCAAGCCGATCAGCAAGCCGGTGAGGATCTCGGCGCGGCCATGTCCGTAGGGATGATTCTCATCGGGAGGCTTGGCGGCCAGGGTCAAGCCGAGCAAGACGAAGCCGGAAGAAAACACATCGCCGGCCGATTCCAGACCGTCGGCGACGACAGCGGTGGAATGGCCCGCCAGGCCGATGAAAATCTTCACCAGCGCCAGCGTGCCCGAAACGATCATCCCGGCGACTGCTACACGTTGCCCGGTTTGCATGCGCTCCAGCGCCCGGCGTCACGCGCGGGCGGGGTTGGGCCGTTCGGCATCGATTCCCAGTTCGGCGAAAGCGGCCTTGGCTTTCGCCCGATCGAACTTGCCGTCGCGCGCCAGAGACGATAAAGCAGCCGTGACGATCGATTCGGCGTTGATTTCGAAATGTCTTCGGAGATACTCGCGGTTATCGCTGCGTCCGAAGCCATCGGTACCCAGCGATTCCATGCGGGCTGGCAGCCAGGGAGCGACCTGATCGGCCACGACTTTCATGTAATCGGTGGCCGCCACAATGGGCCCATCGGCGCCCTGGAGCGCTTCCACGATATACGGCTGCCGCGGAGATTGATCGGGATGCAGGCGGTTCCAGCGCTCGGCCTCGAGCGCATCGCGGCGCAGCTCGCTGTAACTGGTGACGCTCCAGACGTCGGCGGGCACTTCGTATTTCTCATCCAGGATCTTCTGGGCGCGCACGGCTTCGTTGAGAATCGGACCGCTGCCGAAGAGCTGCACCACGGCTTTGCCGCGCGGCGAGGCCTGATAGCGGTAAATGCCTTTCAGGATGCCATCGGGATCGACGCCCGGGGGCACGGACGGCATGGGGTAGTTTTCGTTGTAGAGGGTTAGGTAATAGAAGCGGTCCTCCTGCAACTGGTACATGCGGCGAATGCCATCCTGCACGATGACGGCAATTTCATAGGCGTAGGCCGGATCGTAGGCGGCGCAGGTGGGCACGGTCGAGGCCAGCACCAGGCTGTGGCCGTCCTGGTGTTGCAGACCTTCGCCGGAGAGGGTAGTGCGGCCAGCGGTTCCGCCGCAGAGAAAGCCTTTGCCGCGAGCGTCGCCGAAGGCCCAGATCAGATCGCCGACACGCTGGAATCCGAACATGGAGTAGTAGATGAAAAACGGGATCATCTCGACGCCATAGTTGACATAAGCCGTGCCGGCAGCGGTGAACGATGCCATGGAGCCGGCCTCGGTGATGCCTTCCTCGAGGATCTGGCCGTCTTTCGACTCCTTGTAATAGAGGAACATTTCGGCATCGTGCGGCTTATAGAGCTGGCCCTGGCTGGCGTAGATGCCGAACTGGCGGAAGAGGGATTCCATGCCAAAGGTGCGCGCTTCATCGGGGATGATGGGCACGATGCGCTTGCCCAGCTCGGGATGTTTCAGCAGAAGGGTCAGGATGCGCACGAATGCCATGGTGCTCGAGACTTCGCGGCCGGCGGATCCGTCGAGCGACTCCTTGAAATATTCGAGCTGAGGCGCCTCGATCTGGGAGGGCCGGACCGAGCGGTATGGCATATATCCGCCCAACTGGCGGCGGCGCTCGTGCAGGTACGCCATTTCCGGGCTATCGTCGGGCGGGCGGTAGAAGGCAGCGTTGACGGCGGCTTCGTCGGGGATGGGGATTTCGAAGCGCGATTTGAAGTGGGCGATTTCCTGTTCGTTCAGCTTCTTCTGCTGGTGGGTGATATTGCGGCCTTCGCCGGCTTCGCCCAAGCCGTAACCTTTAATGGTGTGGGCCAGCACGACAGTGGGGCGGTCATGGGTTTCCACGGCAGCTTTATAAGCGTTATAGACTTTGCGGGGATCGTGGCCGCCGCGGGGGAGGCGCATCAAGTCATCGTCGCTGAGGTGGGCGACCAGGTCGAGCAGTTCGGGATAGCGGCCGAAGAAATTCTTACGAATGTAGGCGCCGTCCTTGGTGACATAGGTCTGGAACTCGCCATCCACCACTTCGCCCATGCGTTTCTGGAGCAGGCCGGAGGTATCGCGCGCCAGCAGATCGTCCCAGCCGCCGCCCCAGATGAGCTTGATCACGTGCCAGCCATCGCCGCGGAAGGCGGCTTCCAACTCCTGGATCACCTTGCCGTTGCCGCGCACGGGGCCATCCAGGCGCTGGAGGTTGCAGTTGATGACGAAGATGAGGTTATCGAGCTTCTCGCGGGATGCCAGGGTGAGCGAGCCCATGGATTCGGGCTCGTCCATTTCGCCATCGCCGAGGAAGGCCCAGATCTTGCGCGGGGTGGGCGGAACGATGCCGCGATTCTCGAGATAGCGCATGAAGCGGGCCTGGTAGATGGCATTGATGGGTCCCAGCCCCATGGAGACGGTGGGGAAGCGCCAGAAATCGGGCATCAGCCAGGGGTGAGGATATGACGAGAGGCCAGGGGTATCGCGCAGCTCGTGGCGGAAGTTCTTGAGGCGGTCTTCGCCGAGGCGGCCTTCGAGGTAGGCGCGCGCATAGATGCCGGGGGAAGCGTGGCCCTGGAAGTAGACCAGGTCGCCGGGCTGATCGCCGTAAGCGGCATGAAAGAAATGATTGAAGCCGACTTCGAGGAGGGTGGCGAGGGAGGCATAGGTGGAGATGTGGCCGCCGATCCCGGCATCGTATTTGTTCTGGCGCACCACCATGGCCATGGCATTCCAGCGGATGAGGCTCTTGATGCGGCGCTCCATGGCGCGGTCGCCGGGATAGGGCACTTCGTCTTCGGGACGGATGGAATTGACATAAGGGGTGTTGAGCTGGATAGGCAGATCGGCGCCGTTGGCGCGCGCCTGTTCGGCGAGCTTTTCGAGCAAGTAGGCGGCGCGGTCGGGGCCGGCTTCGTCGATCACCTGATCCAGCGCCTCGGCCCACTCGGCGGTTTCGCGGGGATTGCGGTCAATAATCCTCTGGTTCAGTTTCTGGTGCATGGATATCTTCATTATAGGGGCCAGGGGCAGGCGGTCACTTGAGCCCGCGTCATGAGACCGATTTTTTGGTTCGGCGCGACCGGACCGCGGGTACAATGGGGTCATGGTTAGAGTGGATCATGTGCTTTCGTCCTGGAAGGGAATCCGCGCCGATACGATCGCAGCGGTGGAAGAATTTCCGGCCGGGGAATTCAATTTTCGTCCCATCGCCGAGCTGGCGGCGTTCGGCGAGATCGCCTACCATATTTTGATGGCCGGGCATGGACTCACGGGATTGCTGCTGGCGGGGGAAACCGACCTTACCGGACCTGAATTTCGGGAACGCATGAAACCCCATTTGTGCGACGTGCGGCAGGATGCCGGGGCGGCGGAACTGGCGGCCGCGCTCGGGGCATCGATCGAGCAGCGCACGGGGGAGTTGGCCGCGCAGCCGGCCGAGTTTTGGGACCAAATCGTCAGGCGAATGGATGGCCAGGAGCTGACGCGGCTCGAAATGGTGCAGTCCATCAAGGAACACGAGCTGACGCATCGGCAGCAACTGTTTACTTACCTGCGCCTGAAGGGCATCGTGCCGGCGACGACACGGCGCCGGCTGGCCCGGCAAGCGGCAAAATGACGGGCGGGACTTGGAACCCGGTTGCCAAGCCGGCAATCTATCGAGTATCAGTAATATTTCGGGAGGATTTCATCGATGGTGAAGTGCCCGGTTTGTGAAGGTGCGATCGACGTGGACGTAGAAGACGTGGACGAGGGCGACACGATCAGTTGCGATGAATGTGGCGCGGACCTGAAAGTGGTAGGCACCGAGCCCTTGGAACTGGAACCGGCCGACGAGCTCGAGGAAGACGAGGAAGACGACGAGGATTTCCCCGAGGAAGACGAGGAAGAATCCGACGAGGAATGGAAATGACCTCCTCAAACGGGCGGCGCTGGAGATGGGCGTTCTCCAGCGCGCTGGCGGCGGCGTTGTTGGTGGGAGCATTCTCCGGATGGGCGCAGAACAAGAAGAGCAAGGGCGACCAGACGCGCAGCGTGCAGGGGGTGGTACGCGCCGCCGACGACAGCACACTCGATGGCGCGGTGGTGTATCTGGAAAATACGAAGAGCCTGCAGATCCGTTCCTTTATCACGCAGAAGAGCGGGACGTACTATTTTCACGATTTGAGCCCGGATATCGACTATAAACTGCGGGCCGAATACCGGGGCGCGGCGAGCGGCACCAAGACATTGACTTCCTTCGATACCCGCAAGGAAGCAGTCATCAATCTGAAACTCAATCCGAAGAAGTGAGGCAGGGGCGCGGGAAGGCGCAAAGCCCAGGCGCACCGCATTCCGGTTTGGCGTAAAGCGTGGAACAATGTACTTTGCGCCGCTCGCGCCCACCAAGATGAAAATACGCAAGGCCGTGATCACCGCCGCCGGCCCGAATCAGCGAACGCTTCCGCTACAAACGCTCGTCGATCGGGACGGAGAGGAAAAACCGATCCTCCGCATTTTGCTGGAAGAGGCTTTTTCGGCCCACATCGAAGAAGCCTCGGTGATCGTCGCGCCGGGCGACGAAACACCGTATACCGCGGCCGCGGGGGACCTGGCCCGCAGGGTGCGGTTCATCGAGCAAACCGAGCCGCGCGGCTATGGGCACGCAGTATGGTGCGCGCGGCCATTTACCAAGGATGAATCTTTCCTGCACCTGGTGGGCGACCACGTCTACCTCGGCAATGCCGAAGACCGGCCGGCGCGGCGGCTGGTGGCGCTGGCGGAGCAGGAAGATTGCGCGGTTTCGGCGGTGCAGGCCACGCGCGAAAACCAGATCGGGCGTTTCGGGGCCATCGGCGGGCAGCATGTGCACGGCCGCGCGGATCTCTACCGGGTCGAGCTGGTGATGGAGAAGCCGACCCCCACGGAAGCCGAAGAGCACCTGATCGTGGCCGGGCTGCGCGCCGGGTATTATCTGTGCTTTTTCGGGATGCACGTGCTGACGGCGGGGGCGATGGATGGGCTGGAGCATGAGCTGGGGCGGCGCGATTCGGTGAGCCTTTCGAGCGTGCTCGATCGCCTCGCGCGGCGCGAACAGTACCTGGCGCTGCAGGAGATCGCGCGCCGTTACGATATCGGGGTCCGCTACGGATTGCTGACGGCGCAAATGGCGCTGGCGCTGAGCGGGCGCGACCGCGAGGAAGTGCTCGGCAAGCTGGTGGAACTGCTGGCGCTCTCCGCCCATTGAGCAGCGATGAGTGAACTGACAGCCATCATCACGGCCTCTTCGGCCGAGGAGCGGAACCGGCCGGTGGACCGGTTTTGCCGCGCGGCGAACGTGGAGCAGTTGCTGGCCGAAGCGCGGGCGCTCGACCTGTTCCGCCGGGAGAGCGACAACCTCTACGAGAAAGTACGGGCGCAGTTTTTCCTGTATGCCATCCACCGGTTTCACCTGCCTTTTAAACCGGGCGTGGAAGAAGGGCGCGTGGTGCCGCTGGCCGCGCGGCGGCACATACTGGAGCGGCGGTACAACGAGGCCATCGACACGCTGCTGGCGGAGCAGGGGGCGGCGGCGGGCGCGGCGATTTCGAGCGCGCTGGCGGCGGCGTATCATGGGCTGGCGTTTCAGACTTTGGCGGCGCAGGTACGGCGCAGCGTGCGGGCGGTGCGGGGCAATCAATGGATGTCACGCATCGGGCATCCGGCCGATCATCCGCTGACGATCCGGTCGGAGATGGCCGAGCGATCGGCGGCGACGGGCATGTTTCCGCTGCTGCGGGAATCGACGCCGGTGCGCATGGACCTCAGCCATAGCGGGTGGAGCGACATTTTCTTTCTGGGGATGGATTTCCCGGAAGGCGCGCGGGTGCTGAACGTGTCCATCGACCTGGCGGTGCGCGGCGCCGGAACGGAGGGCCCGCGGCCGCCGGTGGAAGCGTATTTGCGCGTCATCGACGAGCCGGTGCTGCGGCTCACCAGCATGGACCTGGGGGCGACGGCGGATATCACCGATCTGGCGGAAGTTTTCGATTTTGCGCGCGACTACCTGGGTCTGCTGAAAGCCGGAATGATCGCGGCCGGAATTGTGCCGCCGGCGATGGAAGGCGCGCCGGAAGCGTTGCCCGTCCTTTTGGCGAGACTCACGGGAAAAGCGGGACACGGGATCGAGCTGGCTACACGGGTACGCGGCATTCCCAAGGGTTCGCGCCTCGCGGTTTCCACCAGCTTGCTGGCCGCCATCATCACGGTGGCCATGCGTGCCACCAGCCAGATCCGTGCGCTGACGGGAGGTTTGAGCGAAAACCAGCGGCGGTTGGTAGCGGCGCGGGCCATCCTGGGCGAATGGTTGGGCGGCTCGGGCGGAGGCTGGCAGGATTCGGGCGGGGTGTGGCCCGGCATGAAAACCATCGAAGGGGTGGCGGCGGCGCCGGGCGATCCGGAATTCGGCACTAGCCGCGGCTGCCTGCTGCCGGCGCATCACATTCTGACGCGCGAAGAGGTGACGCCGGAAACGCGGCGGCGATTGGAAGAGAGCCTGGTGCTGGTGCACGGCGGGATGGCGCAGGATGTGGGTCCGATCCTCGAAATGGTCACCGAGAAGTATCTGCTGCGTTCGGAAGCAGAGTGGCGGGGGCGGCAGGCGGCCATGGCGATCTTCGACGAGATTGTCGGGCATTTGAAGAATGGCGATGTGCGGGCCATCGGCGCGGCCACGGAGCGCAATTTTTTCGGGCCGATTCAGACTATCATTCCGTGGGCCAGCAACCTGTATACGGAGAGCCTGATCCGGGCCGTGAGGGGCGAGTTCGGTGGAGATTTTCAGGGCTTCTGGATGCTGGGCGGGATGGCCGGCGGCGGCATGGGATTCATATTCAGCCCGGAGGTCCGGGCGCGGGCGCAGGAGCGGCTCGAGGCCATCATGATGGACACCAAGCGGCGCCTGGAACGGGCGGTCCCGTTTGCCATGGACCCGGTGGTTTACGATTTCGCCATCAACGAGCGCGGCACGTGGGCGGAACTATTCGAAGGCGAGGCGCTGATGCCGCCGGCCTATTATTCGCTGTTCCTTCCGGCGCTGGTGAAAGCCGATGCGCGGCTGCTGCCGCGGGCGCGCAAGGGAGAGCTGGCGTGCGTGGCCGCGCGGCCGCAAGAGAACGCGGAATGGGCGGCGGTGGTGAGAAACGTTTTTGACGTGCTGGTTCCCAAACAGGCGGATAGCGGAACGGCGCAGACCGCGAGCCTGGAGGAGCTGCTGGAGCGGTTGGGGTTCGACCGCGTGCAGCACGAACAGATTCGCGCCGATTTGAAAAGCGGGCGGATCGGGCTGGCGCAGAACCGGCTTCCCGCCAGCACCCAGATTCGCAACGTCGAAGCGGGAGATGTTTTGCACGCGGAATGCGGCCTGGACGGGCGCTATGCCGAGGCGGGAATGGAAGCGCTGCGCCAGGGACGGGTGGCGGTGGTGAGCCTGGCGGGAGGCATCGGGACGCGCTGGACGCGCGGGTCGGGCGCGGTGAAGGCGCTGAATCCGTTCGCGCGGTTGGGCGGAGCGTATCGCAACTTCATCGAGGCGCACCTGGCCAAAAGCCGGCGCACGTCGCGGCTGTGCGGCACCCCGCTGGCGCACGCGATCACCACGAGTTACCTGACGCATGACGCGATCGCGGAGTGGCTCGAGCGGGAAGGAAACTACGGGTACGAAGGGCCGCTGGTGCTTTCGCCGGGCCGCTCGGTGGGTTTGCGGCTGGTGCCGATGGCGCGCGATTTGAAATTCGCGTGGGAGGAAACGCCGCAACAACTCCTGGATGAGCAGAAACAGAAGGTGCGGGAAAGCCTGAACGCGGCGCTGATGGCGTGGGCGCGGCATGCGGGCGAGGGATCGGATTACACGGACAATCTGCCGCTGCAATGTTTGCACCCCACCGGCCATTGGTATGAAATTCCCAACCTGCTACGCAATGGCGTACTGGCGCGGCTGCTGGAGATGCGGCCCGGCTTGCGATACCTGATGGTGCACAATATCGATACGCTGGGCGCCAATGTGGATCCGGCGCTCGTCGGATGGTTCGCGGAACAGAACGCGGGCATGATGTTCGAATTGATCGGGAGGCAGTTTGAAGACCGGGGCGGCGGCCTAGCGCGCGTGGATGGACGGGTGCGGCTGGTGGAAGGGTTGGCGCTGCCCTCCGAAGAGGTGGAGTGCGAGCTTTCCTATTACAACAGCAACACGGCCTGGGTGGATATAGAACGCATGCTGGCGCTGTTCGGGCTGGACCGAAGCGATTTGGCCGATCAGGGGAAAGTGGCGGCGAGAGTGCGGGCACTGGCGGCGCGCATGCCCACGTACATCACGCTGAAAGATGTGAAGAAGCGCTGGGGGAAGGGTCAGGAGGATATCTTCCCGGTGGCGCAGTTCGAGAAATTGCTGTGCGATATGACGGCGCTTCCGGAGCTGGAATCGAAGTTCGTGGTGGTTTCGCGGATGCGGGGCAACCAGTTGAAGGAACCGGCGCAACTGGATGGATGGCTGCGCGACGGGTCGGCGGCTTACGTGGAATCGCTATGCGATTTCGGTAGGGTTTAAACTAGGGAGAACATGAGCCACTACGTCGTAACGGGAGGGGCCGGGTTCATAGGCTCGGCGATTGTGCGCGGGTTGCTGCGCGAGGGGGCTTCGAAAATCGTGGTGATCGACAACCTGTTGACGGGCCACGAATCGAACCTGGAAGAGGTGCGGAAATGGATCGATTTCCAGCGCGCCGATATCCGCAATTATGAAGAGATCGCGCCTTTGATGCGGGACGCGGCGGTGGTGTTTCACGAGGCGGCGATTCCTTCGGTGCCGCGATCCATCGACGACCCGGTTCCTTCGCACGAAGTGAATATCGACGGCACGTTCAATGTGCTGCGGGCGGCGCGCGAGGGACGCGCCGGGCGGGTGGTGTATGCGGCATCGTCCTCGGCCTACGGCGATACGGAGGTGCTGCCGAAGGTGGAGACGATGGCGCCGCGTCCCAAATCGCCCTACGCGCTGCAAAAGCTGGTGGGCGAATATTACTGCCAGGTGTTTGCGAATGTGTACGGGTTGGAGGCGGTGGCGCTACGGTATTTCAACGTGTACGGACCGCGGCAGGACCCTTCGAGCCCGTATTCCGGGGTTTTGTCGCTGTTCATGAATGCCGCGCTGGAGCGGCGCGCGCCGAGGATTTTAGGAGATGGCGAGCAATCGCGCGATTTCACTTTTGTGGACGACGTGGCGGAGCTGAACCTGAAGGCGGCGCGCGCGAAGGGCATTTCAGGCAAGGTCTACAACGCGGGCAACGGCGGGCGCATCACGCTGCACCAGGCGTGGGCCTTGCTGGAGAAACTGGAAGGCATTTCGATCGCGCCCGAGTATGGGCCGCCGCGGCCGGGCGATGTGCGGGATTCGCAAGCCGATACGACCTCGGCGATCCGCGACCTGGGCCACGCGCCGCGGTTTTCTTTCGAGGAGGGAATGCGGCGGACGTTGGAGTGGTACCGGAAAGCGGCAGCGGGCGAGAGAAAGGTGGGGGCGCGGTAAGAGGGGGCGGAGACGACGCTTGGGGCGTTTCCGAACACGCGTCCTGCATTTTGGTTGCACGAGATTACGTTCAGAACAGATCCGCATGCGTCCCGGTCCGGACCAGGTACAGATCGTTGCCCTTGACCTTGTAGATCAATAGCCAGTCCGGCTCGATGTGGCAGTCGCGGTGGTGGCTCCATTCACCGCCCAGCGGATGATCGTTGTAGCGGGCTGGCAGAGGCTTGCCCTCGACCAGCAACAGGATGGTCTCCCGCAGCTTGAGCGTGTCCTTGCCGCGCTTTTGTGCGAGCTTCACATCGCGGCGGAACTGGGCGCCGCTGATCGGGGTCCGCAACGATCAGATCCCCAGTTCTTTGAAGAGGGCGCCAGCGGAACGAGATCGCTTTCCCTTGCCCCTGTCGGCGGCTCGCATCGCTTTCACGGTGGTGGCGTTGGGGACCTTCACCTCGAATGGCAAGGCCTTCTCCGCGGCCACCCGGACCAGCAGCATGCGAACCGCGTCGGACACCGAAATGCCCATTTCCGCCAACGTTTTGGCGGCCCTCTGCTTGGTTCTCTCATCCACACGCACGTGAACCATGGTCGTCACTATGAGTAAGACCTCTCTGCGATACATTGTATCGTATTTGAGATACGAGCGGCGGCAAGCCGGGTCCGGCGCGGTCGATTCTCGGTGGAAATTAAAGGTCCGGGAACTACTGTTCGGGGAGATGGCGATTTCAGCCACGTGCGCTTTTTCGGGCGAGATCGGCCACGCTGATCGGCTCTAGACAAGCGCCCGCCTCACGCCCACAAACGCCTCACCACCCGAATCAAAATCCCGGCGCTGATGACGAATAGCAGCAGCAGTTCCAGGGCGTACGCGGTGCGGCCGTAGAGGAAATTGCCCACCGTAAATAGCGCCGACCAGATCATGATGCACCCGACAAACCAACCCAAAAGAGCCAAGGGAAAATTAGCGCCTTCGGTATCGGCGGCTTGCATGGCTTCCGCGCCGGCGAGAGCGCGAATCGGCTGCCAGCCGGGTCCGGCGGGATGCACTTTGCGATAGAAATTCACCAGCGCTTCGGTATCGTTGCGCGGTCCGAGATAGGCGGTGGCGACCCAGCAGATAGTGGTCAAGATCACGGTCAGGAGCAACTGCTGCGCGGTGCCGATGGCCGCGCCGTGCTTCACCAGAATCAGAAACACGATCGAGATGGTGAATGAGCTGACCATCGCCACGATTTCGCACCAGGCGGTGATGCGCCACCAGAACCAGCGCAGCAGGTACAGCAGGCCTGTGCCGGCCCCCACTTGCAGGATGATGTTGAAGCTGTCTTTGGCGGTATCGAGCAGGAAGACTGTGCCGGAGGAGAGCACAAAGAGCAGGATGGTGGCGAGGCGGCCGGCCATCACGTAATGACCCTCGGGCGCGCCTTTGTTGACGAAGCGGCGGTAGAAATCGTGCACCAGGTACGAGGCGCCCCAGTTGAGATGGGTCAGGATGGTGGAGGAATTCGCGGCCACCAAGCCGCCCAGCATCAGGCCCAACCAACCCACGGGCAGAAAGCGGAGCATGGCGGGAAACGCGGCGTCATGGCCGAGCAGGGCGGGGTTGAGATGCGGGAAAGCCTTTTGTATGTCGGCCAGGGTGGGGTAGACGATCAGCGACGCCAGGCCGGTGACGATCCAGGGCCACGGGCGGAGCACGTAATGCGCGACGTTGAAGAATAGAGTGGCGCCAAGGGCGTCCTTTTCCGATTTGGAGGCGAGCATGCGCTGCGCGATGTAGCTGCCGCCGCCGGGTTCGGCGCCGGGATACCAGACGGCCCACCATTGCACCGCGATGGGCATGATGAAGACGGCCACGGCGAGGTCCCAGTTGTTCGTGAAATCGGGCAGGATGGAGAGGTAGTTCAATCCGCCCGGCCCGCGCACGTGGGAAAGCTTGGCCACCAGGCCGGCCATGCCGCCCACTTGCGGAAGGTTCACGGCGAAATACGCGGCCGCGATCACCGCCGCCATTTTGATGAAGAACTGAATCATGTCGATGACCAGAACGCCCCACAAGCCGGAATGAGCGGCGAAGACGACGTTCAACACGCCAACGGCCAGAAGCGTCTGCCAGCGGTCGAACCCGAACAACACGGTGGCGATCTTGCACGCGGCCAGGTTGACGGAAGCCATGATCAGGCAATTGAAAAACAGGCCCAGGTAGACGGCGCGGAAGCCGCGGACCACGCCCGCCGCTTTGCCGGAATAGCGCAGCTCGTAGAATTCCAGGTCGGTCAAAACACCCGAACGGCGCCACAAGCGGGCATAGAAGAAGACGGTAGCCACGCCGGTGAGCGTGAAGGCCCACCATTGCCAGTTTCCGGCCACGCCCTGGGTGCGGACGAAGTTGGCCACCAGGTTGGGCGTGTCGCTGGAAAAGGTGGTGGCCACCATGGAGAGACCGGCCAGCCACCAGGGCACGGAGCGTCCGGAAGCGAAGAACTCCGCGGTGCTTTTGCCGGAACGTTTTCCGAAGAACAGCGCGGGGGCAAAGCAGATGGCTATGCAGAAGATGGCGATGGTCCAATCGAGTGCGTGAAGCTGCATACGGTAATTAACGAGTGTACGACGACGCGCCGCTCAGCGCTCCCGGTCCGGGATCGGCTGCGATGAGGTGATCGTGCTCGCGGAATTCGGCGCGGCCGGAATAGAAGCGATCGATTAAACCACGGCGGAGATCATCGAGGCGCGATCTGGGGGCGAAGGCCACGATGGAGCCGCCGAAGCCGGCGCCGGTCAGGCGGGCGCCGAGCGCTCCGGATTCCATGGCGGCCTGGACGAGTTGGTCGAGCGCCGGGCAACTTACTTGCAGGCGATCGCGCAGGCTGGCGTGCGAATCGAGCAGCAGTTGGCCGAAGCGTGGGGCATCGCTGTGGCGCATGGCATCGACGGCTTCGGCGACGCGGCGTGCTTCGCTCGTGACGTGCAGAAAGGCGTCGCCTGTTTTGGCCCGCATGGCGAGCATCGAGGCGTCGCGGCGGGCGTTATAGGATTCGCGCGCGCGGCCGGATTTTTCGGCGCTTTCCAGGCTGTGGGCCACCAGGAACGCCCAATCCGGCGGCACGGGGATGTGTTCGACGCGCAAAGGAGTGAAATGGATCAGGGAAGCATGGCCTTCGCGCGAGGCGAGGGCGGCCGCGTGATCCATGCCGCCGCCGCGGGTGCCGACGAATTGCTCGCCTTCGGGCAGGATGGCCATCAGCTCTTCGAAGCTGGCGCGGCGTCGATTGGCCGCCAGCAGGCACAAGGTGAATGCCACGATCAGCGCCGAGGAAGAGGAGAGCCCGGCGGCGGGCGGCAGATCGGAAACGATGGTGGCATCCACGCCGCGGCCCACGTTCCAGGCGCGCGCCACGGCTCTGGCGGCGGCGCGCAAATAGTTTTCCCAATCGCCGGCGGCCACCGGCTCTAAATCCGCTTCCCACATGAATTCGCGGCGTCCGAAAGCTTGGCTCTGGGCGGTGATCGTCCGGTCGCGGCGCGCCTCGAAACGCACCGTAATTCGCCGCCGCAAGGCCATGGGCAGGACGGGCAAGCCGTGATAATCGATATGTTCGCCGATGAGGTTGACGCGTCCCGGCGCCCAGACCTCTTGCATACCTTAGAAGTTTGTCGTGTTGGCTGGAAGAAGGAACACGATCATACAATTTGGCTTGCTGTATTGGGAACAGGACAGGATTCCGCGCCGCGGGATTTTCTCCGGCCCTCGATCGGGGAAGGGCATGTCATAGCGGATCTTTCGGAGTGCACCGGCCGCCGCTTTGAGAGCGTCGTCGCCGCTGATAAATTGCACGTCCTCTATTCCGGCCGCGGAAAACAGCAGGAAGAACTCAGCAGTTCCATGCCGATAGGCCAAATCTGGGAGGGTCACAGTCCTGAGCTGTTGCAGTTCTTCCGTGGGCGAAGGACGAGGCGGGATTGCGGGCTTGCCTCTCGTCAGCGTGGGCCGATCGTCGAAGGTGCCGCCCAGTTTCTCCAATCGCGCGCGGGTTTCGGGCGAGTCGCTCTGCACCGCCAGTGAGAGTTGGTAGGCGTGGATGGCTTCCGGTTTCTTGGCCTGCCGTTCGTAGATTTGCCCCAGGTGATCGGCCGACGCCGCGTGTTGCAGGAGAATCCACGCAGCGTGAATATACTTTTCCGCCGCGGCGAGATCGCCCGACCGAAAGGCTGCCCAGCCGATCGTATCCCATGTGGCGCCCAGCGAGTTTACCAGTTTGAGTGGATCGTTCGTCAAGGCCGGCAGCGTCACTTCTTTCAGTCGATTCTCATAATCCGCAACGGCTTTTTCAGCAAGCTCCTTTGCCAGAGCAAGGTCGGTGTCGGTATCGGCCAAAACATAGGCCGCGTTATTCAGCGTGGAGGAGTCGAGCGTCGCCTCCCGCAGCTTGGCGAGAATGGCTAAGCCTTCGGGCTTCCGGCCTGTGCGCAACAACGCTTCCAGAAGCGACGCCTGGAGACGTGTGTTATTCGGGGCGCCGCTTAACGCCGCTTGCAGCGTTTCGATAGCCTCGCCGTACTTTTTGCGTTCGAAGAGAACGTAAGCGAATTCTACGGCAGCATCGGCGTTCTGCGGAGCCATCTTTACTAACTGGCGGAGGGTATCGATGGCGTCATCCTTATGGCCAAGCTGGCGCTGAACGCCGGCCAGCATCCGGTAGACGGTTTCATTGCCGGGATGATATTGAACTTCCTTTTTCAGCGCCTCGATGGCTTTCTCGTTCTGTTTCTGCATTCCATAAAGATAGGCGTAAGTCATCCACAGGTTGGTCTGCCCGGGGTTGAGACGCTCCGCCTGCGCGAGGGCGTCGCGGGCCGTATTGAAATCATGGCTCTGGAGGGACTGGGCAGCCTTCTGGATCAGCTTGGCCGCTTCCGGCACGTCGCTAACCACGTGGGAACCTGAGGTGGTATCGGCCCGCACGAGTTGCAGAAATCTGCCTGTGTCGGCCGCAATCGCTTTGGCGAATTTCCGATATTCGTCCCATTGGCCAGGCGCGAGTTTGGGGACTTTTACTACCAGGAGGCGCTCGGCCGAAAGCACGCCCTTCTCGACCGAATACGAATTGAAGTAATCAGCCAGTTCCGTCTGTAACTTAGTGTTGCCTGGAATCTCGACCGAATAACCAGGGGGAAGTTCTATCCTTGCGCGATACGTGGTTTTGCCGGGCACACCGAAATTCGTGGGTTCATATGGCTTGTCGTCATCCCCGAAAGGGAGAAGAACAAACATAGGGAAGGGTGGGGTAATGCGCCGGTTCTCCCAATCCGAGTAGTTTTTTCGCTCGTAATTATAGGAGTAATGAAATGGCTCCTCCAGGTCGGATGGATTGTCCACATCCAGGTCGCGGACAGTTCCACCGAAACCCATTCCGGCCGAAATATTCTGCGCTATTTGAGACCATTGAGCGGGCGCGGTTACATGGAAAAGGCTTCTAAAGTTGACTTCGCTGTCGCCTCGCAGGCTGATATCGAAATGCCCGGTAAGAGTGCCCTCCGCGGATAGCTTCGCTTCCACTGTCACCTTCTCATCCGCCGGGAACGGGGGCTCTTTCGCCGTGGTCATCAGGCTGGGCGTGCCATTCTCGGGGATGACCAGCGCCTGCCGGTCGCGCAAGGGCTGCTGCAACAAGCCGTACGGAGCGACTTCGGGGGTGGTGTCGAGCCACACGGGCGATGCGCCGTGAGGAATGTACGTGATCACGTGGTTGAATTGCGCGGGCGAAGGGACGTCCGGATCGAATGCGAGACCGGCGCCGATCAGTGCCGGCCAGGCTTCAATTCCGGCCGCGCGCAACAAAGCGGCAAAGAGTGTGTGTTTGTCTTTGCAATCGCCGTACTGGTTGGCGAGAACTTCGTCGGCCGAGTGAGGCTGGTAGCGGCCATCGCCAAACGATATCGAGATGTAACGGAATTTGGTAGCCACGAACTGGTAGATGGCGCGCTGCTTCTCGGCATCCGTTTTCAACCCGGCGGTGAGTGTCGCGGCCTTTTCGCGAATAGCGGGAGTCGCATCGATCTTCAATTGTTCGAGCGCTCGATACCATTGGCCCACTTCGGCCCAGCTCTTGAAGGTGGTCAGTTGAACGTCGGGCCGGCGAGGTTCTTCGGTCTTCTTTGCCTCTTTCTGGCTGGGAATTTCCAGCCACGATGTTTTCCAGAAATAAACCTTGTTCCCATTTTCCTCGTGGACGTCGGGCTTTAGGCGGGGGCTGCTTAGCTGGACATACTTACCCGCGGGCACGATGATCCGCAGTTGTTCTTCCAGTACAATGTGTTCCTTGGTGAAATCGTGGGTGAGACAAAACTGACCGGGGATATCGGCCTTGGTGCGAATGGTGCGGCTCTTCCATTCCAAGACGTCGCCAACGCCCAATGACTTGACCGGCACTTGTTTCTCTCGCGCGCTGCTGTAAGTCGGGGCCTCGCGGGTCACTTCCGCGGGCAGATCTTGCACATTGGAATCGGGAGTCACGACGATCCGTCCGTCCGGCTTCCTGACCTGGATCTCTAGACGGTCAAGATGTTCGATATCGTCCCTATAAGGGAAGCGCAGGACTCCGAATTGTTGGACCGCGCCTGCGGACTGAATGCGAATCCGCCCATACTGCGACTCCTGGCCGGTGCCATCGCCGGCAAACACCAGCTCACGCGTGACCCGTTCGATCACCAGATCCTGAGGCGCATAGTCAGGCGTGCCTTTTTCGACAGTTTTGGGCATAGCCGGCGGCGTAGTCTCCGCCGGGACGGGCGGTGACTGCGGAGCGGCGCCGCCGGAAATTGTAAGAAGGGTGAGGCCCGCGAAAGCGACAACCTGCCGGACCGGGTAGAGGCCATTTAAGACCCGCATATCATCCGATTGTAGCCGACACAGGCTCCAACCACCTCTTGATTTTCCATCCACTCCCGAATCACGATAGCACTATGACTTTTCGGGTTGCTCTTTCGATGGCGGTTCTGGGCGGGCTTCTGAGCGCGGCGGATACACCCTCACCGGCGCTCCTGATTCTGGATAAAGAAGGCGCGCTGGCGATCGTCGATCCCGCCAGCCGGCAGGTGATCGCGCACGTGCGCACGGGGGACGTACCGCACGAAGTCGCTGCCTCGAGCGATGGGCGGCTCGCGTTCGTCAGCAATTACGGAGGCGCGACGCCGGGCAACAGCATTTCGGTGATCGATCTCGCTGCACAAAAGGAATTGCACCGCGTGGATCTGGGGCCGCTGCGCCGGCCGCACGGGCTGGCGGTGGCGGGCGGCAAGCTCTACTTCACTTGCGAGACGAACCAATTGATCGGCCGGTACGACCCGGCGGCGAACCAGGTGGACTGGCTGTTGGGAACCGGGCAGAACCGCACCCACATGATTTGGGTGGCGCCGGACGAGAGCCGCATTTACACGGCCAACGTGGATTCGAACACGATGTCGTTGATCGACCGCACGGGGGCGATCGACTGGAGACAGACGGCGATTCCGGTGGGCAAGGGGCCGGAAGGCTTCGACGTTTCGCCGGACGGGAAAGAGCTGTGGGCGGCGAATTCGCACGACGGCACGGTGTCGATTGTGGACCTGATGAACGAGCGTTTCTTCCGCGGCTTTCGGGTTGGCACGAAGCGCTCCAACCGGTTGAAATTCACGCCGGATGGCAGGCTGGTATTGATCAGCGATATGGAGGGCGGCGAGTTGGTGGTGCTGGAGCGCGAGACCAAGAAGGAATTGAAACGGATGCCGCTGGGGCGCGACGTGGAAGGCGTGTTGGTGGAACCCGATAGCGCGCGCGCCTATGCGGCGGTGACCGGAGACGATTTCGTGGCGGTGATCGATCTCAAATCGCTGGAGGTGGCGGCGCGGATCTTGCCCGGTAAATCGCCCGACGGCATGGCGTGGGCGGTGCGGCGGTAGGTATACGCCGCAGCCATGTTCGTGGCCATGCTGAGCGCCAGCAGCTACGTCCTCGCGGAAACCGCGAGCTTGTGAACCGATAATTGACTCCCCAGTCTGGACTCGAACCTGGTGGAGGGTTCCTTCGGAGGGTGCGGCGGGGGTATATAATTTCCGATTATTGGGGCGTCGATCCGGCCGGCCACGCGGTCGACGAGATCGATCCTGGGAGGGCGAGATGATTCGACAGCGAACGCATCGAACGATGTGCATGCTGGCCGGCTTGGGGGTGGCGCTGGCCCTGCCTTGCGCGGCGCAAACCCCCAGCGGCAGTTGCCAGGCGTCCATGGCTGTTCCGGTTCAACCCGCGGGCTCCGGGAGCGCTGCAACGAGTTCCGCGAATTACCTTGCGAGCATTATTCCCACGCCGGGTCTAACCTGCGCGTCGATTTGCGGCACAACCGGAGTCCGGTGCGCGGCCGATGCGTCGCCCGGTCAGGGAGAAGCCCTCAATCAGGCGAGACCGGCCAGCCCGGCGGATCCGACGGAAGCCGGCCATACGGCCGCCTCACCCCAGACGTCGGTGAATCCCTCCGCGGCCCTGACCCAGTTAGAATTCGTAGCGGATTCTCCGGGGGCCGCGCCTTCGATCGGGGCGCTTCCGCTAGGCAATACCGTCCAGGGCTACAAGAATACTTTGTGCAGCGGGATGGCGTCGATAACGCCTTCGGAAACAGCGGCCGCCCGCCGGCTCGCGCAACCGGATGTCTCGGCGCCGTCTTCGAGCGGCCCCTATGCCATTCTGGGTTCTCAGAATGTGGCCTTCGCGGCGCTCGCGAGCGGCGGGCAACTGGTGGCGTGGCTCGAGCCGAATTCGTCGGTGTTGCATACCGCCATACGCAACTCGAGCGGCGCTGCCGTTACTACCGGAGCCACTTATCCGGTGGGACCGAACGGCCAGCAGGTCATCGCGGCCGATTTTAACGGCGATGGAATTGAAGATCTGGCTGTCAGCAATTTCGGAAGCCTCGATAGCAATATGGGCGGCAGTGTGCAGATCTTCATCGGAAAGGGGGATGGCACTTTCGCCGCGCCGGTCAGCATAAACACGGTTGCCACTCCGGTAGCCATGCATAGCGCGGATTTCAACGGCGACGGCAAGCAGGACCTGGCTGTGGCCGACGTCAACGACGACATCATCTACGTGCTGCTCGGCAATGGCGACGGCACATTCCAGGACCCGGTGGCGTATCCGGTGACAGGGAGTCCGCAATCGTTGGTGGCTGTGGATCTCAATGGCGACGGCAAGCTCGACATTGCCTCCGTCAATCTCTTCGGCGGAGCCTCGGTGCTTTTAGGAAATGGAGACGGAAGCTTCAAGTCGGAAGCGAAGTACCCGCTGGGCACGAATTCCGCAACCTTCGTCGCGGCGGCCGATTTGAACGGCGATGGAAAGCCGGATCTTTTGGTGGCGAGCGGCATGACCAACGAATTCCTCATCCTGTTCGGGAATGGGGACGGTTCGTTTCAATCACCGCTGAACTATGCCGTGGGAGCCAGCGGTAACGATTTCGGACTGGCATTGGCTACCGATGGCGCCCTGCTGCTGACGCTCGACACGCTGGGGGGGACCGAGATAGCGACGCCGATCACTTCCAGGGGTGTCGTCGGCACGCCGCAACTCTACACCGTGCCGAAACAAGTAACTGGAATCGCGGCCGGGGATTTGAACGGCGACAAGTATGCCGACATGGTGGCGGCCGATGGCGGCATCACCGTGCTGCTGCGCAATCCGAGCGGGGCGTTCGCCGCGCCGGTGAATTACCCGCTGCAGTCGGGGTCGCAGGCGGCGGCGGTGGCGCTGGGCGATTTCAACGGCGACGGCAAGCTCGATGTGGTGGCGTCGTCGATGTCCACGGATTCCAACGGTAACATTCACGGCACGGTGGATGTCGCGCTAGGTAAAGGCGACGGGACGCTGGGCGCGCAGAACAGCTATGGAATGGGAGGATATCCAGGCGGATTGTTCGGCGCGTCGGCGAGCGGAATTGTGGTGGGCGATTTTAACGGAGACGGCAAACTGGATGTAGCGGCGGGATTTCAGACGACGCCCGGCGGTGCGAATTCGGGCGGCGTCACCGTGTTGCTGGGCAACGGCGACGGCACGCTGCGTACGGGCGTCAATTATGGAACCAGCAGTTCCAGTGTTTTCAGCCTGGTCGCCGGCGATTTTAACGGCGATGGCAAGCTCGACCTGATTGCCGGAACGGGAACCGACAATTTCACCGGTGGAGCGTTGATGATATTGCTGGGAAAAGGCGATGGCACCTTTCAAGCGCCCGCGATGACGCCGGTGGGCACGGGCGGAGGGACTCCCAACGCGCTGGCGGCGGCGGATTTGAACGGCGACGGCCATCTGGACCTGGTAGCGGCGGTGTGGAGCACTTCGGGAACCGGCATGATCGTGGTTCTGTTGGGCAACGGCGACGGCACTTTCCGGCAGTTGCCCGCGTTCCAGGCATCGGCAGCGGGCAGCGCGCTGGCGATCGCCGATCTGAATGGCGATGGAGTGCCGGACCTGGTGATCGGCGATTGCTGCGGCTTATCGGAATCGCAGTACGCGCTGGGGAAAGGCGATGGGACTTTCGGAACGCCGCAGTTTTTCGTCTCCGGGTCGTCTGTATCGGCGTTCGCCACGGCCAATTGGAATAACGATGGCGTGGCGGGTCTGGCAATCGCGCAAGAGAACAACACGGTCATGGCGCTCGAGAGCGGGCTGAATCCGAAATTCGCGGGACCGGGCGGTTCCACGCCTGCGGCGGCGCGGGTGCAATCGGCAGCCGGCGGAGTGACGTTACTGGCTCCGGGATCGCTCGCGAGCGCTTTCGGTTCGGACCTGGCCACCGCGACGCCAACGCCTCCGGCGCTTCCGTGGCCCAATAACCTGGCGGGAACCACGGTATCGATCGCCGATTCCGCGGGCGCCAGGACGGCCGCGCTATTGACCTACGCTTCGCCCGGCCAGGTGAATTTCCAGATTCCGGACAGCGTGGCCACCGGACCGGCGACGGTAACGGTGACGAGCGGCGATGGAACGGCGTCCACGGCCCAGGTGACGCTCTCTGCGTATGCGCCGGCATTGTTCACGCTGAATAGCGCCAATCTTGCGGCGGCCGTGGCGATTTGCGTATCGGCATCGGGAGCGCAAACCGTGGAATATCCCTACCAGGTGGTGAGTGGGGCGCTGGTGGCGCAGCCTTTGAACTTGGGGGCGTGCTCGGAGACGGTTCTGGAGCTGTACGCCACGGGCATGGACCTGGCTACCGTGCAGAACGTGCAAGTGACGATGGGAGGCGCGACGGCGCAGGTGCTGGGGGCTCAGCCGCAGGGAACGTGGCCGGGTCTCGACCAGATTAATGTAGCGATTCCGCAGTCGCTGGCGGGCAAGGGAAATGTTGCTATTTTGGTGACGGCGGGAGGAGTGGCGGCGAATTCCATCAACGTGACGATCCAGTAGCTCGAACTGTTCGGATCTATGCTGATCGATCCGTCGTGCGCCCAGGACATCGAGCGCGCGCGGTGCTAATTCGACGGCCGCGACTTGCGGCGCAGCATCGCCAGCAGGCCGGCCAAGCCGGTGGCAAGGAGCAGGATGGACGCCGGTTCGGGGTCTGCTGCGGCGTCGCCTAATACGTCGAACGCAGCTTCCGTGCCGGTACTATCGTTGATCCAAGCACCTCCGTTGAGCGCGCCGAGGAACGCCGAGTTCTGGCCAAGGCTGTTGTTCTCCCACTCGATTTTGCTGCCGTCGTTCTCGTTCACGGGCGCCAGCACCATGAAGTACTCGGTTCCACCTGTGAGCGTGACGCCAGCGATGCCCGTCTGCGTGGCGAGAAGGCAGCAACTGCCGTTGGGCCCGATGGCGGACAGGTTCCAGGAACCCAGTTCGGTTCCGGGCCGGTTGGAGGTATCGGTCCAGATGCTGGCTGTGAACGTGTTCAAAAAGCCCTCGTCTTCGACGACGCCAAGATCGAACTGGGTGACGTCGAACAGACCGCTGCCGGCAACCGTGAACGGCCGCGCCTGGGCGATATTGTCGCCGGACGCGCCCTGCACGATGGCACCGGGGCCAGTAGTATAGACCGAACCGCCGGTACCGAGATCGCTGAACAGAGTACCCGCGTTGGCCAGCGTTGCCCCCACAGCAAACGTCAGCATGAATAATTTCAAGTGTGTCCCCCCCCCCTTGCGAAACTCTCGCAGCATGACTCGCGCTTGACACGGCAGCCGCTGCGGGGGTGTTCGCTTACCCCGTGCAAGTCTACACTATACGTAAGATGGCACACAAGCTTGTTTTTGCCGGCTTGGTGCTCAAGTGTACGATGTCGAGGCCGCCGCCTTAACGACCTAAAGCGCAGCCGCGATCGCACCGCCCAATTCCGGGTACCGAAACGGGAAACCCGCCGCCCGCGCCGCGTCCGGAACCACTCGCTGGCTATCCAGCAACATGCCGCCCATCTCACCGAACAAAGCTTTCAGCGCGAGGCCGGGCACCGGAAACACGGCCGGCCGATGGAGCGCCGCCGCCAGCGTGCGCGTGAACTCGGCATTTGTAACGGGGTTGGGCGCTACGCCATTCCACACCCCGCGTGCCTGACTTTCCAACGCGAACCGGAACATCCCAGCCAGATCGTCCAGGTGAATCCACGACAGGTATTGCCGTCCACTTCCCAGGCGGCCGCCCAGGCCCAAGCGGAAGGGGGGCAGCATTCGTCGAAGCGCGCCGCCGTTGCGGTCCAGAACTACCCCGATCCGAATGCGCACCACCCGCACTCCCAAAGCCTCGGCCGCCACGGCTTCGCGCTCCCACGCTACGCACACTTCCGGCAGAAATCCTTCGCCCGGACCGGCGCTCTCGGTGAGGCTCTCGTCCCCGCGTGAGCCGTAATAGCCGATGGCGGAGGCGCAAATCAGGGCGGCCGGCGGTTTCGAGAGACGGCGCATCCCTTCCACCAGGTTGTGGGTCCCGGTGACCCGGCTTTCGCGGATTCGGCGTTTGACATCCGCGGTCCAGCGCTGCGCCACCGGCTCGCCCGCCAGGTGAATCACGGCATCCACCCCAGCCAACCCAGTCTCGGGAGCGATGCCGCGCAAAGGATCCCAAACCGTGATCCCTACCCCCGGCGGCAGGTTGGTGCCCGCATGCCGGCTAAGAACATGAAGTGCGTGGGCGCCGCCGCCCAGCACTTTGAGCAGGCGCCGCCCGACAAAGCCGGACGCGCCCGAAATCGCAATCTTCACTTTCGAAGCTCCTCGATCTCCCTGATATACGCTTCCCCTTGCGCTCCCGTTCCCCCATCGTGGCCGGTACAATAAGTTAAGCATGCGGGCCTGGAACCGGGCAAAGCTTTTGTGGGGCTACCTCGCGCGCAAGTCCAGGCTGAGCGCGCTGCCGGTGGAATATATCGTCGAGACCACGGCCAAGTGCAACCTCTACTGCCCCATGTGCCCGCGCGAAACGCATCCGCAACCCAAGGCCGACATGGCGGACCAGGTGTTCGAGCGGCTGGTGCGCGAATCGGCCGCTACCGCCGAGCACATGATGCTGATCGGCCTGGGCGAACCGTTCCTGGACCCGCAAATCTTCCCGCGCATCGAATTTTGCCACCGACACAGCATCTCGACCCTGCTTTCGACGAATGGCACGTTCCTCGACGAAGCCACCTCGGCGCGCGTGCTCGCCTCGCCGCTCGAACAGATCACGCTCAGTTTCGACGGCGCCAAGAAGGAGACCTTCGAGTTCTACCGCAAGGGCGCCAAATTCGAAAAGGTGCGCGACAATTTCGTCCGCTTCGCACGTATGAAACAGGAAAGCCGCTCCAAGCTTCAGGTGGTGGTGCAGATGGTCAAGATGGAAGGCAACGCCGGCGAGGTGGATGAGTTCATCCAGTTTTGGAGCGCGATTCCCGGCATCGACCAGGTGCGCGTCAAGGAAGACGAAACCAACCTGATGCGTCCCGATGCCGGCCACGCGGCCGGGGACTGGAAACATCCCTGCCATTACCTATGGCGTGGCCCGCTGTACGTGAAGCAGAATGGCGACGTGTACCCGTGCTGCCAGAGCTACATGCTGGATGGCGAACCGCTCGGTAATCTCGGCGATCGGTCCCTGGAAGCGATCTGGAACTGCGATGAGATGCGGCGGATGCGCCTCTTGCACTCCAGCGGCCGCGGCGGCGAGGTGGATGTCTGTTCGCGCTGTTGCACCACCATCCCGCATCCTTTACTGGTCACGGGCAGCCTGGTCCTGCACGGCCGAACGGTGCGCCGGCTGCTGCCCCTGGTGGAGCGTTTGACGTATCTTTCGAAGCTGCCGCGCCGCCTGTTGCGGCCGCCCTCACGGCAGTCCTCATAGCGCGCCAGGGCCGTTCATGCTTGTGAAAACTAGTACATGTCGGACTGCCGGAAAAAGGTCCCGGCGTGGCGCTCCACGGTATACAAGCAGATCGCATCGGCGTTTTCCGTTACCATGACTATAGAAGCTCTCAACGTGGCGCCACCCGCGCATCAGATTGAGAGCCCGCTGCCGGGGCTGCTGCCGCGGCATTAACAACTGATGAAAGAGTTCGTGCTTTTTTGGTTTGCAACCGCTTGTCCGGTTGGCGCGTCCGGGAGTTTATGATGATACGCAGATCTGTTCTGGCTGTGCTGGGAGCTGCCGCACTGCTACCTTGTGTCGTTAGTGCGCAACAGAATTTCGATAATAGCGGGAACGCATTGCTACAGGGGACCTATTTTATTCGCCAGGTTTGGAACGGCAATCTGTCAACCATCGGCCAGATCGGTGAAGCCGCGTCGCTTACCGGGACGATCACCTTCAGCGGCGGCACCTACAAGCTCACCGCGCAGGTCTCGGATACGACCGTTTCCGGCGGAACTCCGCAGCCGCTGAATGTAACCGGCAACTATGCGGTGAATGCGAGCGGTATGTTTGCCATGGATGACCCGCTCTCTTCGGGCGATGTGCTCTACGGCGGCATCGGGCCGTCAGCCATCGTGGGAAGCGCGACGGAAAGCGCATTCTTCGATTTCATGGTTGCGGTTCCCATGGGTTCATCCGCGACCAATGCGTCTTTGAAGGGTACGTACCGGATGGTTGGGATGGAGTATCCCGGGGGGAACGTTACGCAGGTGAGCAATTACACCTTCCTGATCAATCCCGATGGAGCCGGGAATCTGGCTGTCGCCAGCCTGACGGGTCATGCGGTGAACATCGCCGACACCCTCTACCCGCAATCTATCTCCGGGGCAACGTATTCGCTCTCGGGCACCACGGGCACCATGACCTTTCCCGCTCAAAGCAGCGGCAGTTCCCTGATTAGCGGAACCAAGCAGTTCTTCCTCAGCGCGGATGGCAACATCCTGGTGGGTGGGTCGTTGAACGGCTACGATATTCAAGTCGGCATCAACGTGGGCGGCAGCGCGGCCTCGACCAGTTTCAACGGCACATATTATTCCGGCGGCGAAGACTATGATTCATCCTCCTTCGCGGCGAACGGTTACTACTATGTCGACGCCTTCACCGGATCGGCGCACGCCACCACGGCCAGCGGAACAACCACGGTTGTCGCCGATCAGCGCGTCAATCCGGACAACGCCGGAAGTTACGATTTCACCTTCCTGGACCAGTTCTCGCTGGCCTCGAATGGGAGCGCCACGGAAACATACTACCTGGACTTTGTGGGCGCCGGTGGAATGGCCAGGCTTGTAACAGGCGAGTCAACCAATTATTCAATTGAACTGGACCTGGTGGCGCAGCCCCTGACGGTTTCCGGCGCGGTGGTTCTCAATCCGCTGGCTGTTGTGAACGGAGCCAATTATCTGCCGATTACGAATCCGGTGACGCCCGGAGAATTCGTGACGCTGTTCGGAAGCGGGCTGGGCCCCGCTAACGTGGCGGTAGCGCCGTTGCCCTATCCAACCACTCTCGGGGGCGTCAGCGTTACGTTCGATAACATTCCCGCGCCCGTTCAATTGGCAAGCAGCGGCCAGATCAATTGCATTGTGCCTTACGAACTGAATGCTCCTTACGCGGTGGTTAAGGTCACCTACAACAACACGCCGTCCAATTCCGTGACATTGTATACGGATACCAGCGCGCCTGGTATTTTCACTTCGGGCCAGAGCGGCATAGGAGAGGCGGCTGCGTTACACCCCAACGGCGCCGTTGTCAACGCCAGCAATCCCGCGCAAGTGGGCGAGGTAATTGCGGCGTTCGTCACCGGCCTTGGCAACGTGGCGCCGTCTTCGGCGGATGGCGTTGGCGCAACCGGGCTGAGTTATACGAATGACACGATCGATGTCTATATCGATAACGTTCAGGCTACGGTGATCTTCGCCGGCCTGGCGCCCGGCTTCGCCGGACTGTATCAAATCAACTTCACGGTTCCTTCGATTCCCGATTCAGGACCGGTGAATCTCGACATCTTTGACGAGAACAACGGCGCGTACAATTCCCTCGCGAGCTTGAACGTAGCCACAAGCAACGCGTCGGTACGGCCGTCGACGCGTTTGGCGGCCAGGAAGCAAACCAAGAGTCTTGGCAGAATTCGGTCCAAGGCAGACGTGGTTTCCGATCGCCGCAAGCCGGCCTTCAACCGAGATATCACGCAGCCCTAAACACTACGTGTGGTACTTTTCCATGGTGCGCGGATTATAGCCCCAGTGAAATTCCAGTTCGTATCCCATGGATCTCGCCAGGCCGTCCAGATCCGGAAAAAGCGTGGCGTAGGTGATGTTCATGCGATAGAGCTCGCGCATCGCGACCTCGCGCACCGCATTCTTCAAAACAATTTTGGCTAGGATGTTCTCCTGATCGGAATCGCTGAGCATGTCCTCAATGGCCAGATTGAGGACTCCGGGTACGGCGAACGTTCCCGATTGCGCGATCAGCCGCCGGTTCATGGTGTGGGGCTCGCCCATCCAGATAAAACGGTGATTGCCTTTCAGAAAGTAACGGCTGAATTGATTTTTAATGCGCGGGTCCATGCGGCTGGGTTTGGGCGCGCGGCTGCTATCGATGCGCGCCGGGTTCATGGCCCACACCACGCCATCGGCCAGCGTGCGCTCCAGCGCAAAAAAGGCCGCCACGTAGGGTGACCAGGTGAAATCGATGAGCCGGGTGGGCGCGCCATGGTGCTGCATCAGAGCCAGCCATTCGAAATCGTCGTCCCACTCGGGTGGACGCGCCAGGAATTGATGCGCTTTGCGTTTGAAGATGCGCAAAATACGGGCCTCCTGCTGCGGCCAGGCGCGCGTGGCGACGCCGAAATTCTGGAGGTAGCGGGAAAGCGAGCTGAACAGCGGCCAGCGTTCGTCGCGCTCGCCGCGAAAAGCCCAGTGCGAATACGGCGGGTTCGTAATGAGCTTGAGAAACGCCTCCCAGGATTGCAGCCGGAAGACGCGATACGGCCGCCGGGCCCCTTTTCGAGCTGCCATGCATTAACTATCGTAGCGGTATAAAGCCTGCTCGATGGGAAGGCCGCGCACTTCGATGCGGCCCAACTCCGCGCTGCCCACCCCATGCGCCTCAGCCAGCAGCAGGGTGTTGTCGCAGTGATGGAAAGGCGCGGTGCCGCGCGCCGCGCGGGGGTCGTAACCCATCACCGCCGTGGCAACGGCGTCGGTGGACACCGGGTTCAACCCCGCGATCAGCACTCCCGGCTTGACCGCGCGTAAGCCGCGAATCCACGGCCCTTCACCGCCCGCCACCGATTCGACGCCGTCGATAATCTGAAGATCGATGGGGTGCGCCGCCGCCAGGTCCGCCACAATGCGCGGCACCCGGTAGCCGGGGTCGTGACTGGACCCGAAATGCAGCTCCTGCGGCGCCGATTTCGAGGGCTGGCGGCTGCCGCTGTGGCCCACCGCGTCACGTCCCGTGGTGGGGCTCTCGTTGGGTTCATCCACGCCCGCGTCGTTGCCGTAAATCGAGGCGGGCAGTGTGCCGAAACAGTTCTTGAGCGAAAGCGTAACACCGCAAGTCGCGTGATTCTTGAGTTTCGCCAGACTTACGAAAACATCGGTTTCCCGGTAAGCGCGATGCAGGTCGTAACCGGGATACATGTAGGGCGTTCCCGGCACCATGAACCGCGCGTAGCGTTTGCCTTGGCCGGCGGCGTTGGTGTTTTCGAATTCCACGCCCGCCGCCGCGGCCTGCAACTGGCGCACGTTCCAGCCGGCATCGAGCATGGTTTCTTCGAGCGGTCCGGCCGTGGCCCAGGCGCTTTCCACGAAACGGATACGCCGGGCTCCCGCGCGGCCCAGCCAATACGCCGTGGCGCCCACCACCTTGGGATGCGTGTAATGGGTGAGAGCCGGCGCTCTGCCCTGAAACCGCGTTCCCGGGCCGCCGGTCATATTGAGCTTGACGGTGACGGTTTTGTTGCGGACCAGGCGCTCTATGCCGCCCAACTGGCCGAACATCGCGCCCAACCGCGCGGTCACGTCTTCGTCATAGGACGCACACTTGGCGATCGAGACGGGTCCAGCGGGCGCGTGAATGCCCGCGGCCCTGGCCAGCGGGGCCGCCGCAAGCATGGCAATCCATTCTCTACGAGTCATATCAGAGCTCCAGTCTTAGGGTGGCGCAGACGGCCACCTTATCAATATCCACGCCCGACCCTTCTTCCACCGCGTACACCTCGAGCGCCCGCTCGGCGCCTTCGGGAGTGAGCAGCGTGGCGTGTTTGTATCCACCTACAAAATGGACGGTCACATTCTCGACGGGGTAATCCGAGTAATTGACCAGTTGTACGATTTCGCTCTTGCCGTCAGCCGATACCAGCACATTGTAGAGCATCGAGGCGACATTGAACAGCCGGATGCCTTGATCGCTGTGCCCAACCATGGCATTCACGTCGCGCCAAATGTCGTTCAAACGTGCCAGCTCCGGCGCATCGAGAGTGATGCGCTCACCCGCCGGTTTTTGGTCCGACCATCCGGGCGGTCCGGTGAGCAGCGTTCCACCGGCGCGGGCGAAGTTGCGCAGGATCTCGCGCTGCGCCGGGGTAAGGGATTCGGCATCCACATCCACCGCCATGGTGGCGCCTTCCAGGGATGCGGGTGACAGATTCTGCCGCGCGATGGGGCGCACCGGCGTGTGTTTGACCGCGATCATGTCGAGAATGCCGCCCGAGAGCAGCCCGCCCTTGGCCGGATCCTGCACGACCGCCAGCTTGCCGTATTCCCGCATTTCGCGCCACTGCGGGTGGGATTCGAAATAGCGGAGCAGGGTGGAGATCCGCTGCCAGTCGCGCAGCGCGGCGGGTTGGCGGGCAGCCAGGCGCGAGGCGAAATCGGTATCGAGCGACAGCACCCAGCGCGCGCCCGAGATGGCCGCATCGGCGATCACTTGCAAATAACGTTCCGTGGTGACCACCGTTTTGGCCGGCGGAGTGTTACCGATCCACAGCGGGGTATTGCCCCAAGCGCGCACGGCGCGGATGAAGCCGGTGTTGGTATCGATCCAGACCGACCCCGAGGGTCCGGCCTTCTGGGCGCCGTCATCCATAGTAGGAATGCCAGGCCACACGCCTTGCCAGGTGCCAAGAATGGATGCCTCCGACCCGAGCCGCATGCGGCTGCGAGCGGCGAGTTCCACGACGGGCGCACTGCCGGCGGCCTGGCGGACCGAGGCGATGGCGCCTTCCGAAAAATCGCCTTCGAGAACGACGCCGGTGACGTGAGCAGCCAGCGCGGCGCGCGTTTCAGCAATTGGGTCGCCGCCCGGGACAATCAGTGCCAGCGTGATGAGGCCGCGGGTCTGGGCGGCGCGGATGAGCGGCACCGGATAGCTCTGAATCAGGAGGCAGTTCACGGGGCTATCCGCGAGCAGATCGAGGGACGCCGGTTCGCTCCACGGCCAACGCATGGGGACCCAGGCGGCGGGCGCGGGCGCGGCGGCCCCAGCCGCTAAAAGAACGGGTGCGATGCCAAGCAGGATGGTGCAGCGAGCCCCTCGAGATGCCATTTCCTTACTGTAGCGAATCCGGCGGGGAGGGCGAACCGCAGGTTGAACCGAGCATGTGTGGATCGGACTAATCCTAGGGCATTGTCGCTGCCCGATGAGTTACAGAACCTGCGGAAACATAGGCGCTCCAAACCGACAAACGTGACATTGAAGTCACGGCAGCATACCGATGCCTCAGTCATCACTGAGTAGCTAGGAAAACTCCGATACAAGGCTCCGCCTGACCCCTTAGGACTAAACTCGCAAATAACTGGTATTTTCAGCTCTGAATGGCGGTACTTGAATAGTACAGAAGTTGGTTTTTGGGGGAGTTTAAGCACCTATAATCTAGTTTGTAACTACCGCAAGCGCGGCGAGGAGGAAGAGTTGAAAAGCATTATCTTAGGCATATTGATCGTGGCGATGGCTGCATCTTCGCCGGCTTTCGCCGACACATCCATCACATTCCAGAGCGCAACACAAGTCGGCTGGAGTTCGTCCACAATCGACAATTTTACGGTATCGCCTGCCACCTGGTACGACTACCCGAATGGAGTGAAGTCGGGAACAGTCGTGGAGAATTCGAACGGCCTCGGCCTGAGTGACATTGGCGCGATTGGTTACCAAGACTATGTCGTAGTCGATTTTTCTGCCGTTCCCGCCGGCGACCAAATCACGAGCGTAAAATTCGGCATAGATGTTACTAGCGCGAATTCCACTGACTCATGGTACGTGTACGAACTGAACTCGACCGAAGAGGCCAAGCTGACTGGAGCTCAGCCTACATCATATCTCGCGGTCTCGCCGGCTGGTTCAATGGCCTCTGCTACTGGCACGGGCCCGCTGAGCTTCGCGAGCTTCACAGGCAGCGGGCTCCAGAACGACTATTACCTGATCACGGTGGACTGCCATCAATCCAACCAAGGCGCTATCGAATTGCAGAGCATCACTTTTAACTACTGCGTTCCCGAGCCGGCTACTTTCGTCCTCATAGGCGCCGCGCTGGCAGGCCTCGGTCTGGTTCTCAAGAAACGGAACAGGGTCTGACTCGCGCGTCCCGAGCCTGACTGTCTTCCGTATCGACGCGTAAGCTAGCCGCCGGGCGAGCGGTTGTCCGGCGGCAAACGCGTTTTCCGATTCGATCCCTCCCATTCCTCATTGTCGCACGGGCTGAGTCCTCGTCAGGTGTGCCATCGCAAACAAGGTGAGGAAGCCCGCCATCGCGCCCACGGCCGCGCCCAGGCCGATCCATTCCGGCTGGAAGGAGTGAATCCACAGAGTCAAAGTAACATTGACGGCTAGCGGGACCGCCGCGGCGATTACGGGCGGCCAGGGCCGCTCGAGCGCGAACAGCGAACGCGACGCGATCTCCATCAGGCTCCAACCGATCAGGCACGGACCCAGTCCCAAAAAAACGGCCGAGACGAGGAGCGTGGAATTTGCCGTGAAACTGCCCCGCTGGAACAACAGCTTGATGGCCGGTTGGCGAAAAAGCAGGGCAAACGCACAACCGCTGACCGCCACCAGCGCCGTCAGCCCGATGGTCCGGTCAATGAGCCGAAAAGCTTCGCGAATGCGGCACAGGCTGCGCAGGCGCGCGATCTCGGGCAGCAGGGACTTCGAAATTGGATTCACCAGTAGAGCGACCGGAACACCCACGCCGCGCATGCAATAATCAAGCGCCGCCGCCATTCCCGGCCCGGCATGGGTAGCATACGCGCGCGTGAAAATGATATTCAACCCCAGGCCAGCGGCATACACGATAAAGAACGCCGGTTTCAGGAGAATCTCGTGCCACGGCGTGCCGGAACTTCTGGAGGGCACAGGCGCCGCTGCCGAGAGCTCACGGCGCGTGGCCAGATAAACGATGGCGAACTGCGCGCACGCACCCGCCGTATATCCGATGGCAAAAGCGTAAACCCCCACCAACTTCCACAACGCGAGCGCGGCCGCGATGGTGCCGACATTCAGCATCGCCTGATAAAACGCGGCCGGCGCGAAGCGGCGGTCGGTATAAAGGAGAGCGCAATAGATGGCCGCGGTGCCGGCCGCCAGGATGGAAAACGCCAGTATCCGAAGATTTCCCACAGCCATGGAGAAATAGGCTGGTGCGAGACCGGGCGCGAGCACGCGCATCAGCCACGGCGCCGCCAGGATCACCACGCCCGCGATGCCCGCGAAGACCCAGGCGAACAGGCGGTACAGTTGACGAAACAACGCGATACGCGCATCGCCTTGTACGGCGGTCAGCATGGGGACAAAAGCGAACACCATGCTGTTGATGAACACCGCGTTCAGCGCATCGAGCGGCCCCATCGCCACCGCCAGCGAATCGGCGCGGCTATGCGTTCCCAGCAGGTAGGCAATCAACGCGACGCGCAGGAAGCCGATCAGGTTGCCGGCGATTACGCCGGAAATGATGATCAGCCCATCGCGCACCAGCGGGCTCTCGACCACCCGGTTGATGATGCCCTCCGCGGCCGGCGCCGGAGATGACGGTACGGAATCCAGAGGCACCTCGTTCATGCCAGGGCCGGCCAAATTGTCAGGCCGTGGCTGCGAGCGCGTTGCGCGCCGCCGAAAGAGCGCTTTCGTAGTTGGGAAAGTCCGCCACTTCCTTCACGTACTCGACGTGGCGCACCATGTTGTTGCGGTCCAGCACAAAGATAGCCCGGCTCTCGATGCGCAATTCCTTGATCAAAGTGCCGTAATTCGCGCCGAACGATCCGTCCTTGTGGTCCGAGAGCATCTTCACCTTGTCCACGCCAAAAGCGCCGCACCAGCGTTTCTGCGCGAACGGCAAATCCATGCTCACGGCAATAATATCCACGCCCGGTAATTTCGCGGCTTCCTCGTTAAACCGCTTGGTCTGCGCGTCGCAAACCGGCGTATCGAGCGACGGCACCACGCTGATAATTCGCACCTGGTTGCCCGTATCTTTCAGTGTCACGGTTTTCAATGCGTTATCCACCAGGGAAAAATCGGGTGCGTTATCGCCGGGTTTGAGTTCCGGGCCAATCAGAGTAAAAGGGTTGCCGCGCAGAGTGGTTGCTCCTGGTCTTTCCATAACTCCTCCTCGATTTTTGGCGCTGATCTTCTATTGTAGCAACTCGGAAAACCGCGACGCCTCGGAAACCGGCAGTTGGCACGCATAGTCGCGGCAAACGTACGCGCTGGCGCGGCCGTTCAGCTTCTCCATCGACGCAATTTCGGGGATCCGGGCGGCCAGCGCGCTGCGCATTTCGGCGGAATCCACCAGCAACGCCACCTGGTTCGGCAGAAAACGCGCATGCAGAGTCCGCAACAACTGGCGCGTGTCCGCCGCATCTTTTTCGCCTACGATGACCACCTGCCGCGGCTCCGCGAGATAGAAATCGCAAGCCGCCAGCATCATGGGCAAAGCTACGGGTTGCGCGGAGAGGCGCGAGGCAAAAGCGGCCAAGGCCTTTTCGGCGGAGGCGCGGAACTCGGGAAGGTTGGTGAGTTGCGCCAGGCGTAACAGGTTCAAAATGGCGATCGAATTGGCCGAAGGTTCCGCGCCATCGTAATCCTCCTTCATGCGCATCACCAGGGAGGAATCGCCTTCGGCCGAGCCGAAGAAGCCGCCCCGCTCGCGGTCCTCGAACAACTCCCGCTGCCGGCGCGTGAGGCGCACCGCCAGCTCCAGCCAGCGCGGGTCGAACTGCGCTTGGTAGAGATCGAGCAAGGCTTGAGCGAAAAAGGCGTAGTCGTCCAGAAAGCCGGGAATGGCAGCAGCGCCATCCCGATAACGCCGCAGCAACGTGCCGGATTCGGATCGATACAAACGCGCCAATACGAATTCGGCGGCCCGGCGCGCGGCTTCCGCGTAGCGCGGCTCGTCGAGCACCGCGCCGCCCAGGGCGAAAGCGGAGATCATGAGACCGTTCCACGCGGTCAGGATTTTGTCATCGAGGTGCGGCCGGACGCGCCGGGAACGGGCCGCGAGCAGGATCTGTTCCGCGCGGAAAATGCCGGCGCGAACCACGTCAGCGGGCTTTCCGGCTTGCTCGGCGGTTTCCTCCACCGTGGCCGCCTGGTAGAGAATGTTCCTCCCGCTGAATTCGTCGTGAGGGTCGTTGACAACGTTTCCGCCATCCGCCACGCCGTAGCGGTAGCAGAACCAATCGCCGGCGGGAGCCGGAACCAACTGGCGGATTTCTTCGGCCGCCCAGATGTAGTAAGCGCCTTCGCCTTTCACGTTGGGTTCTTCCGGGTCGATGGCGCTATCGGCATCCTCGGCGGAGAAAAATCCGCCTTCGGGGCTGGTCATGTCGCGCAGCACGTAATCGAAGATGCGGCGGGCTGTTTCGGCGTAGAGCGCCTCGCCGGTAATCTGGAACGCCTCCAGATACGAGCGGGCCAGTTGCGCCTGGTCGTAGAGCATTTTTTCGAAGTGCGGCACAAACCAGCGCTCATCCACCGAATACCGGTGAAAGCCGCCGCCGAGCTGATCGTGGATTCCGCCGCGCGCCATCTCGCGCAGGGTAAGAAGCACCATATCGAGTGCTTCCTGGTTCTTGGCACGAATGGAATACCGCAACAGAAACTCGAACACCGCGGGACGCGGGAATTTGGGCGCTTCGCCGAACCCGCCCATATGCGTATCGAACGTGCGGCGGAAGACGTTGAAGCCGCTCTCGAGAATGGCGGAATCGATGCGAGGTTGCCCGTCGCCCGAAGACTGCACCGCGGCCTGCCGTTCGAGTTGCACAACGGCGTCGCGCGCGGAATCCACAATTCGGTCGCGATCGCTGCGCCAGGCCGCGGCAATCCGCGTCAGAATCGACGCGAAGCCCGGGTGCCCCCAGCGGTTTTCGGGCGGAAAATACGTGCCGCCGAAAAACGGCTTTCTCTCGGGTGTCAGCCATACCGACATGGGCCACCCGCCTCCGCCGGTGACGGCCTGCACGAAAGCCATGTAGATGCGGTCCACGTCCGGCCGCTCTTCGCGGTCCACTTTGATGGCCACATAATCGCGATTCAGCAGATCGGCGATGGGCTGGCTCTCGAACGATTCGCGCTCCATCACGTGGCACCAGTGGCAAGTCGAGTAGCCAATGGAAAGAAAGATGGGCTTGTTTTCGGCGCGTGCTTTTTCGAACGCCTCGGACCCCCACGGGTACCAGTCCACGGGGTTATGCGCGTGCTGGAGCAGATAGGGGCTCTTTTCGAGGGCAAGATGGTTAGTGTGCATGAGTGCGAAGGTGTTCTCATCGTAGCAAGGCGGGAGCTACGATGGGCTGGCGCCCCCACAGCTTAGCGCGCTACCTTAGACTACTGGAGACGATATGAACTACTACCAGGAGCACCAGTCCGCGTTCTTGGAAGGTCTCAAGGCCTTCTTGCGCATTCCCAGCATCAGCACGCTAACCGAGCACAAGCCCGATATCCGGCGCGCGGCCGAGTTTGCTCGCGACGATTTGCGATCCGCCGGTCTCTCCGCCGAATTGATCGAAGGCGACGGCAATCCGCTGGTTTACGCCGAATGGCTCGGCGCAGCCGGAAAGCCCACCATTCTCTTTTACGGCCACTACGATGTGCAACCGCCCGATCCTCTAGACGAATGGAAGTCGGAACCGTTCGAGCCGGCCATTCGCGGCAACGACATATTCGCCCGCGGAGCGGCGGATGACAAGGGGCAGGTCTACCTGCAAATCAAAGCCGTGGAGGGAATTCTCAAGACCAAGGGAAAGCTGCCGGTGAACGTGAAATTCCTGCTCGAAGGCGAGGAAGAAACCGGCGGCGAGCACATCGAAGCCTATGTGAAAACCCGCCCGCCGCGGCTCAAAGCCGATGCCGCGGTGATCTGCGATACCGAGATGTTCGCGCCCGAGATGCCCACCATCTGCGTGGGACTGCGCGGGCTGGTGTACGGCGAATTGGCCGTGGAAGGCGCCAACCACGATTTGCATTCGGGCATTTACGGTGGCACCGCGCCCAACCCGATCCAGGCGATCGCGGAGATTCTTACGGCGTTGAAGGACCGCGAGGGGCACATTCATATTCCGGGTTTTTACGATCGCGTGGTACCGCCGAGCAAGAAGGAACGCGCCGCGTGGGCGCGCCTGCCGTTCGATGAGAAGGAATATCTCGAAAAGGAGATGGGCGCGCGCGAGTTGGTTGGCGAACCGGGCGTGCCGGTGTTCGAGCGCGTATGGGCGCGGCCCACTTTCGAGGTCCACGGCATCCGGGGCGGCTTCATCGGAGAAGGCGCCAAGACGGTGATCCCGGCGCGCGCGGTGGCGAAAATCAGCATGCGGTTGGTGGGGGATCAGCGCACCGGGGAGGCGGCCGAACAACTGGCAAAAGCCATTCAAGCGGTGAAGCCGCGAGGGGTGACCGCGGAGTACAAAGTGCTGAGCGCGGGCGAACCTTCGCTGACAGATCCCGATAATAAGTTCATCCAGGCGGGCGCCGAAGCATTGAAGCAAATTTTCGGAAAGGAGACCGTCTATATCCGGTCGGGCGGCTCGATTCCGATCGTGGGAGTGTTCGACCAGTACCTCGGCGTGCCGAGCGTGATGATGGGGTTCGGACTCCCCGACGATAACCTGCATGCGCCGAACGAAAAATTCCACTTGCCTAACTTCTACCGCGGCATGGAATCGATCGCCCGGTATTTAGAGATTCTAGGCGGATAGCGATGCCTCACACCTGCCCGCGGCCTGCTGTAGTGGAAACCCGGTGCCCGCGGGTCTTTGTGGTGTCGAGTGCATCATATGAGAAAAACTTCTTCTTCTTCCAGGTTGGCGGCGTGTTTTCTATTCTGCGGCGTGCTCTCCGCTACGCCCACGCTTCGTTTGCAGACTAGCACGGTTATAAGTCAGATAGCACCAGGAGCGAACGCCGCCAGCCAGACAGTCAATGCCTATAACATCGGCGATGGGGCTCTGTCATTGAGTCTCTCGGTTTCCCCCTCAGTCCCGTGGCTAGCAGCATCTCTGGGTACGCCGGTGGCTTGCTCGTTGGCGCCGGCCGGGGGTACCTGCATTCCGCTCGTGTTCGCGTTCAGTACAAACCACCTGGCGCGAGGGACTTACACGACGAGTGTGACGGTTTCCGATCCACCGGCCATCGACGCGCCACAGGTAGTAACCGTCACAGTGCAAGTTGGGTTCAGCACGCCTCTGGCGATCGATCAGTACGTGGCGCCGGGAACCGCGGCTGACACACCGATTTCTCCCGGACCGGGCGCATCCTGCGCGTCTTATCTGGTCTTGGGCTGCCCTCCCAGTCTGAGCGCCAGCACCCAAACCGGAGGGCAATGGCTTTCCGTATCGGTTAATGCCGAAGGCACGTTGCAGTGGCCGTGGAGCGCATCCGTCCACTTTTCTCCCACCGCTGGCATGACATCCGGTTCATATGCCGGGAATGTGAGTGTCACGAATTCCGACGACAACCTCACCATTCCAGTCACCATGCAAGTAACCACCGAACCGATTGCCGTGGCTTCGACCAGCCAGATCGACGTACGTCTGGCGGCGGGCGGACCGGCCACCACCTATCCTTTTTTGCCTGCCATCTCATTCGCTAATACTGGATTGGGCACACTTACCATCGGGGATGTGAGCGGCAGCGGGCCGGGAGTAAGCGCATACAACTATGCCGGCCTGGCCATCGTGACGGTTGACCCCGGTTCGCTTGTGCCTGGCGCCTATACCGGTACGGTGACGGTTGGATGCAACGGCGCGAACTGTCCACTTCAGATACCGGTGAATCTGGAGGTGGACGCACAAGGTCCGCCAGTCATTACTTATCAGAGCGTGACTGACAATGCCACGTTCTCTCCCTCGAATCCGGTGGCACCGGGAGATGTCTGCGTCCTGAAGGGCGCGCAGCTTTCGCTCGAGCCCGCGGCGTCCGCGGCCAACGTTCCACTGCCGGTCCAATTGGGAGGCGCCAGCGTGTTGGTCAACAATGTCCAGGCGCCGCTGTACTACACTTCATTCGGGCAAATCGCCTTTCAGATGCCCTCGAGCACGGCACCCGGTCCGGCGCTCGTCCAAGTGGTGCGCGGTCAGGAAACCAGTAACACGGTGACGGTAAATCAGGTCACGCCATTCTACCCGGCCATCGTGGTGATCACGGACTCGTCGTACAACCTGCGCGACGCGAATCATCCGTCGCATGCGGGAGACTGGCTAATACTCTGGTCGATCGGGCTCGGCGCCACCAGTCCCGCGGTGCCGGATGGAACCGCGGCGCCGGCTAATCCACCAGCCTCAGCTATCGCTAAACCGCAGGTGGTGTTCTTGGGAGCGAATACCATGGAACCGGTAACTCCGGTTTTCGCCGGTTTGAGCCCGGGAGGCGTCGGACTCTACCAGGTTAACGTGCAGATTCCATCCGATATGCCATCGGGGAATGTGTCTGTGAAGCTAGGGTCAGGCGCGGCTTACAGTAATTCCATTCAGATCGCCGTTCAATAGCGGAGCTGCCTGCGCGATACTTGAAGGGATGTCAAGCACTCCTTCGGCCGGCCCCGGTGCGGCAGCGCCCCGGGGCGGCCAATCCTCCGCCAGGAGATTCATGCAAGCGGCCGGGTTCGTTATTTTCTGGTTCGTAGGCCTTTTTGGTTGTGCCGGCCGGCTGGATTGGATGCGCGGGTGGGTTTACCTCGGGCTGGCCCTGTTCGGAATGCTCATCACCTTCGTCGCTATCCAGAGCTGGAACCCGACGTTGATGGAAGCGCGGTCTAAGTTTCACCAAGAGAACACCAAACGATTCGACGTGGTGATCATGAGCATCTTTCTGCCGCTCCAGATGCTTCAGCCCGCGGTGGGCGGGCTCGACGCCCGCTTCGGCTGGTCGCACATGCCGATGGCAACGCTGTATTGGGGGGCCATCCTGGTCTTTCTGGCATCGGCGTGGATCGGGTGGGCGCTGGCGGTGAACCGCTTCGCGGAAGCCAGCGTTCGAATTCAGAAAGAACGCGGCCAGATTGTCGTCTCTTGGGGTCCGTATCGGTTTGTGCGCCACCCGATGTATGCGGGCCTGTTGGTAATGTATCCGGCGGGGGCCCTGGTTCTGGGATCGTTCTGGGTGCTGGCGATGGCCGGCTTGATAGTGGCCCTGCTCATCGTGCGCACGGTGTTAGAAGACCGAACGCTGCACAACGAGCTTCCAGGATATGGGGAGTATGCCGCCCAGACGCGGTACCGCTTGTTGCCCGGGTTGTGGTAGGCAAGCGCCCGGATCCCAATATTTTCCCTAGAAAATTCGCGCCAGTTTGCCGACATGACAGGGGAGGACTTGGCCCGTCCAGCGTCCTCCTTTCAGACTAGTGAGGCAGACCCTTGTTGCAGGTCCTTGAGGCATTGACTTCCGCCGTCGAACGGAAACGGCTGGCGGCTCGTCATGCGGCGGTCTTCGTGCGTCTCTCGAAACTGCCGCCGTTTCACGCGACCGCGCTGAAACTAATGAACATCTCGGTGGAAGGCGAATCCGCCATGGAAGACTTTGAAAACGCCTTCCGGTCCGATCCATCCCTCACCGCGGACCTGCTGCTGGTAGCAAATTCCGCCGAGTTCGGAGTTCGCTCGCGGATAGAGACCATACGGCACGCCATTACGTTCATCGGCCTGGAACGGATCCGTACCCTGGGATGCACCATCGCTTTCAGCTTTTATGTGCGCAACCTGCCGCGCAGCGTGTATATGCGGACGGCCTGGTCGCACAGCATCGCCACCGCCGCCATCGCGGAGTTGATCGGCAACCTGTCGCAGGTTCCGGAGATGTACACGGCCGGGCTGGTGCACGACCTGGGTCGGATGGCTCTGTTTTTGAGCGCCGGCGAGGAATATGCGACCATGCTCTCCGGCCAATTCGACAGCGTCAAGCATTCCAATGAGGTGGAAACCAGGTATTTCGGAATGGATCACGAAAAGGCTGGCGCGCTGGTGGGAAAAGAGTGGCAGTTTCCGGAAACTCTCCGCGCATTTATGGCCCGCCATCACGACGGAGACGGCGGACCGGCCACGAAGCCGCTGGGGATCGTGCAGCTCGCCTGCCGCATGGCGGATGCCGTGGGCTTTCCCGAAGTGGACCGGCGGGATATTGGCGAGGAGCCCAATCTGCCGGAGCGTCTGCGCGGGCGTGAGGAGCTCACCAAGGATTACCTGCAAAGCGTGGTGACCAGACAAATCGCGGCCGTGGGCGGATGAACCTGCCTTAGTTTCTTCGCAGCGCTAAAACCGGGGACGGGCGCTAAAACCGGGGACGGACGGGACGTTTTCGAGATTTCGCGCGATGTGGGCAATTTGGATAACGTCCCGTCTGTCCCCGGTTTTAGCGCGGCGCGCGCGGCGCTATCATGAGCTTGAGAGATGGCGCTGATCGCGGTTTCGGGGCATCCTGGGTGCCGGTTCGAGGAGGTGGCGCGCATCGGTGCGCAGCGGCTGGGGTTTGAGCTGCTTACGCAACAGCGCGTCGCATCGCTGGCGGGAGAAGAGTTCGGCGAGGACACGAAGATTCCCCCCAAGGCCTGGACCAGTCTGGTCACCTCGATTCTGGCGCGGCTCGCCACCGAACATCACATCGTTTACTGCGCCGCGGGCGGTGAGCTGCAGTCCCGCCATTTTCCAGGCATGCTGCGGGTGCATATCGTGGCGCCGGAAAATGTGCGCATCGGGAACCTGATGCTGGACTTCCGTCTGGAACGTTCCGCGGCGCGCCGCCGGCTCTTGGAATTCGAGGCGGCCGATCGCGCCGACCGCAAGGCCAAGTTCGGAAAGACCAGGGCCACCGCCGACCTGTTCGACCTGGTGCTCAACGCGGAAACCCTGACCTCCGAACAGATGGCGGATCTGATCGAGAAAACCATCGAGAGTGCGGGGATTAAGGAACGCGGCTTTCTTTCGTCCGCGGCGGAAGCGCAGCTCCAGTTTCAAATGCGTCTGCGCCTGGCTCGCTATGGCATCGTCCCTCCGGATAAAATCACGATCCGCAGGAAGATTTTCGCCAATCAGAGTGAGGAGATGTTCGCCAACCTGCTGGACTTTTATCGCATTCCCTGGGAATATGAGCCGCGGAGCTTCCCGGTGCAGTACGATCGCGACGGCAATCCCGTGGAGTCCTTTACACCCGATTTTTATCTGCCGGAGTTCGACCTGTATGTGGAACTAACCACTATGAAGCAATCGCTTGTCACACGGAAGAACCGTAAGGTGCGCCTGTTGCGTCAACTGTATCCGCAAGTAAATATTCAGATCTTTTATCAAAAGGATTTCGAAAACCTGATTTTCAAGTATGGCTTGGCGGAACGGCCGGTGCGCTCATGAATCCCGCGCTGCTGCCGGGCATCGAACGGGTGCTGTTCACCGAAGAACAGATCGACCGGCGGATTCGCGAGTTGGCGGCCGCCATTTCGCGCGCGTACGAGGGGAAATCGCTGAAACTGGTGGGCGTGCTGAAGGGATCGATTTTCTTCCTGACCGCCCTGGCGCGCTATATCGAAGTGCCGGTAAAGATCGATTTTCTGGGCATATCGAGTTTTTCCAATAAGAGCGGCGCGCCGGGTGTGGTGCGAATCGCCAAAGACCTGGACGAGAGCATTGAAGGCGAAGACGTGTTGCTAGTCGAAGACATCGTCGATACCGGCTTTACGCTCCGCTATTTGTTGCAAACGCTAGCCGGACGGGCTCCCAATTCGCTGGCGGTTTGCACCTTTCTGGACCGCAATTCGCGTCGCATCGTGCAAGTCCCGGTGGACTATAGCTGCTTTGAGATTCCCGACCGCTTTGTGGTCGGATTCGGCCTGGATTACAACCAGCTCTACCGCAACCTGGGCTATGTGGCGGTCATGAAGCCCGAAAGACTGTAACCCTGGCGAGCGTTCTCCAGATTGTGATCAAGTATTAGCAATTTAGGTCTAAGATTAAGGAAGGTTCAGAAAGGTGAGCGCGCATCCATGAGGTCGCGGATTTTGTTTGTTTCCGGGTGTCACGACGATGCCCGGCGCCTTTCGCAAATGCTCGATGCCCTTCCTTTGCTGTTGGATCATGTGGAATCGCTCGATCAGGCGCGCGCCAAGCTTCAGCAGTCAGACTATGCAGTGGTTCTGACCGAAGCCGCTCTTGCAGACGGGAATTGGATGGACATGCTCCACTTGGCCCGGCGATATCCCGGCGAAGTGGAGGTCATCGTAACCGACCCCCACGCCGATGCGCGATTTTGGGCCGAAGCGCTCAACATGGGGGCTTACGACTTGCTTTCGCAGCCGTTTTACGCCCCCGAAGTACGCCGTATCCTATTCAATGCGTGTTCGCGCATGGAATCGCGCCCCTGCGCCGTTGCCGCCGCCGTATAGAACGGCCGCGAAGGCTTACTCATTAGGGGCGCAGCCCTACGGTTGCTAAAATCGCTGGTAGGCGTGCACTCCGGCATTGTAGTCAAGATCAGCGCGGCAGCCTTGATTCTGTTCTCAACAGGCTGCCGGATAGGTTCCGAACACCTCCCCGCCATTGGCCAGGCTTATGTGGGCCCGGCCGTATTGAAGATCCGCAGCGACCTCCCGCTACAGTCGCCCACGACGGCGATCGTGAAGCATGGTGACCGGCTGGAGATTCTCCAGCGGCGGCGGATCTTTTTGCGCGTGCGTACCGCCAGCGGAGCGGAGGGGTGGACGGAAGCACGCCAATTGCTGGCGGAAGCGGATATGGCCGGCTTGAAGGATCTGACGGAGCGCGCGGCCAAAATGCCGGGGCAAGGGCAAGCCACCTCGTATTTGGATTTGAACGTGCACACCGAGCCGGCGGCCCAATCGCCGAGCTTTCTCCGCATTAAAGCCAAAGAGAAGTTCGACGTGCTGGGCCACGTGACCATGCCGCGCACCGAACTCCCGCGGGCGCCGCTAATTCCGCCCGTTCCAAAAAAGCCGGCCGCCGAGAAGAAGGATACCAAGGCCAAATCGAAGATTCCGCCCGTGCCCATGCCGAAACCGCCCGGACCGCCCCCCGATTGGGTGGAGCTTTCGAAACCAGCTCTCGAGCCGGCCGCGGCGGACGAGCTCGGAGAGGCTGACGCCAACGCCACCGATAAGGGTTCGGACAAACCCGTGCCATTGGACGACTGGAGCTTGGTGCGAACCACCAGCGGGCAGACGGGCTGGGTCCTAACCCGGCGGATCACCATGGCCATCCCCGACGAGGTGGCCCAATATGCTGAAGGCCACCGGATCGTATCTTACTTCTCGCTGGGTAAAATCGACGACGGAGACGAAAGGAAAGACATCTGGCTGTGGACCACGATCTCGAATGGTGTCCACTCTTACGATTTCGACAGCTTCCGCGTGTTCGTCTGGAGCATCCGGCACCATCGTTTTGAGACCGCCCATATCGAGCGGAATCTGCAAGGCCACGCGCCGGTATTGCTGGGGGATGTGGAATACGGCTCGGGCGCGGGCGGGCCTCGGGGAAAAAGCCGCGCCGACGGATCCAAGTATCCGGGTTTCTCCGTGTGTGTAGACAATCGCTACGGCCAGCGCGTACGGAAAAGCTATGCGCTGCTATCGAATGTCGTCCGGTTTGCCGGCGAGCAGCCATGCGAACCCCCCGCGCCGCCGTATTCCAAAGGCGCCAACGCATCCACCGCTTCGGCTCCAACCGCCGCGAACCAAACCCTCCCCGCAACCCAGCAAAATGAAGGTCTTTTGGCCCGGTGGAAGAAGCGCTTGAAAGCGCTACTACACCGATAAGGCGTAATCAACATCCAGTACGCGCGCACGTTGCGGTGGCGCATCCATTGTGTTATTTATGAGTTCAAGTCGGACAAGTGGATCCAACTCGAACCGCCCCGCTCAGGTGAGTAGCGACGGTCAATCATACACTTCAAAGGATGGCATCCCGTGGAAGCTGTCAATCGTAAACTTATACGTCCGTCTCTAAACGAGATCAAAGAGCAGATCACGCCACCGAGAAGAGCGGCGGCGCCGCAGCAGAAGAAGCCCGTCCCGCCGGATCAGACCAACGCCGAGAATTTTTACTACGTAAAGCAGATGCAGGCCAAGACACCGATGGTGTTCGTATTGCGGGACGGCGAGACGCTGCACGGGACGATAGAGTGGTATGACAAGTGCTGCCTCAAGGTAAACCGCACGGGCGAGCCAAATATCCTGCTTTATAAACCCGCCATCAAGTACATGTACAAGGAATCCTAGCGGCCAGCGCTTCGGACCTGGCTTGGGTTATGATGCTTTGTTGGCCCGGAAAATCTGGATACCACTTGCCACCGCGCTGTTCGTCCTCCAGGCGCAAACAGGCGATAAATTCTCTCTCACGGTTGACGCCATTATGCGCGGCCCCGCACTGGTCGGCTATGAGCCCTCCCAGGTGCGTTGGTCGCACGACAGCCGGCTGATTTACTTCCAATGGAAGCAGGCTGGCGATAAGGAAGACGCGCCGCCGGATACCTACGTGGTGAACCGCGAGGGGGGCCCGCCGCGCAAACTGACCGAGGCGGAAGCCAGGAACGCGCCGCCGGCCTTTGGCGATCCGTCGAAGGACAAGCGCCGGACGGTCTTTTCCCGCTCGGGCGATCTGTTTGTTTATGACAACACGAATGGCACGGTGAGCCAACTCACCAAGACCGCGGAAGCGGAGACCAATCCGCGCTTCCTGGCGGACGGAAAACGGATCGCCTTCACGCGTGGGGGCAATCTGTATGCGATGTCGCTCGAAACGGGTTTCCTGGAGCAGGTAACGGATATCCACGCCGCCGGCGGCGCTGGAACGCAAACCGGGAACGAACCGCGAACCGCCAGCGCCAGCCAGGAGTACCTGAAGAAGGAGCAAAAGGATCTCTTCCAGGCCGTCCGCGATCGGGCCGCGCGGCACGATGCCGACGAAGCACTGCGCAAGCAGATAGAGCCGCGCAAGCCGTTCGACTTGCAGGCGCGGCAGACCGTTGAGGCGCTCGAGCTTTCGCCCGACGAGAAATACGTTCTGGCATGGATAGCCGAAGCCGGAGGCGCACGGAACACCATTGTGCCCAATTGGATCACCGACAGCGCCTACGTCGAGGATATTAACGGCCGTTCCAACGTTGGAGATACGCCAAGCCACACACGCCTGGCCGAGATCGACGCGGTTACCGGTGAAGTCAAGTGGGTGGACTGTGGGCAGAAAGACCGCGAGGTGCAGATCCTTCGGGTCTTGTGGTCGGAGGATGGAACCAAAGCGGCCATGCTGGTTCAAGCAGCCGATAACAAAGATCGCTGGATTCTGGCGTTCGACCCCGCCACGGCCAAGACGCGCGTGTTGGCGCAGGATCACGACGATGCCTGGATCGGAGGCCCCGGAATCATGGGTTTTGGCGGACCGACGTTCGGTTGGATGAAAAATGGCCGCGAAGTCTACTTTCAGTCCGAGCGCTCCGGCTATTCCCACCTCTATGCGGCCGCTTGGGAGGGCGGCGAACCGCGCGCATTGACGTCCGGGACTTGGGAAGTTTTGAACGTCCGGCAGTCGAAGGACAAGTCGCATTTTTACATCACCGCCAACAAGGACTCGCCGTACGAAAACCACTTATACGAAATGAGTGGCGAGGGCGGCCCGCTGACGCGCCTCACCAAGCTCGCGGGGAAGCACACCACCACGCTTTCGCCCGACGAACGGTGGATTGCCGATATTTACTCCTACACCAACCGGCCGCCGGATCTCTATGTTCAGGAGAACCGGCCGGAAGCCGAACAGAAACGGCTCACCACGTCGCCGGCGCCCGAGTTTTCGCACTATCCCTGGCAAGACGTTCCCATCGTGACCTTCCGGGCGCGCGATGGCGCTCAGGTTTCCGCGCGGCTTTTCAAACCCGCCAACGTGAAACCGGGCGGCCCGGGAGTGGTGTTCGTTCACGGGGCGGGATACCTGCAAAATGTGGACCGGTGGTGGTCCGCCAATTATTACCGCGAATACCTGTTCGACCACATCCTGATGGAGCGCGGCTTCACCGTGATCGACGTGGATTACCGCGGCTCGGCAGGGCATGGCCGCGCCTGGCGCACCGCCATCTACGAGCACATGGGCGGCAAGGACCTGGACGATATCACCGATGCCGCCAAATATCTGGCCGCCGAGCAGGGCGTAAACCCCCGGAAAATCGGGTTGTGGGGCGGCAGCTACGGCGGGTTCATCACCCTGATGGCGATGTTCACCCAGTCCGATACGTTTGCCGCCGGCGCGGCCTTGCGGCCGGTCTCCGATTGGGCAATCTACAACAACGGCTATACCTCGGCCATCCTCAACACGCCGCAGAGCGATCCGGAAGCGTACAAACGTTCCTCGCCGATCTTCTTCGCGGAGGGACTGAAAGGCGCGCTGCTGATCTGCCACGGCATGGTGGATAACAACGTGGAATTCGCCGATACGGTGCGGCTGGTCCAGCGGCTGATCGAGCTACGGAAAGAGAACTGGCAATTAGCCGTCTATCCGGTGGAGAACCACAGCTTCGTTCAGGCGTCGAGTTGGGCGGACGAATACAAGCGAATTCTGGCGCTGTTCGAGAAGAATCTGGAGTAGCGCCGGACCTCACGCACCTTTTCCTCTCCTCCGCCGGATCTCCTCCAGCCGCTCCGCGATGCGCTTCTCGACTCCCCTGTCAGTCGGGAAATAATATTGCCGGCCCGCCAGCGATGGCGGCAGGCATTCCATATCGGTGATCGCATCCTCGAACTGATGAGCGTGTTGATAGCCTTGGCCGTAGCCCCACTCTTTCATGTGGCGCGTAACGGCGTTGCGCAGGTTCATCGGGACCGGTTCCGCAATGGTGCGCTCCACGTCTTCCTGCACGGCAATCAATGCCCGGTATGACGCGTCGGACTTGGGCGCCGCGCACAGATAGATGGCCGCTTGCGCCAGCGCCAGGTCGCCTTCCGGAATCCCCATGAAATGGACCGCCTGCATGGCGGCAACGGCTTGCTCGAGAGCGCGCGGATCGGCCAGGCCGACGTCTTCGATGGACATGCGGATGAGACGGCGCGCTATGTACAGCCGGTCTTCTCCGCCTTCGAGCATGCGGGCCAGCCAGTAGAGAGCGGCATCCACGTCGCTCGACCGCACGGATTTGTGCAGCGCCGAAATGATGTTGAAGTGTTCTTCCCCGCCCTTGTCGTACAGCACCACTTTACGCTGCATGGCATCCTGCACGGCGGCTTCGGTGAGAACGCCGTCGCTCGATGCGGCAGCCGCGGCTTCGAGCGTGTTGTAGGCCTGGCGCGCATCGCCGTTGGCGTAGATGCCGATCTGCTCCAGCAGCTCTGGCGAAGCCCGCAGATGAACCACCGGCAGCGCGCGCTCCAGAAGAGTGACGATCTCCGGCACCGTGAGGCCGCGCAGCGCATAGACCCGCGACCGCGAGAGCAGCGCCGAGATGACTTCGAATGACGGGTTCTCGGTGGTGGCGCCGATCAGGATGATGTCGCCGCGCTCCACGTAAGGCAGGAACGCATCCTGCTGGGCCTTGTTGAAGCGATGGATCTCATCGATGAACAGGATGGTGCGGCGGCCGAGACGGCGGATCTTTTCGGCATCGACCATCACGGCCTTGATTTCCTTGATACCGCTGAGCACGGCGCTGAAAGGGATGAACTCGCAGCGCGTGATGCGCGCGATCAGCTTGGCGAGCGTGGTCTTGCCGGTTCCCGGAGGGCCCCAGAGAATGATGGAAGTGAGCTCATCCCGCTCGATCTGGCGGCGCAGCGGTTTGCCGGGACCGAGGATATGCTCCTGGCCAATGAAGTCTTCCAAGCGCTCGGGACGCATGCGCTCGGCGAGCGGACGGCGGGAATCGAGCGCATGGGATGCGCCCGGCTCCGAAGGCGGAATGGAATCGAACAGGCTCACGGCCGGCCGTCTCTCTGGCGGCGCGCTTCATACAACAGAATGCCCGCCGCCACGGCGGCATTCAGCGACTCTACGGCCACGGTGCGGATGGAAACATCTTGCGCCGCGGACCGCAATTCCGGGGCTATGCCATGTGCCTCGCTGCCGATAATAAAACCGCATGGCTGCCGGAAGTTGAGGGCGGACGGTTCGCTGGCCGGAGCCGATGGGTCCGTGGGCACGGCCGCAAAGAGTTTGACACCGTGCTGTGCGATGGCCGCGCGGGCCTCAACCGGGTCAGTGCCGTGAAGAAACGGTACGCGAAATAAGGATCCCGCCGACGCACGTAAGGTTTTCGGGTTATAGGGACTCACCGTTCCCTTGGTAAACAGTGCCCCCGTGGCGCCGAACCCCTCGGCGGCGCGAATAATGGCGCCCGCATTGCCAGGGTCCTGCAAGCCGGCGAGCACAACGAGCAAAGGGCAGCCGCCAAAGAGATCTTCGAAGTTCCAATGCGGGGGCTCGACCAGCGCCATCACTCCCTGGGAAGTCTCGGTGTCCGAGAGACTCTGCAGCAGCCTGTCCGGCACCGTCACGAGCTGAATTCCGTCGTGGCGGCGGATCAGATGGCTCGCCGCGGAGTACACGGATTCCGCCGCCAGGACCACCCTGATTTGGCTGTGGGCGCGGAGTGCCTCCGCGAGCAGGTGAAAAGTCTCGGCTACGCACCAGCCTTTCGAAGTGAGGCTCCCGCGCGCCATCGCGCGGCGCACATCCTTGAGGAGGGGATTCGCGGCGCTCGAAATCGTCTCCGGCCTGGCCATCGGATTACAGATCCATCTGATTACAATAGGGGATCGAGATCAGAATAGCGCAGATGAAACGAACCGTAGGGAGCGTGGTGCTGGCCGCACTGGCTGCCCTGGCGATTTACGTGGTGTACCTGGCCAGGCGGATCGAGCGGCAATCCACGCGCGATGAAGCGCGGCCGGCGGACCTGATCATGGTTTTGGGAGCCGCCGAATATAATGGCCGTCCTTCGCCCGTGTTGCGGGCGCGGCTCGACCACGCGCTCGATCTCTACCGGCGCAGTTTCGCGGCACACATTATGACCACCGGGGGCGCGGGCGGCGACCCGGTCTTCACGGAAGGCGGAGTGGGCCGCGCGTATTTGATGAGCCGCGGTGTGCCTTCCGATGCCATCATCGTGGAAAACCAGGGGGAGAGCACGGTGTATTCGATTGCCATGGCGGGCGAAATCATGCGCCGCATGGGCCTCAATTCGGTGATTGTGGTGAGCGACGGGTATCACATATACCGTGTGAAGAAGATGCTCGAAGCCGGGGGGCTCAAAGTGTACGGATCGCCGCGCAAGGACCACAATTCGCCGTTGCGCGAACGGTGGAATTATCTGAAACAGGCGATTGGGTACTTATTGTGGCGGGCGGGCGTGCCGGTGTAAAGGCAAACCACTCGGCAGGCGGAAGAATGTGTGGAACGTGCTGTTGCATACGTCCCCTAACTAGATATCGCAAAAACTTCAATTCAAGCGATGGCGTCGCGCCGCGAATTCTCTAATATCTGAGGTGAGGGGAAATTCATGGCAGCCAGTAAAACGAACATCGACATACCGATCGTGAAAGACGCTCTCCGGGCGTTCGACGATCTAAACGGCCCTCAGCCGGGGTTCCGGCCGGCGCACGCCAAAGGGATTCTTTTGTCGGGAATATTCACTCCGTCCGCCGCGGCTCGCACGCTCACGAAGGCCCCGCATATTCAGCGGGCTTCCACGCCGGTCACGGTGCGCTTTTCCGTTGGTTCCGGCATCCCTTCGATTGCGGACAACGACCCGAACGCCAGCCCACGCGGCTGCGCCATTCGGTTCCACCTGGCCGAACACAGCCACACCGATATCGTGGCCCATTCCGTAAACGCGTTTCCGGCTCGAACCGCCGAAGAAGTAGTGGAATTCCTGCGGGCTGTCCACGCGACTGGTCCCGGCGCTTCGCACCCCACGCCCATCGAGTCTTTCCTGGGAACCCATCCCGCCGCCCTGGAATTCGTCCAGGCTCCTAAGCCATACCCGGTCAGTTTCGCAGTCGAAACCTTTTACGCGATCAGCGCATACCGGTTCACGAGTGCCGGGGGCAAAGCCCAATACGGCCGATACCGCATCCATCCGGCCGCGACTGGTGAGTATCTGGACGACACAGCCGCGGCCCGGCAAGCCCCCAATTTCCTCTTCGATGAAATCCGCCAGCGTCTTGCGAACGGCCCGGCAACCATGAAGATCTCCCTGCAACTCGCCGCCGATGGCGACACTGTGGACGACTCCACGGTGCACTGGCCCTCCGACCGGCCAGTGGTCGAATTTGGAGTGGTGGAACTCGAAGCGGTAGCACCGGACCACGACGCCGAACAACGCCACATCATCTTCGATCCGATTCCGCGGGTCGATGGCATCGATCCCTCCGCGGACCCGCTGCTGGAGGCGCGCGCCGCGGTCTACCTGGCCAGCGGCCGGCGGCGGCGCGCGGAAGGCACCGGGTATCCACCGGCGGAGCTACTGGGTGAACCACGCGAGTCATGTGTTGCCGATTCTCAATATGCCAAGCAAGAAGCTTGATTTCGATGCCGTGCGAGCTATCGCGCTGGACATGCCTGGCGTGGAGGAGTCCGCGACGTATGGATCGCCGGCGCTGAAAGTTCGCGGAGAACTGTTGGCATGCATCCCCGTCAACAAATCCGTCGAGCCGGACTCAGTCGCCGTGCGCATCGATTTCGCGCGCCGCGCCGGGTTGATCGCTGACGCGCCGGAGGTGTACTACCTGACGGAACATTATGTGAACTACCCGGTCGTGCTCGTGCGATTGTCTCGTATCCACCCCGATGCTCTACGAGACCTGCTGGGCGGTGCGTGGCGCTTCGTAACGGCCAAAGCGCACGGCGGCAAGCGGCGAACGGGCCGGCGGCAGGATAGGGGCCGATAGGTCGTTAGCGCCCTATCGGGACTGCCTCGGGAGCGCAAGGCAGGAAGGTGGCCCTGCGTTGCTATATTCTAGGCCATTGGCGAGAGATCCGGGTCTGGGAGTTCCCGGGGCGGCGACACGGGAGTTGAACCGGGGGTGTCCTGGCTATAATTGTCCTTGAGGGACTTTCCGTGGCAAACCGCAAGCAGCGCCAGCAGACAGCCAAGCGCATGATCGGCCGGTACATCGTCACCGATCCCGCGATCTGCCACGGGCAACCGACGTTCCGCGGAACCCGAATCCTGGTGGCTGATGTGATGGAGCAGGTGGCTGGCGGGATTGCGTGGGAAACAATCGTGGAGGAGTGGCGCGGCGACGTTTCCCCGGATGCCATTTCGGAAGCAGTCCGGCTGGCAAGCCAGGCATTCCGCGATCATTCCGCCCAGTACACGGCGCCGGAGTACGTGCTTGAACGGGCGCAGGCTTGATCGTCCTGGATGAGAATATTCTCTGGCCAGCGGCTCCTGTTGGAAGCCTCTCGGGTAACGGCCCGGCAAATTGGAGTCGATATCGGCCGCATGCATCGCGCGTGAAGAATGCAATATTCCGCCGCCCGCGCATCCCCTTAGGTTTCTATCTACCTCACGGGAGGCCTCTGGAGATCGTCGCTGGTAGGGTAGTGTTGTCGGTTAATTCAACGTAAGGCCTGGCAAATCGCCACCTCTCCATCCAACGCAAACGAATTAGACCGCTATTTTTCTATTTCGGCAAAGGTCGTTCCCACGCCAAAGTAGAGGGCATGCTCCCACCATGGGTCGGTTTTGCGTGGGGATGTTCGCAGAAACCACAGTGACACGCCGAGACCGGGCGCGAATAGATGACGATTCGGAGAGCCGTCATAGCAGATGATGGGACGCATTCTCATCAGCTCCACCTCGCACGATTCCGCGCCGTGGGCGCACTTCTCACCTGAATCGAGAACCAAACTCCAGATCCTGGCAAAGAACCAGTCCAGCCATTCTACCGTCCACCAAGGCTCAGAAGGGGGAGGCTCTTCGAAATGCCAATTCGGATTGCCACTGGCTCCTGAACGCGCAAAGACTCCCATGGCGCGAAAGAACCTCTCTGTATTGGCCAGCTTGGCGCGGCCCGCTGCCTGCGCGGTCAACTCCAGCCTCTCTATAAAGGCAGAGGTTTCCACCGCTTTGGAATTCACATCCGCTGGCCTGAAGGGGGCCAAAATCGTTCCAGTTGTCCGAAGGTAATTGTTGATATTACCTCGCCAAGGCTCATCGCAGGCTGCTGCCGCTAACTTCAGAGCTCCCGAGATGTCGCCCTTCTTGTCAGCGAGCCCCGCAGCGTACTGTTCCAATAGGACCTCGGAAAACCATCGCGACTCGTCCGGGCCGCGTAAGACTGCTTCCCTTGCCTCCGCCATCAACGAAGCAGCGTCCAATCTGGCCAGCCTCTGGCGTTCGGTATAGTGGTCCCCAGAATTCAGACCAGGCAATAAGCTAAAATTTCGGCGGAGTCGTGGACGCAGGAGAGGCGATGACGACGACGCGAAAACAGTACAGTCCCAAGTTCAAGGCGCGGGTGGCGATTG
>Ga0326728_10001781_pt1 | contig 74275 bp, 50 predicted proteins | sample MB3enrmetagenome_FD_207602 | JGI IMG/M metagenome (GOLD analysis project Ga0326728, IMG submission 207602) | Lab enriched peat soil microbial communities from McLean, Ithaca, NY, United States - MB31MN | ecosystem: Environmental > Terrestrial > Soil > Wetlands > Peat | place: USA: New York...
ACATGGCCGGGGTGGTGCGAACCTTGAAAACGGGCCTGCCACGGCTGGCTGCGGACCAAGCCCGGGTGCGGAGTATCTGTGCATGGCCTTGGATTGTTAGTCTCAGCTTGAACGCGAACTAGAATAAATGGGTGCGCACGACTCGGGCAGTTATTCCGGCTGCAGATTCTGCTGTTCCCACTCCAAACATGCAGCTCGGGATTTTGAGATGAACCTGACCCTGCGTTTCCGGTCCTTCACTTCCCAATGCTGCGTGGAGATGTTGAATTCGATGTTGGAGGCTCGGTGAATTTCAAGCCGACCGAGTTCATGTAATGGCAGGGTTTCGGTCCAGAGGCATTGAGCCGTGCCGTCTGGTTTGAATGAGATTTGGGTGTTCATGGTTTTAATGGTCGTTGTGGTTGATGGCTCTATGGGTTTCCCGGTAGCACAGGTCATTTCCCCTAATGGATTTCGTACGGAATGCTACCTGGGAGCGATTTTGATGGCCTGGGGGTACTCAGCGTACCGGACAATGGCCCGGATCGTTTAGAAGTACCATTCCGGCGCAACACGGTACAAATGCCCTATTATTGGCCAAAACTGAAGCCCTACCATCCTTGCGCCTGAGTCTGAGGACGATTTGGCCGCCAATCGTCTGCTGATTCCTGGTTGTGCTGTGCTGGTGGCATTCAGTGTTCTTGGTTTCCTGCCCAACCACAAGCTTGGCATGGCTTATGCGAAGATGCTCGTCGGTGCGGATTTACTCCCTGCACCTACGTGGTTCGGGCGAATGCCATATAGCGTTGGCGCCATCACCACCCACGAGCGCATTCGGCTTGCCAATCCCGATCTCGGCAAGGAAACCGAGTTCAGCGCCGCCGCCGAGAAGGTCATCATTACTACGGTCGGTCGGGTGCTCTTCAGCGAGGTCTGGCCCCCCGAACTGGGCTTCTGCAACAAGTCCGTCAAGAAAAGCGATCTGGGGGACATGATCCGGCCCTGCTACAAGGCGTGTGGCCATGAGAAAACCGTTATCATGCTCGACAAACTCAAGGAACTTGGCTTCCGCGAGGCGACTCGGGCCGGCGTCTCCATCGGCATCGACGACTTGATCGTCCCAGAGGAAAGAAGCGCAAGAATCGAAACTGCTCGGGCGAAAGTCCTCAAGGTCAAGGTACGACATGAAAGGAAGCATCATAAGGTGCGATTAATGCAGCGTCCAGATTACATGATCACTTTTATGACAGGCGAGCATCACAGGGATGACGTCATGATGTGCCCCCCGTGCCGAAGGAAGATCGAGAGGATTTGGACTAAATGCACAAAACTGGTGTCTAACGCCATGATGAAGCCGCTTGAAGCAAACCAAGGGAAAGGGGAATACAACCCGGTTTGGCTCATGCTGAAGTCTCGCGCTCGAGGCAACGAAGAGCAAGTGCGACAGCTCATCGGCTTGCGTGGACTCATGGCTAAGCCGGGTGGAGGGATTATCGAGAAGCCTGTTCTTTCGAACTTCCGCGAGGGTCTCACTGTGCTGGAATACTTTATCTCCAGCCATGGCGCTCGAAAGGGCGTTGACGACAAGTCTCGACAGACTGGCGACGCAGGCTTCCTGACCCGTAAGCTCGTGGATGCGGCCCAAGATGTTGTCATCCGGGAGGAGGATTGCGGCACTGTCGATCGCATTTGGGTCCAGGCTCTGGATGAGGGCGGGAAGCAGATCGTGACTCTGGCGGACCGTATCGTCGGGCGGGTTGCCTGTGGGGACATTCCCAACCCGCTCGATGTGAACAAAACCATTGTCTGCGCGAACCAGGAAATCAATGAAGACCTAACAAGGGCAATCGACCAAGCTGCCATCAAAACGGTTAAGGTTCGATCAGTGATTACCTGCGAAAGCAAGCATGGGGTCTGTGCCAAGTGCTATGGCCGCCATCTGCCCACTGGCACCCTGGTCAAGGTGGGCGAACCCGTCGGCATTATCGCTGCGCAATCGATTGGCGAGCCAGGCACCCAGCTCACCATGCGTACATTCCACACTGGGGGCACCGCCTCGCAGCGGGACATAACGCGCGGGCTTCCAAGCATCACTGAACTCTTAGAGGCACGCCCTCCGATAATCTCGGGAATGGAAGGCATCGTGAACTCGATCGTGAATGTAGGCCAAGGATGGCACGTCGTCATAAAGGATCTGAAGACCGGGGTTCAAGAGGGCCAAAGCATCCCGGCGGGGAGGACTCTGGTCGTTAGGGAAGGCGATCCTGTCACGAAGGGTCAGCCGTTGACCAAAGGCCTCATTGACCTACATGAGTTCTTGCGCACCCATGATCTGCAGGAATTCCAGGAGCAGCTCGTCAACGAAGTCCAGAAAGTCTATTGCCCCCAGGATGTCACGATTAACGACAAGCACATCGAGGTCATCGTTCGCCAAATGCTGCGGAAAATCTCCATCACCGAACCGGGTGATACGACCTTCTCGATTGGCGCGCTGATCGACAAACTCGATTTCCAGGAAGAAAACCGGCGGCTTGAGAAATTGGGCGGCCAACCCTCGGAGGCAATTTTGACCTCTATCGTCAGGTGCGCTTAAAACCGCTGGTCAGAATTGAAAACGGAGCCCATCCCGTCGTACCGCCTGAGCCCAAACCCTAGCAATTTGGTTCACCACGAGGGTTTAGGGTAGCGCACAGGCATCGGTGGCCTTTTCCATTTTCGACTGCGGGGAGTAAAGGGTTGGCCCGTTGTTGCGCCTTGCTGCCTTGGGCGCATGTCCAAAGGCGCCGAGCCAAAATCAATCCCCGCTCGGATCTATCGCCTTCCAATCGTTCCCGCAAAAAGTCTTATAGGCGAGCCGTCCGAACCGTCCGAGGAGATTTGGCTTCTTTTCGCAGGCAACGGAGGGCAAGACCAACATCACAGCCCCAATGGCTTTCGCACAATCCAATGGCCTGATCTTGCTCTCAGGTCGGTGTGGCAAGTGGTTCCAATTCTCAGGTTCATTTGCCTCGTCTTCGAACACTTCTTGCGACCGTTCCTGGGGTCAACTAGCGGGCGCATTCGCTGCTGGAACTGCGGGTTTCAAAGGGTCTACCGAAGCCTCCGGGCCGAAATCAACCTTCTGTGCCTGGCGTTTAGCGGGCTCGTTTGACAGATGACCGTAAACTTTCCCGATCAGAATCCCGCCGTCCTGATGCCCCACCCAACGCGCAATCGTCATGAAATCGATGCCCGACATCACGCACATGGAGATGAAAAAGTGGCGGCACAGATGGCAGGTGAAATCCCGCACCCCCGATTTTTCCCTGGCCGTGTTCAGCGCCTTGTTGAGCGTGACGGTCGGCGCATCACTTTCCCCGCGTCGAGGCGAAGGGAATATGAATCCTGAATCCGGCTGTCGGCGTTTCGACATTTCCAACAAATGTGCCTTGAGCCTTTCGTTGAAATCCACAACGCGGGATTGCCGATTCTTCGTTTGGCCATCGCTGCCAAAGGTCAGTTGCCCACGTTCCAGATCCACATCCTTCCAGCGAAGCCGCAACGTTTCCCTCCACCGGCCTCCACTGTAAGCCATGAGCCTGATGAAGTCCGCCAGCATCTGTCCGCTAAGCGGCGCGTGTTTGATCGCTGCCTGGCACACACGGTCAATTTCTTCAGCCGAAACCAGCCGCCGCTTTTTGGTCTCATAGCGCAGCCACTCCACCCCATCAATCTGCAAGTTGGTCAGTAAGCCCTCGGCTATCGCATGACGCAGCACGTTGCGCAGCGTGATAACCTCGATGTTGATGCTCGATCCGGACATGCCCTGCTTCTTCCGCCCCGCCATGTAACGCATCACCACGGCTTTGTTGATTTGCCGCAATCGCAGTTCTCCGATGACGGGAATCAAGTTGTGGATGCAACCCCGTTCGCGGAGGATCGTGCCCTTGGTTTTGTTTTGAAGGGCTTCACAATGTGCCAGATATTGCTTGGCGTATTCCGCAAATATGGGCGTGCGTTTCGGTGACAAGCTCAGAGAATTGTCCTCCCGCTTCGCCTTGAGCTTATTCATCGCATTGACCGCTTCGGCCACGGTCCCGACCGGAGTTCCCTCCGCGTCCTCCAAACGTGTGCGGCGAACGATTTTCTTCCCCGTGTTCTCGTCAACCACTGTCAGTTGCGCGTAGAAAGCGCCATTCCGCTCCCATAAGCCCCGGATCCTCCGCTTGCGCTGGTCAAATACCTTGGAGTATCTTCCAGCGCGGTGCGGATGTTGACCGACAGTTTGAGCAGTGCTTGGCGATGCATTAGCTTTCACGGCACAACACTAGCACAACTACTAGCACAACGTCAATAGTCAGCAAGAATCATTAGCGTAAAACATTGTAAATGAACCAGTTTATAAAGTAGATTGGGGGTAGAACTGAGTATGATGAATTCCGAATGCCGAACGTGGAGGCCGCAGAAACAGGGTGCGCGGCGTTGGGATTATGGCCCCACCAGCCCACGCAGCTTTCGGGCTGCTGGCTTCGTCATTCAGGCTTCCTTCGTCATTGGTCATTGGTCATTCGTCATTTCCCCCTGAAATGAACTCCCTCTTCAAGCCCCCCGCCAAGCTCCTCATCGGCGTCGTCCATCTCCGGCCTCTGCCGGGCTCGCCGCGCTGGAGGGGCGACCTAGACGGGCTTATCGAGTTCGCCGTGAAGGATGCTCGCGCCTATGAGCGCGGCGGCGCCCATGCGCTCTTCATCGAGAACTTCGGCGACATCCCCTTCACCAAAGGGAGCGTAGCTCCCGAGACCATCGCCGCGATGGCCGCCGCTGGGCGGGCAATTCGCCAGGCGGTGCAGATCCCCATCGGCTTCAACGTCCTGCGCAACGACGCGCGGGTCGCGCTGGCGTTGTGCGCGGTCTGTGGCGGCTCCTTCATTCGGGTTAACGTCCACACCGGCACCATGTTGACCGACCAAGGGCTGATCGAGGGGAACGCCTATGAGACCCTGCGCTATCGGCAGCGCCTCTGTCCCGGCGAGCAGATTTTCGCCGACGTCCACGTCAAGCATGCCGTGCCGCTCGGCAACTGGACCATCGAGGACGCTGCCCGCGACACCGTCGAGCGCGGCCTGGCAGATGCGTTGATCGTCTCCGGCGCCGGCACCGGCCGGGCCACAGAACTGGCGGATGTCGAGTGCGTGCGCCGCACGGCCCCAGCCACGAAGATCCTCTTGGGCAGCGGGGTCACTCTAGCGAACGTGCGCGACTTCCTGCCCGTCGCCGACGGCTTCATCGTTGGCACCTCCCTCAAGGTCGGGGGCAAAGTCTCGAATCCCGTGGATGCCAAGCGCGTCTCAGCCCTGGCGCGGGCCCTGAGGACTTAAGCCGCCCCCCTATCAAGAGGCGCCCCTGGAGGTTTCATTTGACTCTCGTTTCGGCGTCATTATGGTAGCATCATGAACAAGACGATCCAGGTTAAGGGCGCCACCAGGGAGCTTCGCCAACGTCTGGAATCAAGCGCCGAGAGAAACTTCCGATCCCTCAATCAAGAGGCACTGGCTCGTTTGGAGTTTAGCTTCGATGTCGAGGATGCCCTGGCATCCAAAGTCCATCAGGAATGGATAGACCAGGCAATGGCGGGGACTTTCAGGCCCGGGAGTATTAACCGGCTCAAGCAAATCGCGGCCAAGGCGAAGCTGAGATCATGAAGCTGGTATTCGGCAGCCTCTTCGAGCAGGACTTCGCCGAATTAGTTTCTCGCTTCGCTTCTGAAGCCTCGCACGAAGTCGCGACTCATTTCGAGGACAGTACTTGCGACTTGGTTCAACTCCTCCTGAAGAATCCGGCACTAGGCAGGCTGCGCAAGGACTTGAAACCGCCCGGTGTAAGATCGTTCCGCATTCGCGGCTTTGACCGCTACCTGCTCTTTTACCAGGTGCGCGGCGAGGACTTGATTCTACTTCGCCTTCGTCATGGCGGGATGAACCTCCAGGCGTTGTTTCTGCATCTGGGCTAAACCCGGCCCAGCCCGTGCGTCCCGAAACATGCTATGCCATCACCAGCCCCGCTCCTGAAACTGGCCAGCGTGTCCAAGCGCTATGCCGCGCCGGACAAGCCGGATGCATTGACGGTGCTCAGGGATGTCTCGCTCGAAGTCGCTGGCGGCGAATCTCTCGCCATCGTCGGCCCGTCCGGTTCGGGCAAGAGCACCCTGCTGCACATCATGGGCACCCTGGATCGGCCCACGAGCGGCTCGGTCACGCTGGGCGACCAGGACTTGAGTGCTCTCAACGACCAGCAACTCGCTGCCGTGCGGAACCAGCAGATTGGCTTTGTCTTCCAGGCGCACTATCTCCTGCCGCAATGCACCGTCCTAGAGAACGTCCTCGTCCCGACCCTCGCCCTTCCCAAGGCCAAGGCGCGCGACGGCGCTAGCGAGCGCGCCGAGCGGCTCCTCAAGCGCGTCGGCCTCGGCGAACGCACCGGGCACCGTCCCGGCGAACTCTCCGGCGGGGAGCGGCAGCGTGTCGCAGTGGTCCGGGCGCTAATCAACCAGCCACAGCTTTTGCTCGCGGATGAGCCCACCGGCTCGCTCGATCACGCTTCCGCCCAGCAACTAGGGCAGTTGCTGCTGGAGTTGAACCGCGAGGAGGGCGTGACGCTCATTGTGGTAACGCACGCGCTGGACCTGGCCCGGCGCATGGGGCGAGTGCTGGAGCTGAGGGACGGGCGGCTCTCGCCAGACGCCACCGGTGGATAGAAATGGAAGACAAGGCGAGCACCAGAGACGAGGCTGCGGCTTGGCCCACGCAAAGCTGTAGCGCAGATTTCCAATCTGCTGTATCGCCGATTTCCAATCGGCATGGCACAGGACAGTTGCTGCGCTTACGGGCCGGCCTGTGCGCCGCAGAATGGAATTCTGCGATACAGCAGATTGGAAATCTGCGCTACGCTCGCTCGGGCGCCGCCGCAGACTTTCTCCCGGTCTTCTCCGCATGACCTCTTGGACGCTCATCCGCCGCAGCCTGCGCTTCCATGCCCGCGCGCATCTGGGCGTGGTGCTCGGCGCGGCGGTTGGCAGCGCTGCCTTGATCGGCGCATTGGTCGTGGGCGATTCCGTCCGGGAGAGCCTCACCGACGTGGCCTTGCGCCGGCTGGGCAATATTCACTTCGCCCTCAGCACGCAGGATCGCCTGTTCCAGACAAGCCTTGGACTGCGCCTTGCCGCTGTTCGCCCGCCCGAGATGATTCGCGCACCCTCCGGCCGTGCTGAATACGCTTCTCCCTATACTGACGGCCCGGCGTCCAGGGGTCTGGTCCTTCCAGGTATTGTCGCGCGGCAGGACAGGACAGCGCGCGCTAACGGGGTCAATGTGCTTGGCGTAGATCTGGGCTCGTGGCCACATCTAGCGGAATGGGGAAAGTTGTCTCCTGAAGCTGGTCGTCCGGGCCGCGGAGGACAGCCGGGTGACCTGGATTTCGCCTTCGCACTGGCGCTCGAGCAGGGCAACGGACCGCTCACAAGCTGGAAATTAGGTGAAACGACATTCATTAACACCACCCTGGCGCGTCAATTGGGCGCCCGCGAAGGTGATGAGATCATTCTCCGAGTGGGCAAGCCGAGCGCCCTCGGGTTGGACGCTGCTATCAGCGCACGCAACGAGGAGACAGTGGCACTCCGACTCAAGGTCGGTGCGATCCTCACCCCCGACCTGCTGGGCGACTTTGCCTTAGCCGCTCAGCCGACCCCGCCCGCAAACCTGTTTCTGCCGCTCGGATTCCTGTCAGAAAAACTCGGCGTGCCCGAGCAAGCCAATCTCATGGTGGCCGGATCCGGCTTAGCCGACAGAGAGCCCCAGGTGTTGGATGACCTGCGCAACCAGGTTGTGCGATGGTTGTGGCCGCACGCACCCCTGCACCGACTGCCACTAACGGGAACACCAACCACCTTCTACGTGCGAGACCAATCCAGCCAGATCGCGCGACTTGCCCGCAGATTGACACCCAAAAGCTTCCAGACCATCTCCGACGAATTGGCCCTACCGTGGCTTAACACTGAACTGGCGCGGGCGTGGCTGCCCGAGGACGCCGGCGTGTCAGTCCGTGCCGTCGAACAGCCCCAGAGCGCGACGGGCGGCGACTACATCCGACCCTTCGTTGAAATCAGCAGCTCACGCATCTTCCTGGAGCCGGTCGTCGCAGCCGCCGCCCTTAGGTCTCGAACGACGATACTCACTAACCGAGAAGCCTATCAGTCTGACGGATCGAACGATCTCGCCTTCGCGACCTTCGTCACCAACGGCGTGCCGGTCCTCACCTACCTGGCAAGCCTCATCCGCGCCGGGGATCGTGCTACCCCCTATTCGATGGTGACCGCCGCCGACGGGCTCTATGTGCCCAAGGGCATGCGCGACGACGAGATCATCGTTAACCAGTGGCTCGCGGACGACTTGCAGGTCAAGCCGGGCGATTCCGTGGCGCTCAGCTACTACGTGGTAGATTCCGACAGCCGGTTGGTCGAGCGCACCAACTCCTTCCGCGTGCGCCAGATCGTGCCGCTCAAAGGCATCTACGCCGACCACACGCTCATGCCCGAGTTCCCCGGCCTGGCCAAAGCCGAGAGCACGCACGACTGGGACGCGGGCTTCCCGCTCGTCTATCCGATCCGCGCCAAGGACGAGGCCTACTGGAAAGCCTACCGCGGCACGCCTAAAGCGTTTGTGACCCTGGCGGCAGGCCAGGCAATGTGGGCCAACCGGTTCGGCACGCTCACGGCCATCAGGTATGAGGTGCCGACCAACAGCTTTGCCAGCACCTATCGCGACGCCGTATATCGGAACCTGCTCGCCAATTTGACCCCGGCCGATGTGGGTCTGCATTTCGAGGCCGTCCGCGAGCAGGCCCTCAAAGCCGCCTCGCAAGGACAGGACTTCGGGCAACTCTTCCTCGGATTCAGCTTCTTCCTCGTCGTGGCGGCATTGCTGCTGATGGCACTGCTCTTCCAGTTCGGGCTGGAACAGAGGTCGGCTGAGGTCGGGATACTGCTGGCGGTCGGACTGACGCCGAAGAAAGTGCGGCGGCTGTTTTTGGTGGAAGGCGTGGCGCTGGCGCTCGTGGGCGGGGTCCTCGGCGCGCTGGGCGGCATTGTTTACGCCAAAGCGATGCTGTGGGGCCTCACCACCGTGTGGCGCAGCGCCATCGGGAGCGCAGACCTTCAATTCCATGTGACAGCGGCCAGCTTGCTCATTGGCCTGTGCGCCAGCACCATCGTGGCCACGCTGACGATCTGGCTGACCTTGCGCAAGCAAGCGCGCCAACCGGCCCCCGCCTTGCTGGCGGGGGAAATCCGAAGGCCGAAATCCGAAGGCCGAAGTCGCGGAGTGTGGATAGCGACGGCGTGCGGCGTGTTGGCAGTTGGGCTCGTCGCGTGGGCTTTGCTGAGCGGGCGGAACACGGACCCGGGCGTGTTCTTCGGCGCCGGGAGCCTGGTGCTGATCGCGGGCCTGGCGGCGTCTGCGGCCTGGCTGGCGCGGTTCGCACACGAAGCTGGAACGGCGCACCTGACCCTCGGCGCGTTAGGTGTGCGCGGGTGCGGGCGGCGACGGAAGCGCAGCTTGGCGACGATCGCGCTGCTGGCCTGCGGGTCATTTCTCATAGCGGCCATTGGCGTGTTCCGGCTCGACGCCAACCGCGACGCGACGCGCCACGATTCCGGCACGGGCGGGTTCGCGTTGATCGGCGAAACCACGATGCCCGTAGCGCGGGACCTGAACACGAAAGCCGGCCGCGAGTTCTATGGCCTCGACGCCCAGCAAATGGCCGGCGTGAACGTAGTCCCAATGCGCGTGCGCGAGGGAGATGTGGCCAACTGCCTGAACCTTAACCGCGCTCAGAGGCCGCGCCTGCTGGGCGTAAAGCCCGAACTCCTGGCCAATCGCTTCACCTTCTCCGGCGCCGCCAAGGGCCTCGACCGCCGCGAAGGCTGGGAACTCCTCCAATCCAGTAGCAGCCGACGTCAGGAGGCTCTGAAAGAGAAAGCAGAAAGCAGAAAGCAGAAAACAGAAATGGCGCAGAGCCTCCTGATGGCGCCTGCTACGGACAAGGATGTCATTCCGGCCATCGGCGACGCCAACGCCATCGAGTGGGCGATGGGCAAGGAGCTAGGCGACACGATTGATTACACTGACGAGCAGGGCGGCAAGTTCAAGGTGCGGCTAGTGGGCGCGGTGGCGAATTCGATCCTGCAGGGCAGCCTGCTCATAGACGAAGCCGAGTTCACCCGGCGCTTCCCGGGCGAGAGCGGCTACCGCATGTTTCTCATTGATGCCCCCTCGAACTCCGTCGCGCATGTCTCCGCGACGTTGTCGAGCGCGATGCAGGACGCCGGCTTGGAACTCACGCCAACGGTCCAGCGCCTGAACGAATTCAACGCGGTGCAGAACACTTACCTGGGCACGTTCCAAATCCTGGGCGGTCTTGGCCTCTTGCTCGGCAGCGCGGGCCTGGGCGTGGTGGTCTTGCGCAACGTGCTCGAACGCCGCGGCGAACTGGGCCTGCTGACCGCCGTGGGCTTCCGCCGCCGATTGCTCCAGCGCCTCGTGTTGAGCGAGCACGGCGCCCTGCTGGGCCTCGGCTTGGCCCTCGGCACCATCGCCGCCGCCGTCGCCGTCCTCCCGGCCATCCTCGCCCCCGGCACCCGCCTGCCCTACGGCTCGCTGGAGTTGACGCTTCTCGCCGTCCTGCTAAATGGCCTCCTCTGGACCTGGCTTGCAACAGCTTACGCACTTAGAGGCAATCTTCTGTCCTCCCTGCGCAACGAGTAACAGGCGCAAGGGCCTTCTCTAGCGTCGGTTGGCGTCAGGCGCCGCTGATTCCTTCCTCCAGCGTTAACCCAGCGAACGCACCTTGAACCTAAAATCCGCAGTTGGATGTGAACAGCGAAGGCGCGAAGACGCGAAGAACAGGGCGAGGGACCAGCAAGCTCAAGGGTGGTTTGGATTCACCTGCCGGGTGACGTCTGCTGGTACTGGTGAAAAGGCAAGCCGTTCCTTGTTTTCAGCCTTTGCGTCTTCGCGTCTTCGCTGTTCAACTGCGGCATCCAGGTTGAAAGCTCTCGCCCCCATCCGCTGGAGTCCCGGCCCGCCCCGGCCAGCTTACTAATGGCACCTCCGTCGTCTCTCCGTTCTCCCTCCGTTCTCCCTCCGTTCTCCCTCCGTTGTACCTCCCACCGATAACGGAGGGATAACGGAGGTATAACGGAGGTATAACGGAGGGATGACGGAGGGAGAACGGAGGGACTGCCTAATTACTGGCGGGATAGCCTCGTGAGGGCTGGGTGAGACTGTCCCATTACGGGACATTAGGCTAATCGGCGAACAGGAAGCGGAGGTCCTCCAGCGTCAGGTTCTGGGCGAACCTCTCCTCGCCCAGCACATCCTCGGCCAGCGCCTTCTTCTGCTTCTGTAGCACGCGGATCTTTTCCTCGATGCTGTCCTTTATTAGCAGGCGGTAGGCGATGACCTTATTCACCTGGCCGATGCGGTGGGTGCGGTCAATGGCCTGGTTCTCCACGGCGGGATTCCACCAGGGGTCGAAGAGCACCACGTAGCTGGCGGCGGTGAGGTTCAGGCCAAAGCCCCCCGCCTTGAGGGAGATGAGGAAGATCGCCGGGCCCTCGGCAGACTGGAATTGCCGCACCAGCTCACCGCGGTTCTCGGTGCTGCCGGCCAGGTAGAAGATCGGCCACCCGCGCGCCTCGATCGCCGGACGGAGCAGGTCGAGCATCTCCACGAACTGCGAGAAGACCAGCACCTTCTGTCCCTCGTCCATCAGCGGTTCGAGCTGCTCCAGAAGCGCCTCGGTCTTGGCGCTGTCGGCGCGGGAGTCGGGCTTGACCAGGCGCGGATGGCAGCAGATCTGGCGCAGCCGCAGCAGCGACACCAGGAAGTGGAACTGCTGCCCGGCCAGCTCCTTCTGGGTCTTGATCGAGAGGAGCATCTGTTGCGCGCGCTTGAACTCGGCGCGATACAGCGCCTTCTGCTCACCTTCGATCTCGCAGAACAGGTCTTCCTCGGTGCGGTCGGGCAGGTCTTTGGCCACTTGCACCTTAGTTCGGCGCAACAGGAACGGGCGCACGCGGGCGGACAAGCGCCGGCGCCCCAACGGATCGCTTTTGCTGTCGTAAGTGCGCGCGAATTGGGCGCGATGGCCGAGCACGCCGGGCATGGCGAAACCCATCAGGCTCCACAAATCCAGCAACCGGTTCTCGATCGGCGTGCCGGTGAGCACCAGCCGATGCTCCGCGCGCAAGGCGCGCGCGAAACGGGCGGTCTGCGAATTCGGGTTCTTGATGTACTGCCCCTCGTCGAGAATCACCACCTGCCACCGCAGAGGGGCCAGGCGCTCGCCGGCCAGGCGCAGTTGGGTGTAATTCAGCACGTGGACATCCGCCTCGCCCAGGCGGTCGGGAAGCGCGTCCAGCTCGCTGGCCGGCCAGAGCTTCACCCGCAGGCCGGGCGTGAAGTGGGTGGCCTCGGCTTGCCAGTTATCCATTACGCTCTTGGGGCAGACGACCAGGCTGGGCAGCGGGGCCGGCGGAGAGGCGGCGGCAGGCGCGGAAGTGGCGCGTGCCGGGACAGGCTGCGCGCGCAGCCACAGCAGCCACGCCAGCGCTTGCAGGGTTTTGCCCAGGCCCATGTCGTCGGCCAGGATGCCGCCGAACCGGTTGGTGGAAAGGTAGGCCAGGAAGTGAAAGCCTTCGAGCTGGTAAGGGCGAAGCTGTGCCGTGACGCCCGCGGGCAGATCGGGCGCCACGCGGGCCTTGATCTCGCCGGCACGGCGCTGGATTTGCTCGACCTGCTGCTCGGGAAGGAACTTCCGCGCGGCGTCATCGGCGAGCTGCAAGGCATGCAGGCGCTGCGGCTCGGCGGAGAGTTCGCGCGGGTTCAATCCCAGCCGGGCGAGGCGCTCATTCTCATCGTCGCCCAGGTCGTATTGGAGCCGGCGCCAGCCTTTGCCTTCGAGCCGCACGTAGGAACCTTTCGCGTTAAGCAGCAGCTTGATTTCGTCCTGCGTCAGCGTCGTGTCGGAAACGTCGAGCACGACGCGCAGGTCGAACCAGTCAATGTCCGCCTCGGTCACATCGAGCTTCACGCGGCCGGCAACGGCGGCGTCGGTGAAGGACGCCAGGTCGCCGTCCAGTTTTACCGTGACGTGCGGCGGCACGCTCTTGAGCCACTCAGTGAAGATGTCTGGGAACTTCCTGGTGACGCGCAGGACCAGGCCCGGGCTGTAAGAGGAAGGCTTCAGATTCAGCGGTTCGAGCAGGCGTGGCACTGCATCGAGCGCGGCGGTGTCATAGAGAGTGATGAGGTTCTCCTCCCCGCGCTTTTTTCGGCCGCCCTCCGGAGTTTCCTGGAGCCAGTTATAGCCGGCCCACGACTTGCGGTGCCCATCCGGGGCCTCGGCTGCCACGGTCACCAGGCATTCCTCGACGTTGCTGCCGCGATACTGCAGCCGCAAGCCGCACTGGATGCTGATCTTGTAGGGCAGCGTGCGCACGCGCTCGCGGACGCGTGGCGGCAGCTCGGTGCCCAGGGACCGCAGGAAGGCCACGCCGGTGGCGCGTTCGATTGCCGGCGCAGGGATGCGGGTCTCTTTGAGGGGATTCAGCACATGTTCGTGGGCCGGCGGACCGGCGAATACGGCGCTCGCGGTGAGGTAAAGCGTCGGTTGGCCGGGCAGCACGCAGAGAATCGGCGGCGGCGGTGCCCCATCGGCCTGCGCCAGACGCAAGCGATAATCGTCTTCCTCGCCCGCCGCGGAAGTCAGCTCCCAGCGCAAGGCCTCGGCCGGACGGGCGAGCGGCTGGCCTTCGGCGGTGACGACGCGGCTGTCGAGCTGGCGTATCCGCAGCAGCCTGCCGAGCACCCGCGCGGCTTCCGTGTCCCGGTAGGACAGTTGGGCCGCCATTCCATAAAAAAGGCGCTGCGCAAAGAGCTGCCAGATGAACTCCGCTTCCGGCGTAAGCTGTATCCTGCCTTCGTCGCAGTCCGTGGTGAATTGCCGGAGCTGGGTGTGCTTGAGGTTGTCAAAGGCTGCCTGGCCCGGGCGAAGCCACTGCAAGCGCGCCTCCTTTTCCTCAATCATGACGCGCAGGTCGGTATGCGCCTGCCCGGCGGCTTGCGGCGGCCCGAGGTGGAGTTGCACTTGGCCCAGCTTCTCGCTCCAGCGCTTGATCTCGCGCTCGCGTTCCCAGCGCGCCAGCATCGCCTGGATGGTCGTCAGGTCGGTGATGGGCTGCATAAACGCGGGAATAGGCACGTTATGCGCCTGCGCCGCGTGGGCAACGTAGAGCCAGAACTGATACTCGTCCTTTGGCACCTCGGGCCAGATTCGCAGGGCGTCCCAGCCGTAGCCGCCGAGCCGCAGGCCCATCTCCTCGAAATCCCAATGCGTGATGTGCCCCGCCTGCCGGCACCGCGCATAGACCGTGCGGACCTTGGCCAGGAACTTCCGCTCCTCCGCCTTCAGCGGGCGCTTGCGCCCAGCCATGAGGCGGCTCACCAATTCGCTGGCTTCGGACGCGGTGGGAGAGCTCCTCGAAGCGGCTAGCGCGGCCGAGGCCGACGGGCCGCCCGTGCTCAGGCTGCGCACCGCCGCCCGGCTGTGCTCCGCCAGCAGCGCGCGCATCGCCGCGACGACGTGTTCACAACCAATTCCCAACGGGCAGGTGCAGGAGCCAGCCCAGCCGTCCGGCGGAAAGTACTCCAGGTCCACTTCGTGGGCTTCCCCGTCCTTCACCACGGCAGAGTAAACGGCACCCGGCTTTTGGGCCACCAGGTCTTGTACTCCGCCACGGCGAAAACATGCTTCGCCCTTGCGCCTGGCGTCGGCGCTGCATCGCGTCAGGAACGCCTGTGCGTCGCGCGGATCCAGCAACTCAAACGCTTCGTCCATCAAGCGAATATATCGGCCAGCACAGGGGAGACAAGAAGTTGCAAGGGCCGAAACGCACGCGTGATGCGTGAATTCCACCCATAGTTCTGTACTCGTGCCGTGGCACTCAGCCTAATAATGCGGCAGAAAACGCCTTGGCATTGAGTATGCTAGGTAATCTCTTGTGAAGAAAACTCACAAGGTGACTTATGAAGCTTCCACCCCACCGCGCATTTACTCTTATTGAACTACTCATAGTTATCGCCATCATCGCAGTCCTGGCAGCGCTGCTCCTGCCCGCGCTCTCGGCTGCGAAGAAGAAGGCCTTGCGCACCAGCATGAATTCCAGTGAGTCCGCCCCGCCGACCGTCCAGCGCGCGGACGTCGCCAGGCCGGCGCCCGCCGCTGCTGACGCCCGGGCTGTTGCCATCGTCAAAAGCTTCGCGGCCAGCGTTTCGCTCAAGCCCGGGCTAAGTGTCGGAACCGCCCAGCCCGAATCCATCTACACCGCGCAGCTCACCGCCAAGTTCGACGCCCTGAATCCGAGCCGGACCGGTGAGTGCGAGGTCCTCTTGCCCCTGCCACCGCAGATTATCTCCCTGGCCGACATCGCCGTCACCGTCAAGGACCAGCCCAGCGGATCTGTCGAGATCCGCGGCGACAAGCTGGTTTGGTTCGGCGCGCTGCCGGGCGAGCCGACGCCCATGAGCATCACCTACTCCGCCGTCGGCAAAGGGCTCTACAACCTGCAAATCCCGCCCAGCGGCATCCTGGACACGTTCCACATTGACCTGACGGCCATCGGCTCGGACGTGCGCATGCTTGAGCTCTCGCTCCAGCCAACCAAATACGCGCGCGACGCCGGCCAGACGCTCTACACGTGGGATTACAAGCACCTGCTCTTCGGACGGCCCATCGCGCTGGACGTGCTCGGGGTCGCTCCCATTGACCGCTTGGGCGAGTTGACGTGGCTGGGGCCGGCCAGCGTGGTGATCTTCGGGCTGGTGCTCGGCCTGGTCGCGCACGCCTTCAACATTCGCAACTTCGACCGTTGGATGCTGCTGTTGATCCTCGGCACCTTCACCGGCGCCTACCCATTGATGTACTTCGCCCAGGAATTCATTCCCCTGAACATCGCGATCTTCGCCTCCTCGGCCATTGTGCTCCTGGTCATCGCGGTCCGCTCGACCACGATTATGGGCTGGCGCCTTGGGCTGTGCGGAGCGGTCCTCCCCGCCGTGGCGATTCTCGCCGTCACCCTACTGGCCGCCATCCACACGCGGCTCCAGGGCATCCTGATCACCGGCACGGGCCTGGCGTTGTTCATCGGCGCCATGCTGCTGTTGCCTCGGATTAAGCTCAACCTGCCGCCGCGAACCAGCCTGCCGGGCGCGCTGCCGGCGGGGTCCTAACGGCGCTCGGTCAGCGCTGCTTGCTAATGCAATAAACCCGCACCGCGCTCCGGATGAGCAGGCGCTCTCCTGCCAAGGCGGGCGTGGCCATGCACATGTCGTCCTCGGCCAGTCGGTTCGTGTGCAGCAGTTCAAACCGGTCGCCGGCCTGAAGAACGAAGGTCACCCCATCTTCATTCAGGCAGAAGACCCGGCCATTACACGCCCACGGTGAGGCCGTGAAATGAAGTCCTCCCGGCAGCTTCTGGCGATCATAGAGGAGTTCGCCTGTCCGCGCATTGTAGGCACTCAAAAGCCCGAGGTCATGCAGCACGTAAAGCCGCCCGTCATAGACAAGAGTTGTCGGGTTGTAGGGGGCGGCCAGCGGTTGGCACCAGGCGATGCTGGCATTGTTCTTCTGGCTCGGCGCGAGAGAAATATCCCCGCTGCCGCCCGGCCGAATAGCATAGACCGGCCTGGATTTATCCACGACGAACCCCGACGTGACGTACAACAGCCCCTGGTCGGCGTACGGCGTGCCGATGGTAATGCTGGACATGCCCGTGAGCCACCAGAGCAGCTTGCCGTCCAAATCGTAGGCTCGGACCTTGCCGCTGCCGGCAGTCACGATTTCGCCGCGCTGGCCGTTCTCCCAGACATAAGGCGTGGACCAGTTGCTTTTCTCGTCGCGGTCCACGCGCCACACTTCCTTTCCGGTGCGCTTGTCGAGCGCCAGCAAGTAGGACTGTTCCTCGTTATCGCTGACCAGGTACAGCCGGTCCCCATGCAGCACAGGCGAGGCGGCAGTGCCCCAGCCCATGCGCATCTTGTGCGCCTCCAGCGGCTTGGACCAAACCTCCCGGCCCGTAAAATCGAGGCAATACACCCCCACATTGCCGATGCACGCATACACATGCTTGCCATCGGTCACTGGCGTTTCCGAGGCATAGCTGTTCTTGACGTGAACGGGCCCGGCCGGCGCTCCCCGATGAAGAACACGCTCCCAGCGCACCTTGCCTGAAGACAAATCAAGGCAAACCATCTTCCATTCGTGGTCCAGGCGGGGCGCATCAGGCCGCTCGCCCCCGATATAGAGTCCCTTCTTTGGCGTCTCGGAAGTGCCTGAGTTCACCGCCGTCGTCAGAAACACGCGGTCACCCCACACGATCGGCGACGCCCACCCGCGCCCGGGAATCTCCGCCTTCCATGCGACGTTCTCAGAAGCAGACCATCGGTCCGGCAGATTCGTATTGGTGCTGATGCCCCGGGCTCCCGGCCCGCGGAACTGCGGCCAGTTCGCCTCGCGTGCCAACAGCCTCGGGGAGTTCAGACCACCACAAAGAGCCACCGCCGCGATTATCCTGAAGGCCTTGATGTTCATATTCCTACCCGGCCTGCAACCAAGTCCAATCATAGGCATGAAGTTACCCTGCCGATCCTGCCCGGCAAGTTCGCACGACGTGACTCTGGCAGACGGTATTGCCGTCGGCCCTCGAATTCGAGAGAGTAAAAGTCTATGAGCGTTATCGCGATTGTCGGCGCCGGCATGATGGGTTCGGCCATGAGCATCCCCGCCGCCGATAACGGCCATGAGGTGCGGTTGGTGGGCACTCCCCTGGACCGGGAGATCATCGAGCGCCTGCGGGCTGACGGCGTTCATCCCAAGCACCAGCGCAAACTGCCGGCGACTGTGCGCTTTCTGCAAATCGAGGAATTGAGTCCGGCGCTTGCGGGCGCAGATCTGTTGATCAATGGTGTCAGCAGTTTTGGCGTGGATTGGTTTACGCGGGAGGTGCTGCCGATCGTCCCCGTTCATTTGCCGGTGCTCTCCGTCACGAAAGGCTTGGCGGAGAGGGATGGCCAACTCATTCCTTTCCCATGCGACATGGCGAGGAAGATGCAGACTCGCCGATCGCTCTCGCTCAACGCCGTTGGCGGCCCATGCACCAGCTATGAGCTGGCCGACCGCAACCAAACGGCGGTGGCGTTTTGCGGTGACGATCTGAACATCCTAGCGCATTTGAAGCAACTGCTAGCCACGGCTTACTATCATATCTGCCTTTCCACCGACGTGATGGGCGTGGAATGCGGGGTGGCGCTGAAGAACTGCTACGCCCTGGGCGTTTCGCTCGCGGTGGGACTTGAAGAAAGCCGGCACGGCGTCGGCTGCGCTCAGACCTATAACCCACAGGCGGCGCTTTTCGGCCAAAGCGTGAAGGAGATGGCCCGCTTGCTGAAACTGCTGGGAGGCAAGGACGAGAGTCTTCCCTATGCCGTCGGTGATCTATACGTCACCATTTTCGGTGGACGCACGCGCAAGATTGGGACCCTGTTGGGGCGAGGCCTGCCCTTTGCCAAGGCCATGGAGGAGTTGGCCGGAATCACCCTGGAATCGGTGGCCATCACTACCACCGTGGCGCGCGTGCTGCGCCGGCGAGCGGCAAACGGCAAAGCAGCGCTAAGCGATTTCCCGCTCCTTTGCCATATTGACGACTTGATCAATCATGACGCCAGGGTGGCCATTCCCTGGGAGAGTTTCTGCTAAGCCGCACCCATGCAGTTGGTTTCGGGGAGCGCACGCGCCTCGCGTGCTGCCGACGGCGCTCCGCCGTTGGCGCTACCGCCCCCCCGCGGATCACTGTTGGGTGGTCCATCCAGACGAAGAGGCATTCGCCGCCCAGGCGCCAGCCTGCCTATTGCGGGAGCCCGGAAAGCTTCCAGTCGTTGCCGATCTTCTTCATGACCAGCTTCCCCGTGTGGGTATCCGTCCCCTCCACGAACTCGGCTGAAAGCACGACCGTATCGTCGCCTTGGACCTCACGGTCTAACACGCGGACCGACTTGAGATTGCTAACCTCGTCCATGGCCCTGATCGAGGCTTCGTCCTCGGACTTGCCCCCAAAGTCCTCTTCCATCTTCTTCTGCACCTCGCCCGTGGTGCTGGCCAGCAAGGCTTTCAAATCGCCATTGTTGGCGGCCCAGAGAGAAGTTTGCAGGGCCGCGTCGGGGCTGGCATACCCGGCAAACGCCCACGAGTCCCGTGGCCAATAATCCGCCGTGGCGGCACCCCCCGCCGCGCCGGTGCCTCGGCCTTTGAGGCTGCTTTCCAGCGCCGCGTGCGCCTGGCGGTTCTCGTTGCGGACGGCTTCGAATTCCTTGCTTTGCTGGCGCAGCACGCCCGCTTCGCCGCGCAGGCGGAGCAATTCCCGCAACTGGTCGTCCGGCAGCGACTGCGAACGGTTCGCTTGAGCGACGAGATTCGACAGCCGGTCGTTCTCCGCGATGAGGCCGGCCATTTGGCCCACCTGTTGTTCCAGAGTCTTATGCTCTTCGCCCAGTTTCAGCCGGGTTTGATCCTCTACCGCGAGCCAGAGCGCCAACCCGACGACTGCAGCGAGGGAGAGAACGCTGGTTACGAGGCTGTTCGCTCTCATAGCATTGGCCTTCGCGTCTATTCTGCGGGCAATATGACCAGGTCCCCCTCTCGAAACTCGTTGGTCCGGGTAACACCGCCGAACTGATATACAACCGTCAGATGCTTTACCTGCCCAAATTCGGGATCGCCATTAAGGTTGTTGCTGGCAACCGCTTTGAGCCCGTCGCCGCGAATCCTCGCGCTGAGCGCGTCTGTCACGTCCATGTTGGTATTGGCCGTCCAATACTGCGCTTGAAGAATCTCCAACTGCGATCCACCCGCGCTTGGCCCGCCGCCGGTCCTTGCCGACCGTCCGGTGTTTTGCGTCTTGAGGCTGTTCTCGCGCGTAGCGCGGGCCTGGCGCGTATCCTCGCGCAGCGATTCGATCTCTTTGCTTTGCTGACGAAGCGCAGCTACTTCGTCGCGCAAGCGGACCAATTCCTTCGCCCGCTCGTCTGTCGCGGACCTCGCCTCCACCCGCTGGTGCGGCCCGGACGGCGGACTCTGCGCCTGGGCAACGAGATTCGACAGCCGCTGGTTCTCCGCTATGAGATTATCCATTGGGCTCAACTGCTGTTGCAACGCCCTGTTCTCCTGAGCCAGCTTGAACGAGGCATGCCGCTCGACGGCCACGCCAATAGCCAATCCCGCGCCTGCCAAGGCGCAGGTGACGCTGACCATTGTGCCTGTTGATTTCATCGCGTTGCGGCGGCGCAGTGCGCCATGTTCTGTTTCCTTAGACACTGCCGCCCGCAAACCGTCACAGTGGATTGGTAGCGCGGCGGGGAGCGCCGCCTTCCCCCTCCGCGCCGACCGAGGGCTGCTGACTTTATGACAATCTCCTTAATTGACACTGTTCCCGAAACCCCTTGCAGCATTCATCAACCGCGCGCTAAAGTAAGCGCGTGAAGCTACTGTTGGGCAAGTTGCCAGCTTCCCTGAGCAGCCAGCGCGACTCGCTGGTGCGTTGCCTGGAAGCCATGAACGCGGTGATGCCGCTAAAGGCCGTTTACCTCTTCGGCTCACATGCTCGCGGCGATGCCCGGGCCGATAGTGACGTTGACTTATGCCTGGTGGCTGAAGGAGCGGCCGCGCAATTGCAGGCCGCCCGCGCTTTCCGCCGGGCAATGCGTCCCATTCGCCCAAAGCCCGCTTTCACACTGGTGCCAATTGCCCCGGCGCGCCTGGAGGAAAAGGCACGGCTTAGGGATGACTCAGCGACGCTCAGGGGCAGCGGGTAAGAACAACCAGGCTTTAGTAAGAGATCCGCCGCAACCGACGCACGCGGTCAAAGGCCCGGTCGCGACTGATGACAGGTTGGCCATAATGCCGGCAGAAGCCGGCGATCCAGTTGTCATTCTCCCCAAGCCTTTGGCCTGCCTGGATCAACTCGTGGTCAACGGCGGCGGCGACATAGGCAATCTCCGGTGTCAGCCGCAACACTCGGTAATGAGAAAGCAGCGGCCGGGCGTCATTGGGGTTTATATACATGGCAGCGATCTCGCCGAGTGAAATCACCGTGACGAGAAAGGGGTGCCGCCGCCGGGCGGCAAGAAAAGCGCAAGCCGGGCCGCGCCGGCTGGCTTCCCGTTCATGCACCAGGTCACTGAGGAAAGTCGTATCGCAAATCATTTCCGTGGCGACCGCCGGCCCCTTCCGGCCAGGACCGCTGCCCGCAAGGCAGGGTCCGCCTTCGGAACCTGCATCCGTTCCAGTCCGTCCAGAACATCCCCGGCCGTTTCCCAGGGCTCCGGCAACTCGCGCAGGATGACATCGGAGAAGCTATCCCCAGGTGTTTTGAGCTTCTTGAGCCGGCTGTGTGCCTCCGTATTGATCGTCAAAGTAACAAAAGCCATACACTGAAACTACACTATCGTCTGGTCGGTGCAAGCGCAAAGCGCGGCCTCCTGTTGCCGTTTGGCGGTGAACTCGGCGAAGTCGCGCAGGTCCATTTTTCGAGCGAGGTCACGGGTTGGTTGAGGGTTGAGGGTTCATGGTGAACATGCGCCGGTAGGGCGAGAATGGAATGGGGATGGCGGGTAAGTGGGTTTAATGGTGAGGCCCCGATCAAACTGATGCGTCTGGCAGAGGCGCAAGAGATGCGCCAAGATAGGAACCAATGAAGCCGACACTTTATTCAAATCTGTACGGATGTGGCTTGCTCGCTTGTGCAACCGTTGCGTGCGGCATGCTCAACCTGCGCGCTGCTGCCGCAGCCACGGAGAACGCCAAGCCCAATGTCATTATCATACTCAGCGATGATCAGGGCAGTGTTGACGCCGGATGTTATGGAGCCAAAGACCTCGTTACCCCTGCGGTAGATTCCCTTGCCGCGCACGGAGTGCGGTTCACACAATTCTATTCGGCTGCGCCCGTCTGTTCGCCCTCGCGGGCGGCCTTGCTCACCGGACGCTACCCCTGGCTTGCCGGGATGCCCAACAACGGCGCCGCGCCCCCCAGCGAGGCCGACGACCAACTGGACACGCTGACGGGTCCAGGCTTGCCGGCCAGCGAGCGCACGCTGGCGGATATGTTCCGGGCCGCCGGCTACGCGACCGCCCACATCGGCAAGTGGCACCTCGGTTCGGGTGAAGGGCACAAGCCGCTCGACCACGGCTTCGACTACTCGTTCGGCTTCATGGGCGGCTGCATTGACAACTATACGCACTTCTTCTACTGGGAAGGCCCTAACCGCCATGACCTGTGGGAAAACAACCGGCGCGTGCGGATGCCGGGCCATTATTTCCCGGACCTGATGGTGGAGAAGGCTGAGGCGTTCATCGGGCAGCACCGGGACCAGCCCTTCTTCATGTATTTCGCCATCAACATGCCGCACTACCCTTACCAGGGCGATCCGAAGTGGCTGAAACACTACCAGCAGCTTCCGTCGCCGCGCCGGCTTTACGCGGCGTTTGTTTCCACTCTGGACGAGCGGGTGCAGCAACTGATGCAGTACGTGCAGGACTCGGGTCTGCGGGAACGGACCATCATTGTGTATCAGTCCGACAACGGCCATTCCGTTGAGGAGCGGGCCCATTACGGCGGCGGCAGCAGCGGTCCATATCGCGGCGCCAAGTTCAGCGTCTTCGAGGGCGGCATTCGGCTGCCGGCCATCATCTCGTGGCCGGGCCATCTGCCAGAGGGACAAGTCCGGGCTCAGGTCGCGCACGGCTGCGACTGGATGCCAACGCTGGCGGAGTTGTGCGGCGTCGAACTCCCGAAAGCCGAGCTGACGGGCCGCAGCCTGGTGCCGGTGCTCCGGTCGGGCGACGCCCCCAGCCCGCACGATGTGCTGCAATGGCGCCTTGGCAAGCAATGGGCTGTGCGCCAGGGCCCCTGGAAGCTGCTCCACAAACCTGACGACCGAGCCGACACCCAGAAGCTCGCCCCGCAGGACAAGGAATGGTTCCTGGCAAACCTGGATGAAGACATCGGCGAACGAACAAACCTGGCCCCGGGTCACCCGGAGATCGTCGAGCGCCTGCGCAAACTGGCACCGGCCGGAGGCGAGTGAGCCGGACGGGCGATCCCGCCCTCTATGGGCGGAACTGCGCGGTCAGAGGCTGCCCGGCACGTTCAATTGGAGGCACGTGCTGAAGTTTGTGGGAAAGCACGGCCAAACCCTCCGCCAAGTCTTCCTTCTGAGTAACAACCCCCGCGGGAACTTCCAACCTGAGGGGGCTGAAATTCCAAATGCCGCGGATACCGGCGCGGATCATGAGATCGGCGGTTTCTTGCGCCGCCGCCGCGGGAACTGTCAGGACCCCCAGTCGAATGTCCCCACGTCTGACGAACGCCGCCAATTGGCTGAGGGGCTGCACCCTCCGCCCCTGAATCCACTTGCCGATTTTCGCAGGGTCCCGGTCAAAGGCGCCGGCAATCCGCAAGCCGAGATTCTCGAACCCCTGGTAGCCCAGGAGTGCTATTCCCAGGTTGCCCACGCCTACCAGGACCGCTTTGGTCTGATTGTTCCAGCCCAGGAACCGCTCGATGGCAGAGATCAGCTCCGCTATCTGGAACCCGCGCCGAGGCGTTCCGACGGCGCCGGTCACTGCCAGGTCCTTGCGGACGATGACCGGCTCGAGTGAATGGGTGGTCGCCAGGAGCGTGCCGGAGACGTGCTCCTGCCCTTCGCCCTGGAGCACGCGCAGCATTTGCAGGTACGCCGGCAGTCGCTTCACGCATGCGACGCCTGCCACTTGCACCGCCTCGGCTGAGGGTGTTCCGGCGGGCGTCGCCGCCGACTCCACTCCCAAAGGTGGCATTGTCCGCCCCTGGCGCGCACGCTTGCTGGCGGCTGAATGTGCCTTCATACGATGAACGAGCGCCGGCATTCCAGATGGGCCATGCCGGCTGCCGCTTGAGATTAGCCAACGCTCGCGGGCGGGAGCAAGGGCCTTCGCCCGGTAACACAAAGGAGGAGTGACAGACGGCGTTTGGCCAGTCCAGCGCCCCGACCCGAATTGCCATTCTTCTTACATTTCTTGGCCCCGCCCAGCAGCCATCGAGCATTAACCAGCGCCGGGAACTGCCGCCTGGACAACGGCTTGCACACGTGGGCGGGAGCGAACGGCAACGCGGGCGCGGGCTTCGGCCTGAACCCACCGGTTGACGCGCCCGGCTATTCGTGATTCATATATCAATATATTATTCTCGATATAGTGGTAACGATTAAAGATTCTCGATTCGAGTCATGAATACTGAAATGCCCAGGCCGGTGTCCGAGCCAACGCTCAAGCGCCTGCCGCTGTATCATCGCTTTCTCAAGGAGCTGCTCCAGCGCCAGCAGGAATCAGTTTCATGCACCGATATTGGCGCAGAGCTGAAGCTGGATCCGACGCAGGTGCGCAAGGACCTGGAGGCGGCCGGGATCAGCGGCCGGCCGCGGATCGGCTACGCCGTGCCGGCGGTAGTGGACGGGATTGAGCTATTCCTGGGCTGGAAGAAAGTGAGCGAGGCCTTTCTCGTGGGGGCCGGCAGCATGGGCTCGGCGCTGCTAGGCTATCGGAAATTCGAGGAGTGCGGCCTGAAGATCGTGGCGGCCTTCGACAGCGACCCGGCCAAGATCGGCCGGAAGATCCACGGCAAACACGTGCTGGCGCTGGACAAACTGGCCAACCTGGCGCAACGGATGCACATCCTGATCGGGATCATTACCGTCCCGGCCGCGGAGGCACAGGCGGTGGCGGAGCTGCTCCTGGAGGGAGGCGCGCGCGCGATCTGGAATTTTGCGCCGGTGCGGCTGCGGGTGCCCGGGCACATCATTGTCCATAACGAGGACCTTTATTGTTCGCTGGCATCACTGTCGCAAAAGCTCGCCCAGGCGCTGGCGGTTGATCCCGCAGAACCCGCGCCGCCCGGAGACTGAGGCCGGTCTGTTTAAGCTACCCTTCGCCAGATAAACCCCATTGCCTATGACGTCCAACCGAAAGCCCGAAAGCACCGGGCGTAGATTTGTCAAAGTGTGCCATATCCTGGACCAGCACGGCCATAAGCCGTCGCGGCTGGTGCCGATTCTGCAAGCGGTGCAGGAGGAATACCGCTATTTGCCGCAGGAGGTGCTCACCTACGTGGCGACGGCGCTGGGGGTATCGCCGGCGCGGGTCTATGGCGTGGCCACCTTCTACGCGCACTTCACCATCCAGCCCAAAGGCAAACACCTGGTGCGGTTGTGCGACGGGACGGCCTGCCACGTCAAGGATTCGGTGCCGATCCTGCGCGCGCTGCAGAAGCGGCTTGGAGTGGATGACCGGCGCAAGACCACCGAGGACATGCTCTTTACGGTGGAGACGGTGGCGTGCCTTGGCGCTTGCGGCCTGGCGCCGGTCATGGTGATTGACGACCAGGTTCACGGGCAACAAACGCCTGAGAGCGCGGTCAAGTTGCTGGAAGCCATCATCACCCAGGAGGCCCAATGAGCGCGCAGCGTCTGCCCAACCCAAACGGAACCAACGGCCACCCGGCGCAACGTCGGGTCATCGTGTGCGCGGGGACCGGCTGTGTGGCCAGCGGAGCTTACAAGGTATTTCAAGCCTTGGCCGAGCAGGTGCGGGCCGCCGGTATTCCGGTGATCACAGAGTTCCGACCCGAGGATGAGGGCAACAAACTGCGCCTCAACAAGAGCGGGTGCCAGGGCTTTTGCCAAATGGGGCCGCTGGTGACCGTGCTCCCCGAGAACCTGCTCTACAACAAAGTCCGCGCGGAAGACGTGGCCGAGATAGTCACCGAAACACTGGTCGGCGGACGCCCGGTCGAACGGTTGCTCTACGTGGATTCGGCGACCAGGAAGCGCTGCCGTGGCGTGGCGGAGATTCCCTTTTACCAGCGTCAGCAGCGCTTTGTGCTCCGCTCGTGCGGCACCCTTGATCCCGAGAGCATTGACGAGTATGTGCACCAGGGCGGCTATGCGGCGGCGAAGAAGGCCTTCCTCCAAATGACGCCGGAACAGATTTGCCAGGAGATTACGCGCTCTGGCCTGCGAGGCCGTGGTGGCGGCGGTTTCCCCACCGGACGCAAGTGGGAAGCGGCCCGGGGACAGCCCGAGGGCAAGAAATACGTGATTTGCAACGCGGACGAGGGCGACCCGGGCGCATTCATGAACCGCAGCGTGATGGAGGGCAATCCACACAGCGTGCTGGAGGGGCTGATAATCGCGGCGCGCGCGATTGGCGCAGACGAAACCCTGATTTACGTCCGAACGGAATACCCGCTGGCGGTGCAGCGCATGCGCACGGCCGTCAAGGATGCGGAGGCGCGCGGGTTCCTGGGCGAAAGCGCCTTCGGCTCGGGCCGGCCGCTGCGGTGCGAGGTAATGGAAGGCGCCGGGGCATTTGTCTGCGGCGAGGAGACGGCGATGATTGCTTCCATCGAGGGGCAACGCAGCATGCCGCGGCCTAAGCCGCCCTTCCCGGCTCAAAGCGGCCTCTGGGGCAAACCGACCATCATCAACAATGTCGAGACGCTCGCGCACTCGGTCCGCATCATCAACGAAGGCGCCGAGCAATTCCGGAAGCTCGGCACCGCGGCCTCACCAGGCACCAAGACCTTCGCGTTGACCGGACACGTGGCCAACACGGGTCTGGTGGAAGTGCCATTCGGGGCCACGCTGCGAGACGTGGTGTTCGACATTGGCGGGGGCATTACCGATCGGCGCGGCAAGGTAACCCGGGACGGGTTCAAGGCGGTGCAGATCGGCGGACCGTCGGGCGGTTGTTTGACACGCGAGCACCTGGATCTGCCGCTCGATTACGACTCACTGCGCGGGGCCGGGGCCATGGTCGGCTCCGGCGGACTGGTGGCGATGAACAACAAGACCTGCATGGTGGCCATCGCCCGGTTCTTCATGGACTTCACTCAGCGGGAGAGCTGCGGGAAATGCGTGCTCTGCCGGGAAGGAACGCGGCAGATGCTGGCCTTGCTCGACGACATCATTGAGGGGCGCGCCACCGCCCAGACCCTGGAGCTGCTGCAGAAGCTGGCTTCGGCGGTGCAGAAAGGCTCGCTCTGCGGGCTGGGCAAGACGGCTCCCAATCCCGTCCTCTCCACGTTGCGCCACTTCCGCGAAGAATACGATGCCCATGTCTTTCACAAGCATTGTCCCACCGGCCAATGCAAAGCGTTGGCCAAGCCCAGCATTGAAGCCACTAAATGCAAAGGCTGCACCGCCTGCGCCAAGAAGTGCCCCGTCAACGCCATTACGGGCGAAAGGAAGCAGGCGCACGTGATCAATCAGGCGCTCTGCATCAAGTGCGGGGTCTGCGCCGACACCTGCAAATTCGAAGCCGTTATCGGTGTATAGACCGCCTGCAACCCAAGCATGAAACCGACCGAAGCAAAATCAATTGAGAGCAATATGACCAGCACCGTGGCGGCGAAGACATTGACCCTTGACGGGCGCGAAGTGCCACTGAACGGCGAGCGCAACCTCCTGGAACTGATTCGCAAAGCCGGCATAGACCTGCCGACCTTTTGCTATCATTCGGACCTGAGCGTATATGGAGCCTGCCGCCTTTGCCTGGTGGACATCGCGGGCCGCGGCATTCAAGGCGCCTGCTCAACCCCACCGGAACCGGGGCTGAAGGTGCGCACGCAGACCGAGGAGATTCGGGAGATCAGGAAGATTGCGATCGAGCTGCTGCTGGCCAACCATGACCAGCAGTGCCCGACCTGTCCCAAGAGCTCCGCCTGCCAGCTTCAGGACGTGGCCCGCAAGCTGGGTATCCGCCAGGTGCGCTTCAAAGCCGTGCATCAGCCCGCAGAGCTGGACTTCTCGTCCGTCTCGCTGGTGCGCGACCCGAACAAATGCGTGTTGTGCGGGGATTGCGTGCGTTTCTGCTCGGAGATCCAGGGGGTCGGAGCCATAGACTTCGCCTATCGCGGCCATGAGGCTGCCGTGCTGCCAGCCTTTGGCAAAGGACTGGGCGAGGGCGAGTGCATTAACTGCGGCCAATGCGCCACGGTTTGTCCCACCGGGGCCCTGACCCCGAGGCCCGAAGTGGATGAGGTCTGGCGCGCACTCAACGATTCGGGCAAGACCGTGGTTGCCCAGATCGCGCCGGCGGTTCGCGTGGCGATTGGGGAGGCCTTCGGACTGGCTCCCGGCATGTCGTCCAGCGGCCAGATTGTTGCAGCGCTCAAACGGCTTGGCTTCGACAAAGTCTATGACACCGCCTTTAGCGCGGACCTGACAGTGATTGAAGAAGCCAACGAACTCCTGAAGCGCAAGGCCAAAGGCGAAAAGCTGCCGCAGTTTACCAGTTGCTGCCCGGGCTGGGTCAAATTCGCCGAGCAGTATTACCCGGACCTCCTGCCGAATTTGTCCACGTGCAAATCCCCGCAGCAGATGCTCGGGGCGGTGTGCAAGGCAACTCTGCCGGGCGAACTGGGCATTCCGAAAGAGAATCTGGTCATGGTTTCGATCATGCCCTGCACCGCCAAGAAGTTCGAGGCCAAGCGGCCCGAATTCGCCGAGGGCGGCGTGCCGGAAGTGGATCATGTCCTCACGACGCAGGAGCTGGCGCGAATGATCGAAGAGGCCGGTTTCCGCTTCAAGGAGCTGGAGCCGGAGTCTTTCGATATGCCGCTTGGCTTCAAGACGGGCGCCGGGGTCATCTTCGGCAACTCGGGCGGCGTGAGCGAAGCCGTCCTGAGGTATGCCGCCGAATCGGTCACGGGAAGAAAGCTCGAGAACCCCGACTTCCACGCGGTGCGTGGCGAGGACGGGGTGCGCTTTGCCACGGTTGCATTGGACGGGGTGCAGCTCAAGCTGGCAGTGGTCCACGGGTTGAAGAACGCCCGCGCGCTGGCCGAGAAAGTGCGCCGCGGGGACTGTGAATTGGACCTCATCGAGATGATGGCGTGCCCGGGCGGCTGCGTTGGCGGCGCCGGCCAGCCAGTGTCACGCGAACGCGAGGCCAAGCGCTTGCGCACCCGCGGCCTTTACGAAGCCGACAAGCACCTGGACCTGCACAAGTCGCAGGAAAACCATCATGTGACCGAGATGTACCAAAAGTATCTGGGTGAAATCGGCGGGCGCAAGGCCCATACCCTTCTGCACACGCACTATCAGAACCGGCGGCGCATCGCCGATGAGCGGCTGGTGTTCGGCGACGGACCGGAAGGGGAGAAGATCAAGGTTAGCGTATGCGCCGGCACCAACTGCTTCCTAAAGGGCTCGCAGGAAGTTATCCGCGACGTGCTCCAATGCGTGGATGCCCAGCAACTGCAGGACCAAGTCGAAGTGAGCGCTTCGTTTTGCTTCGAGAAATGCGACCACGGCCCGACTGTCCGCGTGGACGGCCAACAAATTCAGAACTGCACCGGGCAGAAGGCGTGCGCCGCCATGCGCGAACGCTTGAAGACCAACCTTGCGCCACAATGAGCGCGCCACGGCTATCCCTCCTTTTATGAAAACCACACGTTCCGATCAACCGGCCACCTTCATCAACGAAACCAGAATCTTCGCGACGCTATCCGCCGCGCAAGGCCGGGAGGCCGGGCAGGTCCGCGAAATTCTGGCCAAGGCACGCGAGATGGAGGGTTTGAACGCCGCCGACATGGCGACGCTGATGGAAACCAATGACCCGGAGTTGTTGGAGGAGATGTTCGCTGCTGCCCGGCATGTGAAGAACGAGATCTATGGCAATCGCCTGGTACTGTTCGCCCCGCTGTATATCTCAAACCTGTGCGCCAATGAGTGTCTGTACTGCGCATTTCGCGCGCGCAATAAGGAGCTGGTCCGGCGCGCACTGAACTCGGAAGAGATCGCCCGTGAGACGCGCATCCTGATCGAGCAGGGGCACAAGCGGGTGTTGCTGGTCTCCGGTGAAAGCTATCCGAAGGAAGGCCTTGATTATGTCCTGAACGCCATTGAGACCGTTTACAGCACCCGCAGCGGCCGCGGAGAAGTCCGCCGCGTCAATGCGAATATAGCGCCGCTAAGTGTCGAGGACTTCAAGCGGCTCAAGGCGGCGAAGATCGGCACGTATCAGTGCTTTCAGGAGACCTATCACCGTGAGACATACGCCGCCGTGCACGTTGGCGGCTTGAAGCGGGATTTCGACTGGCGCGTGACCTGCTTTGACCGCGCAATGCAAGCGGGCATTGATGATGTGGGGATCGGGGTCCTGTTTGGCCTTTACGACTGGAAGTACGAGGTGCTCGCGATGAAGCAGGAGATTGAGCACCTCGAAGACGCTTTCGGCGTAGGCCCGCACACGATCAGCGTCCCGAGGCTAGAGCCGGCGGTCGGTTCTACTTTGGCCTACGCGCCGACGCATCCGGTCTCGGACGGCGACTTCAAGAAGATCGTTGCCCTCATGCGCCTGGCCGTGCCTTACACCGGCATTATCATGTCCACACGCGAGAACGCTGACACGCGTCGGGGGACGTTCGAACTGGGCGTTTCCCAAATCTCGGCGGGCAGCCGCTGCAACCCGGGCGGCTACGCCGATTCCGCCAACGGTCATAACGCGGAGCAATTCCAGCTAGGCGATCACCGCTCCCTGGACGAGGTGGTGGGCGACGTGGCCGAGCTCGGCTATACGCCTTCCTTCTGCACGGCCTGCTATCGCCTCGGGCGCACCGGGGCGGATTTCATGGACCTGGCCAAGCCCGGCCTGATCAAGCACCACTGTGCCCCCAACGCACTGTCGAGTTGCATGGAGTATCTGCTGGACTATGCGAAGCCGCAGACACGCAAGGTGGGCGAGAGCCTGGTCGCCCATGAGTTGGACACGATGGAGCCGTCGGTGCAGCAGATTGGTCGGCGCCTGGTGACGGAGGTGCAGGCCGACAAACGGGATGTGTTTGTATGATCTGACCCTGGGCCTATGAGCGCTTTTCGCATCGAATCCGATCTGCTAGGCGAGCTGCCGGTGCCGGCGGTTGCCTTACACGGCATCCATACGGTCCGCGCGCTTGACAACTTTCCGTTAGCGTTGCAACCAGTGGCTAGGGGCCTGGCCCGGGCCTACGGAACGGTGAAGCTGGCTTGCGCCATCACCAACCGCAGGCTGGGCGCCTGGCCCAATGACGCAGCCAAAGCAGATGCGATCGAGCGGGCCTGCCGGGAATTGAGCGAAGGCTCGCTGACCCGGCACATCGTGGTGGACCGCCTGCAGGGCGGGGCTGGAACCAGCACCAACATGAATGTAAACGAGGTGCTGGCCAATCGCGCGCTGGAATTGGTCGGTGAGGCGCCGGGCACGTATGGCCGCATCTCTCCGCTGGAGGACATCAACTTGCATCAGTCCACGAACGACACATATCCGACGGCTTTGAAGTTGGCTGCCGTCGTCGCGCTGCGCGAGCTGGAGCGACGCGTGGTTGCTTTGCAGGAAGCCTTTCAGGCCGCCGAAAAGCGTTTCGCGCACGTTGTCAAAGTCGGCCGGACTCAACTGCAAGACGCGGTCCTGACGACATTGGGGCGCGAGATGGGGGCGTATGCCGAGGCATTGAACCGCGACCGCTGGCGCATCTACAAATGCGAGGAGCGTCTGCGCGTTGTCAATCTTGGGGGCACCGCAATCGGCACGGGGTTGGCGGCGCCGCGCCAGTTTGTTTTCAGGGTAACGGACACCTTGCGCGAGCTGACAGGGGTCGGGTTCGCCCGCGCGGAGAACCTCGTGGACGCCACGCAGAATGCGGACGTGTTCGTTGAGGTTTCCGGCATTCTTAAAGCCCACGCTGTTGCCCTGCTGAAGATCTGCGGTGACCTGCGGCTGATGGCTTCCGGACCCGAAGCCGGATTGCGCGAGTTGCGCCTGCCTGCCCGCCAGGCGGGCTCGTCCATCATGCCCGGCAAGGTCAACCCAGTCATCCCGGAAGCGGTCAGCCAGGTGGCCATGCTCGTGATGGGCCATGACGCCACCATCGCCTCGGCCTGCGCCGCCGGCAGTCTTGAGTTGAATCCCTTTCTGCCCCTGGTTGCCGCATGCCTGCTCGAAAGCCTCGAACTGCTGGCCCGCGCCGACGACATCTTCTGCCGTCATTGCGTGTCTGGCCTGGAAGCTGACGAGGCGCGTTGTCGCGAGCATGTGCTGAATTCGACGGCAGCGGCGACCGCTTTGCTGCCGGCGCTTGGCTACGAGCGAGTGTGCGACCTGGGCCGGTTGAGTGCCGAAACCGGCCGCACAATCCGAGAGCTTGCAATCGCCAAAGGCTGGCTCTCAGCCGAAGACTTTGATGGATTAATCAGTCCCGAAGCCGTTTGCCGGCTAGGCACGCCCGACCTGCCGCCGGCGAACGTTCGTCCCCAGGGCGCATGTGCTGAGGCGGACGCCTGCAAACAGGAGGCAACCACATGATTACCTCCGCGCCCAAGGGCTTGCGGCTGCATGTTGCGCTGCTCGGGAGGCGTAACGTGGGCAAGTCCAGCCTGCTCAACGCGGTTACGCGCCAGCAGGTTTCGATCGTCTCACCCATCCCGGGCACAACCACCGACCCGGTCGAGAAGCCGATGGAATTACTGCCGTTGGGGCCGGTCCTGTTTGTGGATACCGCCGGAATAGACGATGCCGGGACAGTTGGCGAAATGCGTGTGCAGAAGACACGCCAAGTGCTTGACCGCACCGACCTGGGGGTCGTGGTGGTAGAGGCGGGCCAATGGGGGGAGTTCGAAGAGCAACTCCTCGCCGAACTCGCAGGCCGGAAGATCCCTGCCATCGTCGTCTTCAACAAGACGGATACTGCCGATCCTGACCCTGCGGTGTGGGAGCAGTTAGAGCGACGGCAACTGCCGCGGGTGCGCGTCAGCGCGCTGAAGCACACCGGGATCGCGGAGTTCCGGCAGGCGCTGCTCGATGCCGCGCCGGCGGATTTCATTGATCATCCCGCTATTCTCGGCGACCTGGTTGGCCCGGGCGAAATGGCCGTGCTGGTGGTACCGATTGACAAAGAAGCGCCGCGCGGGCGCCTGATTCTGCCCCAGGTGCAGGCCATTCGCGACTTGCTGGACAGTGATTCCCTATGCCTGGTCGTCAAGGAGCGCGAACTCCGCAGCGCCCTGGAGCGGCTCAAAAGCCCCCCTCGACTGGTGGTGACCGATTCCCAGGCCTTCCTGAAGGTCGCAGCCGACACCCCTCGCGAAGTGCCGTTGACCAGCTTCTCGATTCTCATGTCGCGCTTCAAAGGGGATTTGACTACGCAGGTGGAGGGCGCGCTTTCGATTGACACACTGCGCGGCGGAGACCGCGTCCTGATCGCTGAGGCCTGCTCGCACCATCCGATCGGTGAAGACATCGGGCGGGTGAAGATACCCCGCTGGCTCACCCAGTTTGTGGGCGGGCAACTCCATTTCCAACACGTGCAGGGACATGATTTCCCGCATGACCTCACCCCCTACCGGTTGGTGGTACATTGCGGCGCCTGCATGTGGAATCGTCGCGAAATGCTCAGCCGCATTCTGCGCTGCCAGCAAGCCGGGGTGCCCATTACCAACTACGGATTGGCGATCGCCTACAGCCTCGGCATCTTTGAGAGGGCGCTGGAGCCCTTCCCAGCGGCGTTGGACCTCTGGCGCAACGCCGCGCGAAACCCTGCGGCCCGTCCGCCAGCACCCGCTCCGAAGCCTCGGGAAAGGAGTGCCTGCCCCGTATGAACTCCCCGCTCACACTCAAAGACATTCTCGCCTGGCTTCGTGAGGACAATCCCGAACGGCTCAAGGCGCTTTGGGCCTGGGCGAACGAGACCCGGCGCCTCAACGTGGGCGGCAGGATCCATCTGCGCGGCCTGGTGGAGATCTCCAGCCGGTGCATCCGCCAGTGCGCCTACTGTGGGTTGAGGGCAGGCAACCATTCGCTGACCCGTTACCAGATGCAGCCCGGGGAGATACTGGAGTCGGCGCGCCAAGCGGTGGCTTTTGGCTTCGGCACGGTAGTACTGCAAGCAGGCGAAGATTTTGGGCTTAGCAGCGGATTGGTCGCCGAGGTTGTCAGGCGCATCAAGCACGAGACTCCGCTGGCCGTCACGCTCAGCCTGGGCGAGCGCACCGAAGCCGAACTGGAGGCCTGGCGCGAAGCAGGCGCAGACCGTTACCTCTTGCGCTTTGAAACCTCGGACTCGGCCCTATTCGAGCTGATTCACCCGAGCCGGGCCCCGCAGGTCGCAAGTCGCATTGACCTGCTCCGCCACCTCAAGCAGCTCGGCTACGAAGCCGGCAGCGGGATAATGGTCGGCTTGCCAGGGCAGACGTTTGAGAGCGTCGCCCGGGATATAGATTTATTCCGCGAGCTGGACTTGGACATGATCGGCATCGGGCCCTTCATTCCTCATCCGCATACCCCGCTGGGCAGCGGCGAACTGAATCCCATCGCCACTCCCGACGAGCAGGTGCCCAACACCGAATTGATGGTCTATAAGGCTGTAGCCCTCACACGGCTGGTGCGTCCGGACGCCAACATCCCCAGCACCACGGCACTGGCAACCATCAACAAGCGCAACGGACGGGAACTGGGCCTCCAGCGCGGCGCGAACGTGCTCATGCCGAATCTCACGCCCGTGAAATACCGTGCGCTTTACCAGATCTACCCCGCCAAAGCCTGCATCGAGGAAACCAGCAACGCCTGCAACGGCTGTCTCCGCGCGCGGATTAGCGCGATTGGGCGGCACATTGCCAAAGGCCCTGGCGGGAGAAAACAGCGCGCGCTGCGAGCGGAGGTCGTGTGCTGAAAGCACGCCGGTCATTCGAACTCCGCCGCTGTAGATTCAACCTGTGCAGACAACATCATAGTTATGGCACCTGAGCCCCTTAATTCCATCACGATTTGCATGGGCAGCTCATGCTTTTCGCGCGGCAACAACCGCAACATCGAGGTAATCCAGGAGCACCTCGGCGCACAACCGCCAGCGGGCGTTGAGCTGACCGGCCATTTGTGCCAGGGCCACTGCAAGGAAGGGCCGAACGTCACCATCAACGGCAAAATGTATCACGAGGTGGACCCTATCGTGATCATTGGACTGCTCCACCACTACAATCAGCGGCGCAAGGAATGAACTACCTGAATCCCATCTACACGGAAAAGCGCGAATGCCAGGATTGCTACAAGTGCGTTCGCCATTGCCCCGTCAAAGCCATCCGGGTCGAGGGCGGTTACGCCTCGGTGGTCCCGGAGCTGTGCATCCTGTGCGGGCACTGTGTCGAAGTGTGCCCCAACGCAGCCAAACGGGTGCGGGACGATCTGCCGCATGCGCGCCAACTGCTCGCGCTAAAGCCGCGTGTGGTGGGATCGCTGGCTCCCTCGTATGTCAGTGAGTTTGCTGAGCTGCAGCCCGGCCAGATCATCCGCGCGTTCAAACGCCTCGGCTTCTTCGGCGTATCCGAGACCGCCCTGGGCGCGCAGCAGGTTTCTGCCCAGGCCGCCGCCGCCCTGGCGGAAACAACCGGACGGGTGCTCTTTTCCTCGGCCTGTCCCACGGTAGTCAGTTTCCTGCAAAAGCATCGGCCTGCCGACTCGCACTTCCTCACCGGGCTGCTCTCGCCGTTGTTGACGCACTGCAAGATGCTGCGGGAGCATTTCGGGGCGGACATCGGCATCGTGTTCGTCGGGCCCTGCATCGCTAAGAAGCTTGAGGCTGCTCAACACCCCGCGTTGCTCGATGTGGCGCTCACCTTCGAGGATTTGCGCCGATGGTTGGCCCAGGAGAAGATCGCGCCGGAGAAGTTGGTCCCGGAGGCCGGAGATGAGTTCATCCCGGAGGCCTCCGCTGAAGGAGCCTGGTACCCGGTGGACGGCGGCATGATCGCGGGCATGAAGTCCATCTGCGCGGTCAACGACTGTGCCTTTATGGCCTTCTCCGGCATCAACGCCATCCAGAAGGCAATCGAAGGGCTGGACGCCCAACCGCCGGATGGAAACCTGTTCCTGGAGTTGCTGGCGTGCGAAGGGGGCTGCGTGAACGGTCCTCGCGCCGCCAAACGCCACGGCACTGCCGCCAAGCGCCGCCAGGTGCTTCGCGCCGCGCGGGCACTCTCACCCATGGTCCCGCGACAGTCGAGCATTGATATTCAGGCGACCTTCGCCGTGACGCCGCAGCCGGTGCTGAAGTTTGCCGAGGCGCAAATCCGCGAAGCCCTGCGGGGGGTGGGCAAACTGACGCGGGATGACGAGCTGGATTGCGGCGGTTGCGGCTACAATTCATGCCGCGAATTCGCAGGAGCGCTGATCCAGCAAAAGGCGGAACGCTCCATGTGCGTCACCTACATGCGCAAGCTGGCGCTGAAGAAGGCGAACGCACTTATCCAGAAGATGCCCTCGGCCGTGGTGATCATCAATGACGCGATGCGCATCATCGAATACAACACTGCCTTCGCCACGATGTTCGCCTGCAACGCTTCCCCCGCAGGTTCGCCCCCGGCCCCAGGGTTGCTGGAAGGCGTAATGCTGAGCGAGGTCATGCCCTTCGCCAGCCTGTTCCACGCCGTGCTCAAAAGTGGCGAGGACATTCTGGATCGGGACCTCCGCTACCAGAAGACCATTCTGCACGCTGGGGTTTTCACCATCGAAAAGCACTGCGTGGTGGGCGGCATCCTGCAGGACATCACGGAACCGGTGGTCCGCAAGGCGGAGGTGATCCGCAAGGCGCAGGAGGTTATTCAACGCAGCCTCCAGACCACGCAGACCATCGCCTGCCTGCTGGGCGAGAGCGCTGCTGAAACGGAGATCACGCTCAACTCAATCATTGAGTCCTTTTCGCCAGCCAAACTGGAGGAGCCCAAGCATGAGAACGATTGGCGAAAGCTTTATAGACGTTGATTCCTCCCAGCGTGCCAAAGCCGGCCAGGTAGTCTCCGGCGATGTCTTCCTCTCGCGCCGGATCAAGCCCGAAGGGCGCATCATTTCCATCCTCTCGGACGGCCTGGGCAGCGGCGTCAAAGCCAGCGTGCTCGCAAACCTGACGGCCACGATGGCCTTGCGCTACACGTCGGCCTTTGTTGACGTCCGGAAGAGCGCCGGGACGATCATGGACACCCTGCCCATCTGCGAGGTCCGCAAAATCAGCTACTCCACGTTCACCATTGTTGACCTCGATGAGCGGGGCCGCGCGCGGGCGATCGAGCACGGCAACCCCCCTTTAGTGCTGATGCGAGGCCAGACGGCGCTGCCGCTGGAGCGGGTGGACATTACTTTGGACAATTGGAAAGACCGCACCATTCGCTACAGCGAATTTGACGTCCAACTGGGCGACCGGATTGTCTGCACCTCAGACGGCATCAGCCAATCGGGTTTAGGCCGCAAAGGCCTGCCCCTCGGCTGGGGCAGCGATAGTGTCGTCCGCTTCCTGTCACAGCAGGTCGCGCAGGAACCGGAGATCTCGTCGCAAGAACTGGCCCGAAAGGTCGTCGCCGAGGCCCTGGTGAATGACGGCGCTGCCGCCAAGGACGACATGACCTGCGGCGTGGTTTACTACCGGCACCCACGACGGCTTCTGGTCATCACCGGGCCGCCATTCTGCAAGGAGCGCGACGAGGAATTGGCCGAGTTGGCTGAATCCTTCCCCGGGCGCAAAGCCATCTGCGGCGGCACTACCGCGAACATCGTCTCGCGCCTGCTCAACCGGCCCGTTCGCGCCTGCCTGACCAAACTCGATCCTGAAATTCCCCCGCCGGCGATAATGGAAGGAGTGGACCTCATCACCGAAGGCACCATGACCCTGGCGCGCGTCGCCGAAATGCTAGAGCGCGGGGCGCAGGGTCAGTGGCCCGACAACGCGGCGCGCGACTTGATGGCCCTGATGCTTCAAAGCGATGTCGTCGAATTCGTGGTGGGCACGCGGATCAATGAGGCCCACCAGGACCCGAACGTGCCCGTCGAGCTTGACCTGCGCCGCAACATCATCCGCCGCATCGTCGGCATGCTGGAAACAAAATACCTCAAAGAATGCTGGATACAGTTCCTTTGAGACGCCCACGGGAGAAGCGGCAGATAGCGCGCTGGTGCTGGCAGCCGCAGGGTCGACTGCGCAATCCCGGTCTGGAAACGCTGCCAAAGGTGGGCCACCATAGGTCCCAATGATGCTGGCGCTGCATTCGAATCCTAACCGAGCTGCCCTGGTCCTTTGTGTTGCCGTGGTATACGGGAGCTTCAATCTGCTCGCCGCTGCCCCTGCCACGGAGAATGCGGAGCCAAATAAGCTGGCGGGCCGCCCGGCGGACATTGCGCCGAGCGCCTATCTCTACCGCGCGGACCGCCCCGCTGACAAAAACCCGCCGGAGGCTTGGGTCCTGCTCATGCAGTACGCCAACCTCCCTTTTGACCAACCGGTGAACACCAACGCCGCCGCGGTCAGACACGCCCTTTGCGGGTTGCTGTGGGAAGAGGTGCGGCCAGTGAGGCGCCTCGTCCTCTCCTGGCCGGCAGACGCGAAGAACAAACCCGCCCCGGGCCAATTAGTGATCTCCTATCTCGACGGCCAGGATGATACCGCGCACACCTGGTGGAACCCTCGCACGATTAAGGAGGCTGCCGCTCCTGAGGTGATCTCAGAGGGTTGCACGTATTCTTACACCATCCCGGTAGATACCTGGGGGGTGGTGGCAGCGGTGCGCGGTCCGCAGGAAGCGTCGGCGTTCGCGGTACCAGAACTGCAAGCTTTCGTCGGCGATAAATGGAAGCAAATGGACGTGGAAATCGAGTGGGGATACGAAACGCCCCACGCCACTCTACCCTATGACGGCCACATCGAGGCTTATGACGGCCGTGTTGGGAAACTCCAGGCACTGGCGCAAGATAAAGGGACCAGGATCTCCGGGCCGAGGGCATGGCGGTCGGGGGGCGGGGATGGCGGGGTGAAATCCGAAGGCCGAAGCCCGAAGGCCGACCCGCTGCGCCAGAGCGACAGCGCGGCGAGAGGAAACCCGAAGGCCGAAAGCCGAAGCAGGGTGGGGGCCGGATACATTTCGCCCCAATTAGCCTCTCCAAAAGAGGAAAAGAGTAAGGGGCCGGAAGGTCCTGAGTGCCGGGGTGTGCGGTTTCGGTTGCTATACATCGGCGAGTCGCGGTGGCGGCAGGTGTGGCCTTATCATGCCCAAACTGACGATGTGGCGCGAACCATCGTCACAGTATGGACCAAGTCCGGCAGCTTCTCTTTCCTGGCCGCAGACCTCGAACACGGTCCGATCCTGGCTCCCGAATACGGCTTCTTCGTGCGCGCCACCGGGATAAAGCAGCCGCCGGCCAGCCCCACTCCGATCCCCGACGCGCCACCACCCAAAGAGCTGCTGACGACAAAGGTGAATGCCCTTCCGGGCGTGCCGCTCGTGCGCGGTTGGTCCACGGGCGAGATTCCGTGGTTCGGCGCCAACCCGTCGAGCGAGCCGAGCCTCGCGGGCGACTTGCGCATCCCGCCACGGTGCGTCGCCATGCACCCTCTGCCGGACCGCGATGTGGCCGTTGGTTGGCGCAGTCCCATCCAGGGTCAGGTAAACATCCGGGCCAGCGTCGCTATGGGCGACGCCCACGGCGGCAATGGCATCGAATGGACGATTGCGCATGACACCCGGACCCGCCGAAAGGTCCTGGCGCACGGCGTCATCGGCCCCGGCGGCTCCCAAAGGATCCCAGCCAACGCCACGGGCGGAAACCTCCTCGAAGCAACCGTCCAGGCGGGCGACATGGTGTCGCTCGTGGTTGGCGCCAAGGAGGGAAACCATATTTGCGACACCACCATCGTCGAGTTGACCATCACTGAGAACGGGCCCGGCGGGCGGTCCTGGGAGCTCACCCGCGAGGTGGTGGATTCCATCCACGCCGGCAACCCTCACCCGGACGCGGCAGGCCATCCGGACGTGTGGTGGTTCTACTCGGAGCCGGCGGCTGCCCCGCCGCCCCAGCCTTCGCAGCCGCCGTTGGCCCTGGCCTCAAAGGCGAAAACGGCGCGGCGGTTCCTGCAAGAACTCACCGCCAGGCACCTGACGACCATCCGTGAGCGGACCCGCACTCATCCAGAACAGACGTGGCTCGGCGCGGTGACGGCGATGCGGGGCACCAACCTGCCGCCGCTGCCCCGCCCGCCCTTCGCGCCCGCGATGGAAGTCGAGCTTCCCTCCGAAGAACTCACTGCGCAGTGGAACCTCGGCGCGTGGCATCTGCTCCGGCACTCGGTTCAGGACGCCGAGGGCCGGTGGCGCTTCAACGACTTCCCGTTCGGCATCCTCGCCTCGGAGACCTACATGATTTTGCGCGCGCTGGACCTGCAAGGCATGCACCGGGAAGCCGCCGACGGCCTGGACCAATGGCTGCGCCTGCCCCTGCAGCCCGGCCCGGGCAAAGGCACGCACCCCCTGTCAAAGCCCGACCGCCCGCTTGGCCATTTCTCGGACGGGTTCGGCTGTCTTACCCATGCCGTCGGGCCGGATGGCGCGGGCGGAGACATGGACGCAGTTCACTCCATGGGGCCGGGCGCCATCATGTTCGCCTTGACCGAGCATTTCCGGCTCACAGGCGACATGGATTGGCTCAAGGCCAACGCCCCGCGCATGAAGGCGAACGCCGAATGGATTCTGCGCCAGCGGCGGCTCCTGGAGAACAATCTCCCCGGCGGGCAGAGCCTTTGGAGCAAGGGCTTGCAGCCGGCGCAGGTGGTCACGCCCGACAGTCTTTGCATGCACATGCAGTTCTACGAGACCGAGGCCTATTACTGGCTGGCGGTCAAATCCATGGCCGAGATGCTGGCCCGGCTCGACCCGGCGGAAGGCGCCCGCCTGGCAGCCGAAGCGGAGGCCTATCGCCGGGATCTCGTGGCGGCCATTGATCGGTCCATCACGCTCACACCAGTGGTGGCCGTGCGTGACGGCACCTACCACTCATTTATCCCCTTCGCGCCTTACGTGCGCGGGTTTGCGTCCGGGGCGTGGGGTTGGCGCCGCTGCCAGGGGCATGTCGGCGCCCTCTATTGGGATACCGTCCAATCTGCCGATCCATTGGTTAGCCCGGCTGGCCTGCTGTCGCCTGACGACCCGCGTGTCCAGGGACACCTGGACGTCCTCGAAGATCGCCTGCTGCTCGAAAACGAGAAAGTGGCGGTGCGCACGCCGGGCTTCGACGCGGACAAGGACTGGTTCGCGCACGCAAGCTGGCAATATCAATGCGGCCTGGAGCGCCACGCCAACATTCACCTGGCAGCCGATGACGCGCCCAACTTCCTCCGCTCGATGCTCAACCAGTATGCGGTGGATATTATGCCGGGCGAATATACCTTCCGCGAACACACCGCCGCCGGCCCGCCCGACAAACTGTTCGAGGAAGCGTGCTTTCTCGAGCGGCTCCGCATGATGCTGGTGATGGAAGAGGGCGACACGCTTTGGCTGGCACGAGCGACGCCCCGGGCCTGGCTGGAACAGGGCGAACGCATCGCCGTCCGAAACGCTCCCACGCATTTTGGCCCGGTCAGCTACGAAATCGTCTCCGACGTCGAGCACGCCCGCCTCGTGGCCACGGTAAACCTGCCGTCGCGAAACCCGCCGCGCGAGGTGGTGCTGGTCCTGCGCCATCCTGCCTCCGCCGCCATCGCCGCCGTCAAGGTCAACGGCGAGAACTGGACAGACTTCGACGCGGCCCAGGGACGGGTCAGCCTCCACGGCCTCTCAGGCCAGGCGCGGGTTGAGGTTAGATGGGATAACTAAACAAGCCTGGCTTAGCCGGCTGGCTCAAGTTCTTCGAGTAAGCCGCCGTGGACGCCAGCCGCGACCGGCCCGCGCAAATTCAAAGCCTGAGATTTTCAGGATTGACATTCTCCCATTCCTTTCGCAGCATTGAGCGCACAATGAGCCTGCGCAAAAACCAATCCCACCATCTCCAGGCAGTGCCAGCCAACGGCGGCGCGGCCTTCTAATTTCATCCCCCGCTATGAACTCAACAGCAACGACGCAAACCAAGCCCCAAGCCAAGGCGCCCTTTTATGCAGCCCTCCTTCCGGTTGCGCTGTGCTTATCGGTGGCGCTGACGAGTGTTCTGCATTGTCAGGCGGGCGGGGTGGTGACGAACTGCGACGAGACGGATCTGCGAGCGGCTCTCGTCGGAGGCGGACTGGTTACTCTTGCTTGCGACGGCGTCCTCACACTCTCGAGCGCACTGGTGATCTCCAATGACACGAGTCTGGATGCGTCCGGGCATGACCTGACACTCAGCCAAGGCCGAGTCGTACAGTTCTTCCAATTGATCCAGATCAACCCCGGCGTGACGCTGACACTGAACCACCTGAGTCTGGCCAATGGTTACGTTCGCGGAACCAATTCAACTGTGCCCAACGGCATGGGCGGCGATGCCGTTGGCGGAGCCGTTTGGAATAATGCCGGCACCCTGCAGGCGACTGATTGTGTCTTCACTAACAACAGCGTGTTGGGCGGCACTGGAGGTCCGGCCACCAGCGCGCTTGCGTTTAACAGCGGCGGCGGCGGCTATGGCGGCGCGATTTACAGCTTCCACGGCGCATTGTACCTGACGAATGTGCTCTTCGTCGGCAACACGGCGCAAGGCGGCCAGGGCGGCACGGCCCCTTCCCCGGCGCCATCCGAAGGCGGCTTCGGGGGGGCTTCCTGCGGAGGCGCCATATATAGCCTGACCGGGCAGGTCTGCATCGCAAGCTGCCGCTTCATCAGTAACTCGGCGCCAGCCAGCGTCCCAGGACCATCCAACGGTTACAATCCCAGCAGCGGGTCTGCCCAGGGAGGCGCGGTGTGGTGTGTCTCCGGGACGAATCTTATCACCGACAGCTCCTTCACGTGCCAGTCGGTTGGAGGCGGCCATTGGTTCTGCGATGCTTCCGCCGGGGCGCTTTACCAGACCGCGGGGTCGCTTTGGATCAGCGGCTGCACCTTCGCCACGAATCGCGTCACCGGCGGCGACGGCATCATCATCGGCAGCGGCAGCGACGCGGGCTCAGCGGACGGCGGCGCCCTGGTGCTGAACTCGCTTGCGACGGGCCAACAGGGGCAAAGCCGCCTCTATTGCAACGCGGGCGTTTCCAACTCTTGCTTCGTCGCCAATGTGGCCAAGGGCGGCTTGCAGGGCCCTGCCGTCGGCGACGCCGGCCCGGCGTACGGTGGCGCCGTCGAGAACTTCGCCACATTGAACATGCTCAACTGTACCCTGGCAGCCAATACGGCCAGCGGCGGCGATATCACCTATCCTTCCTATCCGGTCAGCTTCGCCTACGGCGGCGGGCTGTATAACAGCTCCGGCACTTCCATCCTGACGCATGTAACCATCGCCCTCAACGGCGCCACCCAGGGCGCCGGCGCCGGCAGCTCCTACCCGGCCCTGGGCGGCGGCATTTATGTCAGCAGCGGCAAGGTGTATGTGCGAAACTCCATTATCTCGTCCAACACCGCCGGCCTTAATTGCTACGGAACGCTCATGGACGACGGCGGGAATCTCAGCTCGGACTCCTCCTGTGGTTTCAGCGCCCCGGGCAGCCTCAACAGCACCGACCCGCGGCTCCGGCCGCTGGGCGATTACGGCGGCCCGACCCTGACTCTGGCACTGGGCCCGGGCAGTCCCGGCCGGGACGCGGCCAATCCCGCCTTCTGCCTGCCGACCGACCAGCGCGGCGTGCCTCGCCCCCAAGGCGCCGGTTGCGACATGGGGGCCGTCGAGGCGGCTGTCCTGTCCGTGCAAAAACTCACGAACGGAAGCTGGAGACTTTACCAGGCAACCCTCCCGTCCGCCGCCTGCACGCTGCAGGGCGCCACCAACCTGACCGACTGGAGCCAACTCCAAACGACTAATGGCGACGCTCTCGGGCACGTGGAGTTCATCGTGCCGGGCGAAGGCCTGCCGGCCCTCTATTTCCGCACGTTCGGTCTGCCCTGATAAGTTGGGCAGCGACGCTCGCACACCGGCCAGATTATTTGCTGCCCGGCTTGACGGGGGTAATGCCCACCAGGTCCGGGGGCAGCTTATCCGGCTCGAAGGTCTCGACTTGCAAGGCAATCAAGTTGAACATGGGCACACCGAAGTTGACCGTGCCGCCGGAGCGGTCCACCGCCACTACCACGCCGACCACCTGCGCACCGTGAGCGCGCGCAATATCAATGGTCTCCTGGACACGCCCGCCCCGGGTGACAACGTCCTCCACCACCAGGATCTTCTCCCCGGGGGCAATCTTGAACCCCCGCCGCAAAACCAGTTTGCCTTCCTCCTTCTCGACGAATATGAAGCGCAGGCCAAGCTGCCGGGCCACTTCCTGGCCCAGCACCAATCCCCCCATTGCAGGCGACATAACAGTGGCCGCGCCCAGGGGCCGGACTTTGCGGGCGAGCTCGGCGCCGAGTTTCTCGACAACGGGCATCTGCTGCAAGGCGAGCGCGCATTGGAAGTATTGCCGGCTGTGCAATCCGCTGCGGAGCACGAAATGGCCTTCCAGGAGCGCCCCGCTGTCGCGAAATAGCTGGAGGACTTCGCTCTCGGTCATGAGGCAATCTTAGGCTTGGCTCGCAGGCTCTTCTTTCGCTTGGTCTTTGGACTGCGTCTGCGCGAATTGGCTTTGGTGAGGGTGCGCTGGGCTTTGGCGCGGGCCGGAGCGGGGGCCTTGGGTGCGACGGTCGCAGTCTGGGGGTCCAACTCGATGCCGAACACGTCCCCGATCTCGCTCTCGTCCAGTTCGAGGCCGGCGGACGCTGTCTTGCCGGCCAGGTCGGTGGCGGTGGCCGCTTGCGTGATCAGCTCCTCGTGGTTGACAGAGCGCAGCGCGAAAAGCAGCTCCGGGCTCTGGTCCAGGCGCGCGCCTACTCCGTAGAGGACCGCCGCCACGTGTTTGCACATCGTCGCCCAATCCGGGCAGGAACACTTTAGCTCGATCTCCGAGGGCGCCGGGAAGAGGCCGGTTTCCTTGCGCGTGATGATGCCCATTACGTGGTCGGAGAAGCGCCCGCGCAGCAGCTCGACCAGCGAGCCAATCGCGCCCGAACATTCGTGGCAGAGCCTCTTCCACTTCGCCTTGGCCGCCGGGGCGATGCTGATCTTGACCTGGTAAAGCTCCGACCCGCTGACCGTCGCTTCGATCTCGCCAGGCTGGATGTCAAGGTGGACAACCGATCCGTTGCGGACGTAAGTCCGTCCGCGCGGCAGCCTGTTCGCATAGTCCATGTAGGACTCAAGGTTGTCGCACCAGGCCTTGCCCCAAAAGCTGCGGGCAATCGTGCGGCCCTCGAGCTGGACGGGCCGAATGGCTTTCCCCATCTTCGCGAGCTTCGCCATTGCCCGCTCCGCTTTACGGCGGCGCTCGGCCACCGGTACGTAGGGTCGAAATCCGTAGTAGTTCCAGCTCATAATGCGCGGCCTCTTTATGCCTCAGTCGCCCGGTTCAAATCAAGCGCCACGAAACGCAACAGCTCGTTATTGCTCATCTCCGTGAGCAACTTCTCGCCTCCGCCTTCCAATAATTCGGCGGACAGCGACTTCTTGTCCTCGATCACCGCATCAATGCGCTCCTCGATTGTGCCCCGGCAAACGAATTTGTGGACGAGCACATTCTGCTTCTGGCCGATGCGAAAGGCGCGGTCGGTGGCCTGGTTTTCCACCGCCGGATTCCACCAGCGGTCGAAGTGGATCACATGCGCGGCTTGCGTCAGGTTCAACCCCGAGCCGCCCGCCTTCACCGTCAATAGGAAGAAGGGCGGCCCATCATCCCGCTGGAAGGACTCCACCAGCTTGCGCCGCTGGGCCACGGCGGTGCCGCCGTGCAGCACCAGCCCGGGCCGGTGGAAGACGTCGCCCAGGAATGCCAGCAGCGGGTCCGTGATCTCCCGGAACTGCGTGAACACCAGGGCCTTCTCCTGCCGCTCGGCGATCTCTTCTGCCAGCTCCCGCAGGCGGGCGAACTTGCCGCTGGCCTCCGGCGCGTAGCCGCCGTCCCCCAGCCATTGCGAGGGATGATTGCAGATCTGCTTGAACCGCATGATGAACGCCAGCACCAAACCCTTCCGTTGGATGCCGTCCGCCGCTTCCAGCGCCTCGGATAACTCGGAAACCGCCTTCTGGTATAGGGCCGCCTGAGCCTTGGTGAGCGAGCACCACGCCCGCACTTCGGTCTTGTCGGGAAGGTCGGAGATGACCCGCTTGTCCGTCTTAAGCCGGCGCAGGATGTAGGGCCGCGTGAGGGCGCGCAGCGGACCATAATCCGCCTGGCCAGAATCCCCACGGGCGCGGATAAACCGGGTGAAGGCGCTCGCCGACCCAAGCAATCCCGGATTGAGGAAGTCGAAGATGGACCACAAGTCGCCTGCCCGGTTCTCGACCGGCGTGCCGGTGAGGGCGAAGCGCGCCTCGGCCTTCAACTCCTTCACTGCCCGCGCCTGGCGGGTCCCGGCATTCTTTATCGCCTGGGCCTCATCCAGAATCGCCACGTTCCACGCTCGCTCACGCAAGCTCTCCATTCGCGCCAGCATCCCATAGGTCGTGATGACCAGGTCCGCCTGCCGTCCTGCCGGCGATTCCAACAACGCCTGCGGCTCCTCCGCCTCCGAGGGATGCACGATCACAAAACTCAAGGCGGGGGTAAACCGCTCGATTTCCGCACGCCAGTTCGCGAGCAGCGACGCGGGCACTACCAGAAGATTGGACAGCCCTTGAGCCGCGGCGTCCGCTTGCGAGCGCTTTTGCCCGCCCGCGTCCGCACCCGCGTCGGTCTTTCGCTTGAGCAACAAAGCGAGCGTTTGCAGCGTTTTGCCCAGGCCCATGTCGTCGGCCAGGCAGCCCCCCAACCCCAGCCGGGCGAGGAACCACAACCAATTCACTCCCACTGCCTGATAAGGGCGCAGTTGCGCCCGCAACCCGGGAATCTCTGCCCCGGCGCCCAGGCGCGACGGCTCGCGCAACTCCGCCAGCACCTCCTCCAGCCATTCGCCGGGCTGGATGCCCGACCACTCACGCTCCACTCCCCGCGGCAGGCCTTCCGCAGCGCCGGCCTCCCCCGGCTGAAACCCGGCAATCATCCTCATCCCCTCGAAGAACGTCACCCCGTCACGCCGCGACAGCTTCTCCACCTTCTTCCAATGCGCCAGCGCCTCGCGCATCTTCTCCGGATCAACCTCCACCCATTTGCCGCGCACCAGCGCCAGCCCGTCTGCCGCATTGAGCAACGACGTCCACTCCGCTTCCGTCAGCGGCTCCCCATCCAGTGTCCGTTCCACTGAGAAATCGAGGAGGGTGTCCGCCCCCAGACCCGCGCCGCGATTGTCCCCCACGCACACGCTGACCCGGGGACGCGGCGGACGGCCCCCTTTCCACCAATCCGGCAGCCGCACAATCACTCCCGCCTCCTCGCAAGCGGGCGCGTCTTTGAGAAACCGGTAAGCCTCGGCGGGCGTCCACGGCAGCGGCTTGAAGATCCGGCTGCTGTCCACCAAGTCCCGCACGAACCCGCTTTTCTCGGCAGCCTTTTGGACCGGCGACAGCAGATTCAGCAGCGCCGGCTTGTTCCCCGCGCCTGCATACTCCTGCAAGGCGCGGCCCAGCGGCAGATGTTGGACGCGCGATTGGCTCGAAATGCGCGAGGCATAGCTCGCCATGAAGGCAAACGGATGGGTCGGGTGCCGTTTGTTCTCCGCCAGGTGAAAGGTCACCCGCCCCACCATCCGCCACAGCGGATGACTTTCCCTCAACCACGCGCCCGCGCCCTGCGGATGCCGGGCGATTTGAACGCGGACCAGCTCGTCCAGGCTGCGCCAAAGGCGCGCCAGCACCTCCGCGCTCAAATACTCGCCGCCGCGCATCGGCGGAGCCGTTTCGGCCAGCGCCGAGAGGTCGGCCTCGGCTGGCGGCGGCAACGCGGCAAGCTCCTGCGTCTGGTCCAAGCCCGCCGAGTGACAGAGTTGCGTCAGAAAGCGCCGGGCCAGCTCCCGCCACCACGCCCCTGCCGGGGGCAATGCCGTGTTGAGTTCCCGCGTGCCGAGGTGCAACAGCCCGTGCGCCGCCGATTCCGCAAACGCCGCAGCCACCCGCCGCCCGGTTTCCACCTCCAGCCACGGTGATGGCGGAGGGACATTCTCCACGAGCACAAGTCCGTGCGGCGTCAGAATCACGTCTGAGGGCGTTTCCATCAGGTCCGGCATCAGGGCGATTCTGTGGCTCGGGCGCGCCCTCGCGCAAGCATCGTTCGGCGGGTTTCGGCAAGGCGCTCGAACACACACCAACCCGGCGCCAAGGACCGCCATCCGGCTGCCATAAACGGGCAGGATGCGGAGGCTGATGCTCGACAGTGTGAAGCAGAGGAGGCCAGCAGTAGTGTGGCTGGAAAGGCTGCCTCAAAAGGCCAATAAAGGCCAATAAAGGCAGTGGCGCAGGCGCCCTGAGGTGTTGGATAGTAGCGGCATGCCAGTTAAGAAACGAAGCAAGATATTTGAGACGGCGCAAGCAAGCCTCCAAGCAGGCCGCCTGGAAGGGATCATTGACGCACCCAAGAGCGGGCGTTGGGGCAAGTGGAAATACGGCATGCGGGGCAAAACGCAGTACTGCCAGCGGTATGTGAAGCCGCGATACCCGGGCACAGCCGCACAAGTGCAGGCGCAGGATGCTTTCGGGAGGCCGGCGCAGGCCTGGGGGAAGAAGCTGACGCAGGAGCAGCGGGAGGCGTGGAACGCGGTGGCGAAGCACGTATGGAGCGAGCCCCGGCTGGACCAAGCGGGACACTTGCATGGGGAACAGGTTTTTACGGGACGGAGCAGCGTGCTGCTGAAGGTGGGCAAGGAGATGCTGCTGTGGCCAACGCCGCGGCCCGTATTCGGGCCGAACCCGGTTGTGGGGCTGAGCGGGAGCAATGGCAGGGATGGGGTGAGGATTAAACTGCGGGTGAGCGGGCCGGTGGAGGAGGACGTCATGGTGTCTGGGCAGGCGCCGTGCAGCGCCGGGCGGAAGAAGTGGAGGCGCGGGGTCTATTTGTGCCTGCTGGCGGCGGCAGAAGGCGGGCAGACCGACATCACGGCAGAGTACGTGGCTCGGTTTGGGGAGCCGGAGCCGGGGATGAAGGTGTTTATCCGCGTGCAGCAGCAAAGGGATGGCTGGCAGGACCTTCCGACGGACCTCAGCGAGGTGGTGCCAGTTAACACGGAGGCTGGGGGTCTGGAACGGGAGGTCGGAGCAGGAGTAGGGCCGTTAAACGAGTTAAACGCGTTAAAAGAGCCAAGTAAGTTGGCTGACGATAATAGCATAGGTGGGCTGGATGGATTACCGAAGGCCAGGGTGGACAGGCAAGGCGGAGGAGGAAAGGGCGTACGGTGTACAAGGGAGTAGTTCCGTAGCGCTACCCTATCGCTACCGTGGCAATACTGGTGGGAGACGCGGGAGAGATGGCATATCGCAAATGGCAAATGGCAAACTGAGGGTGTTGGGGGGAGGCACAGGCGGGGGCACGGGCGGGAATTGTGGCACGGCAGTTAGAGCGGCCTCACGTCGGCTGCTACGTTTTCCAGATACGCTCTCAGGTAAGGTGTAAATCCGCGTCGGACAGGAACTTGGAAACAGGATTGGAGCCCTGGCGGCTCCGTGCCGACCGGTTTTGCGGCTGCGGGAACCAGGCGAGTCCCTCCATTGTCCCTCCGGTACCTCTCCAGACCCACTCCGGGGGTTGAAATTCAACCTCCGGTGTGGGTCTGGAGAGGTGCTGGAGCGGCTATGGAGAGGTGCCGGTGATTATCCGGCGGGGACCGGGCGGGGTGACGGCTTGGGCGAGCCGGGGCAGCCCCGAGAAGCCGGGCAAGCGCGAGCTGTACTTCCGGGCCGGCGCCAGCGAGTTCTGGGTGTGCGACGAGTCCGGGCGCCTGTCCTTCTACGGCTCCTCCGGCCAGATTCAGAAGTCCGCTCTCTGCCCCGGCTTCCCGGACAAGGTCTGATGGTGGCGCCGAGACCGGGGGGCCACTTGGAAGGCGGCGGCCCGACGCGCCCACAGTTTGCCGGCTAACTCCCGGCTCTGGAGCACCCAGTCCATAGGGAATTGCTTTTTGCGCGCCCGGTTGTACTTGGCGCTGCGCGGGTGAAGTACACAACAGGTTGGCACTCCTTCACTGGTAACCCGGCGAGCCCAGGGCTGGCACGGTTAAGGCCGAAAGACGACATTCTCATGGACCGACCCCTTTACGCGCTGGACCTGCTGCCACTCCCCCTTTCTGCCACAAGCTAAGGTGCGATCCAGCTCAATCGATGCTCAAGGTGACCGAATCCTATAGAAACGAGCAGGATAATTCGTCCACTGAGGGTCGCTGAAGTATAGCAATCCGTTTGTAAGGTAGCAGCTTTGTAGGGCAGTCCAGGTCCCGCTGTTAAGGTTGGTTGCAGCTTCTACTAGAATAGGAATATCTTCCGTGCCGGTGATGTTAAAACCAAAACCATTAGTGTGAAGGCCGAACTGCGGAGCAGTGGTTTGCATTAGCGGGTTCCACAAAACTGCCGGCACACCACCAAACGTGAGGCCCGAGAGCCTGTAAAAACGGCTTGGGTAATTCGTCCATTGTGGATCGCCGAAATAAGAGGAACCATTGCTGATGGTGATGGTGCTCACCGGCGACCACGCTGAATCGGTCACATTCGTGCAGGCTTCCACTACAATGCTCATGCCGTCAGTTCCGGTTATACCGAAGCCAAACTGGTTGCTTCGCACGCCAAAGCTGGCCGAGTTCTGCTCCACTTGCGGGTTCCAGCCACTGCTCCCGGGCAGATAATAGACCTTTAAACCGCCACTCAAAGGATTCAAAAACACAGTCCGATCTGCACTAAAAGCACTTCCCATAAAATAGGCGCTGCTCAGGCAGAGGCAATACGTGAACGCATAGTCGCCAATGTTCGTTACGCTGTTGGGGATCGTGACGCTGGTCAGGCTGGTGCAGTCCGCGAACGCGTAGCTACCTATGCTGACGAGGCCGTTGGGGATGGTGAGGTTGGGCAGGGCGGTGCATCCATCGAACGTAGCACTGCCAATGCTGGTAACGCTTTTAGGAATCAAGACAGACATCAGGTGCGTGCAGGATTCGAAGGCTTCGTCCCCTAAATAAGTAATCCCTTGAGGAATACTGATGGTGGTTAATCCAGAGCAATTAAAGAACGCCAGATACCCAATATTGGTCAGACCCTCAGGCAGAATGATGTTAGTAAGTCCGATACAGTAATAGAATGCAGCGTTGGCAATGCTCGATACGCCATTCGGAACCGTATAGCTGCTGGGGCCATTGTATGGATATTGGACCAGTTTTTTCTGAAGTTTATCGTATAACACGCCATTGACGCTACTGTAAAACCGATTGGACGGACTTGCAGTAATGGTGCCCAGGTTAACACACGGATAGAACAAATACGGCGGTATGTTTGTAACGCCGTCGAGCAACGTGATATTTGTGATGCTGCTACAACCGTTAAATATATAGAGGTTGTTCGTGTATATACTGCTATCAAATATCACCTGTGTCAATTGACTACAGTTCACGAATGCTTGAGTCCAGATATTTGTTACAGTCGCCGGAACTGAATAAGAGCCCGCTTTGCCAAGGGGGCATTGAAAAAGCGTCGTGTGATTCTTATCGAACACGGCGCCATCAAGGCTGCTCAGGACGGGATTGTTTGAGGATACGGTTATAAATGCTAGGTTTGTTGCTCCAGGGTACCTTAAAAGCGCGATATTTAGGTCAGCCCCGCTCCCGTAAGTAATATTGGTCAATGCGAAGCAGCCCGAAAATGGACCACCGTAGTATGTGCTTCCAATGTTTGTCACTGAATCAGGAATCGAGACCGTTGGCAAGCTGGTGCAATAGGAGAAGGCGTTAGCCGGAATAGTCGTAATGCCACTCCCAATTATTAGATTCGTTACGCCGTAACAGCCCTCATAAGACCAGTCCCCGAGGCTGGTGACGCTGTCTGGAATGACCACACTTGTCATTGTTTCGCAATCATTGAAAGCATAATCTCCAATGCTCTGAACGCCTGCAGGGATGGACACATTTGTCAGATATAAACAGTTATCGAATGCCCCTCCACCAATGTTCGTAATGCCCTGAGGGAACGTAAAGCTTGTCAGCCCCGAAAAGCCGAAGGTTTCCTGAGGAAGTATGGTCATATTTGTGCTCATTGACACGTTCGTTAAGGAGGTTGAGCCATAGAAAACAGACATGCCCATGTTGGTCACGCTGTCAGGAATTACAACGCTCGAACAGCCGCCGCTCCCAACTGGGGAAAACGCATATTCTGCAATCGTGGTGACAGGGTAGCCATTGATCTCATCGGGAATAATTACATTGGCATTCGTGCCCGTATAACCCGTGATCGTAATCGCACCGTTATTGGTGGTGTAGGTGAATTGAGCCTGAACCAGCATCGGCAGCATCAACAGCACCGCGACAACCAGCCAGATGTGCACTCGTCGGTGGTTCATAATCTGCCTAAGAAGATCGTAAGACGCTTCACATTACTATTCATAATCTCAAGTCCCACGCAGCTCCAATATGTTTCTGCCGGATTCGTTTATAGTCCTTCTGGCGATAATGACAAGCACAATGCTCCACGTGAAGGGGTCGGTCAGTGATAATGTCAGATCCTCCTCCCGGCTTTGGCCTCAGCAGCAGGCTCCAAGGGGCCCGGGACAGTGCCAGCCTGTTAACCCGCGCTCATGACTTTGCCATACGCACCACCAGCCTTACTGCGGAAAGGTATCGGTCCTTGCGTCGGTCCCCTTGGGGGCTGAGACGAATGGCTGAACGACGCTCTACAGAGCGGTGCGGCCGAGGGTGCAGGGGAAGCGTATCTGTTTAGCGCCCCCCAAGGGCCGCGTAGCGCAGGTTTCCAAACCTGCTGTATCGCGGGTTTCCAACCCGCAGACCGCACGACTGGCAACGGCCCGCCGACTGGAAGTCGGCGATACAGCAGGTTTGGAAACCTGCGCCACGCTAAACAAATACGAACGGGAAGTGGAAATCAGGGTGGGCGAAACCCTACCAGGGATAGTGGCTAAGCGCGTCCGGACACCCCAAGGGGTAGTGTGCTTTTGGCGGAAGGTGCCTCAAAACGCAACGGTTGTCCTCGGGGGTGGGTTTCGGGGGCAGCGGAGCGCCCTGGCACCCGGGAACAAGAAGCCCGCGGTGAAACCCCACGGCCATCCCCCACCGCCAGTCCGCTGGCAGGCAGCTTGATCCTCACGCCCTGGCATGCACATTCAATACGGCTGGGGTCAGTTCGGGCGCCTGCCGGTTCAAGGCGATTGGGCTCCGGTTAAAGAGAACTTCTGCCGCGTGGCGTCCCATTCCCATTTGCCGGCGTTGGCGCGCAGCAACCCGACCGCCTCCTTCTCCGCGGGCGGCAATTCCACGAACGGACGGACTTCATGGAGCAGTTGGTCGGGGCTGGAGCTTTCGCAGGCCAGCAAGCCCTCGATGCCCAGCGGCACCCCGTGACGCAACGCGACCCGTGAGACTGTGTCGAGCCCGTAATAATCCTTCTGCTCCAGCTTGAGCTTGAGGCAGGATGCCAGGGCCTCGCGGAAGGCGGCCTCCAATTCCTCAGACTTCTCGTCCTTGAGCGCCTTGTCCATCTCGAGGGCGACTGCGTAATGGTTGACCTTCATCTCGGCTATAAGATCGAGCGTCAGTGGGTACAGCGGGCGAACATGGGCGCCCGATCCCCTGGGGAGAACGCGCAGCGATTAATCGCCCGCCCGGGAGGGCGATTTCACCTCAAAGCTGTCGGCGCTATTGGGGTCGCCAGCGCCCTTATAAATGGCGGTCTGCGGGTAGGGATAGAGCGGACGGGTTATGACGGTCGGTCCCGGTCCCCGCTTGGAGGCGATGAGCTTGTCGGGGGCTTGGGCGTGCTCGACCCAATCCACGATGGCGGAAAGCCAATCCACGTCCGAGGCGCCGGGGCCGCCGCCGCAGTGGAGGCAGCCGGGAACCATGAACAGGCGGCAGTAAGCGGCGGCGTTCGGGTCGTGTGCCTGGAGCTGGCGATAGTAATCCACTGTTGCCTGGGGTGGGAGCGCGGGATCGGCCCAGCCGTGCCAAATGATGAGCTTGCCTTGGTGCGCCTTGAAAGGGTCCAGGTTGGAGTTGGTCGCGTTGAGAAAGGAGGCGGCCAGGTGGGTGTCGCGCTGGAAGTTGGAGAAGTTGTAGGTTGAATAATCCCAATCGGGCCGGTTGAAGATGAGGTATTTGAAGATCTGGGTGCCGAAGGCGAACATCAGGCTGGGGGCATGGTCTTTGGCGAGGAGCACGGGCGCAGGGCCAGTGATCCAGGCGCGCCATTGGTCCGGGTCGCATTCGGCGGCAGAGTATCCGGGATAGAGAGGGCCCTGGTCGTTGCGGGCGCCCTGGTAGATGGCGTTGATGGCCTGGCGCTGCTCGTCGGTGAGGTCCGGGACTTTGGAGAGGTCGAAGTGGTCCGTGGGCGGGTCCTGGATGATCCCGTCCTTCAGGCCGTCCTGAGCATCACACTGTTCGAGAATGGCTTTCTGAAGGCTCTGGAGCGCCTCTTTGGTGAGCACGTTGTGGTCGAGATGGGCGGGATCGGGGTAAAGCTTCTGGCTGATAGCGACAGCGGTGGCCGCCAGGCCGGTCCAGTTAAAGGCGGGCGCCCCAGCCACGATGCCGTCGAAGTCCTGCGGGAAACGTTGGGCCTCCATCATGGCCTGGCCGCCGCCGCGCGAGCAGCCGGTAAAGTAGGAAAAGGCGGCTTCCTTGCCGTAGTAGGAGCGGAGCAAGGCCTTGGCCGTTTCCGCCGTCCGATGCACGGCGAGATAGCCGAAGTCCAGTTGCGCCTCAACGTTGTCGAGCGCCCAGGCCGCCGAGTAGCCTGGTTGCCACTCGTGGCCGGTGTCGGTGCCCACGGTGGCGTAGCCGTGCTGGACGGAATCGCGAGCACTGTTCTGCACCGTGCCCACGAAGCCCCCGCCGCCGCCCATGACGAACCGCCCGTTCCAGGCCTCGGGTAGCAACAACTCGAAGCGGATGTTGCCGCCAATGACTCCCTTCATCTCGACGTACGCTGTGGCATGGGGGTCACGCCGAAGGTCCGGAGCTACCGAGGTCGGCGACTCCAGGACCACATCCAGCAGTTGCAGGTGGCGAAGGTTCTCCAGGCTCAGGTGGTTGGGTGCTTGAGCCAACCCTGAAACGGCGGCGCAAAAGGCGGCCAATCCGACCAGGAAGTATCGTTTTTGCATGTGTTATCTGAACCTTACTGGAAGGCATTGCGTTCGGCCAGCGCCCAATCTTGCGGCGACATCGTGCCGCCGCCTCCCGCAGGATTGCTGCCTTGCAATTGTCTAATCTCGCATGTAGCATTTGCTTAACAGCAGCCAAGTTGGACCGCACGTCTGGTTCACACACATTTATATGCAATCACGCACTCTGTCTTCTGCGGCGCGCGCCCGAGGGGCGCGGCGCCTAAACCGGAAATCGTCGCGCCGCGCACCAGCGACGCATCCCAAATCCAATGGCGCCCTCTCTCCCGAGCGCATCATGCAGCTTGCCTGGGGCTACGCCCCGACGCTCATCCTTGAGGCGGCGCTGAACTTCCGGCTGTTCGACCTGCTGGATGAGTCGCCCAAGACGGTTGAAGAGCTGTCAGCGCAATCCGGAGCTTCGGCTCGCGGCTTGACTGCCCTCCTCAATGCCCTGGTGGGGTTGGACTTCCTGGTGCGCCGCGGAAACCGCTACACCCTGACACCCGAGAGCGCGGCTTTCCTGGTCTCGACGAAGCCGGCTTACCACGGCGGGTTCTTCCAGCACATGACGCAGCAAGTCATGCCGAACTGGATGCAGTTGAAGGAAGCGGTCCGCACAGGCCGTCCGGCCATAACTGGCAACGACGAGGCGGAGGGGGCGGAGTTCTTCGCTGAGTTCGTCGAGGGGCTCTTCCCCGTCAGCTACCGAGCAGCGCAAGTGTTGGGTGAGCATCTCGGCATCCCCAAGGCTGCTGCAAAGGTAAGCGTGCTGGATATTGGCGCCGGTTCGGGCGTCTGGGGCATCGCTTTGGCCCATCAATCCCCGCACGTGACGGTGCGGGCGGTGGACTGGCCGCGGGTGTTGCAGGTCACCAAGAGACTCTCCCAGCGGCATGGCGTTGGGGACCGGCTCACGACCACCGCGGGCGACTTGCTGGAAGCCGACTTTGGCACCGGCCACCAGGTCGCCACGATCGGCCATATACTTCACAGCGAAGGCCGCGAGCGAAGCCGGCAACTCCTGCGCAAGACCTTCCGCGCCCTAGCCCCGGGTGGCACCGTAGTCATCAGTGAATTCGTGCCGAACGACGAGCGCACCGGACCCCCTCTGCCGTTGTTGTTCGCCATCAATATGCTCGTCCACACGGAGGCAGGGGACACGTTCCCCTTCGCAGAAATCGCCAAATGGCTGAAGGAAGCGGGCTTCAAGAACCCACGTCGGTTGGAAGCGCCCGCCCCTTCACCACTGATACTGGCGACGCGTTAGTGTCCGCTCAGCTCAGTGTGCTCTGACTCCGGCAGCGCAAACCTCTGCCGGGCGGGGTCCCAGTCCCACCTGCCGGCGTTGGCGCGCAGCAACTCGACGGCTTCCTTCTCCCCGGCTGGCAGGTCCACAAATGGACGCGCCTCCTTGAGCAGTTGTGCGGGCGTGGAACCCTCACAAATGAGCAGCCCGTCAATTCCCAGAGGCACCCCGTGACGCAGCGCAATGCGGGAAACGGTATCGAGCCCGTAATAATACTTCTGCTCCAGCTTGAATTTGAGGCACGAGGTCAGAGCCTCGCGGAAGGCCGCCTCCAATTCGTCTGACTTCTCGTCCCTGACCGCCTTGTCCATCTCCAAGGCGACCATGTAATGGTTGACCTTCATCCCGGCTATCAGCTCAAGCGCCAGCGGGTAAAGCGGGCGCACCCGGGCGCCCAAGGCTTCGTGGACCAGACGGGGGCTAACGATCCCGGCACGCGATTCGGCCTGCCACTCCTCGGCGAGGACTTCGGCCGTCCCCTGCGGGTCAAGCCTCCAGGCTACACGGACAAGGTCCGGGTGCCTGGCGCAGGCAGCAACCAGCCAGGGGGCATCGGCCGGACGTGCGGTCTGATCGAGCATCCAGGCGAGCGCCCACTCATCCCAAGGTTCGCTCGCGCCTGGGATGAGTGAAAGCAAGGCTGGGACGGCATTGTGCCCGTACTCCCTCACCAACTTCTGCAGGCTGCGGTTGGGTCTTCTCGTCCGTGGCTCGCGCGCGCCGGCGGCAAGAGCGTTCGTCACCGCGGCAAGGATCTGGGGGGAGGGCGCCGGGAGAGGTGGAGCGGAAAACGCCCGGGCCTTTGGGCTTATGGGAGGCAGCTTGTAGGGACCCCCAGCCTCGCCCAACTTCGCCGCGCGGGGCTCGACGTGGAGTTGCTTAAGCATCTCGGCAGCGCTGGCGCCGAGATGGACGGTCGAATAGCCGCTGCCGTTCCAGGTCATCCCGCTCAGGAGCGGCAAGTCGTCGCCGCCCGCCTTGATCGCGATTCGCCTCAGCCATTGGGCAGCCTCTTCCTTGCGGTCCACCTCGATCAGGCATTGGGCCAGGTAGAACGCCGAGCTGTACCAGCGCGCATCGTAGTTCTCCGACCAGAGCATATCCACCTCTCCAAGGCTGGGTCCCCAACGCAAGGAGACGCGGTCCGTGTGCTCCTGCTTCTCCAGGTGGTAAACCCCGCCCTTCTCGGGATGCTCCAGGAACTCAAGCGCCTGGCGGTAGCACAGGATGGCTTTGGCCAGGTCATACTGGCGCCCGGCCTGGTATTTGCGCCCAGCGGAAAACCATTCTACGACGCTCGCCTCGACTGGCGGGAAGCCCAACTGCTGCCGGGTGCGTTCGATCTCCTCAGCAAGATGGCCGGGCTTTCGCTCCAGCGCCACCTCCACCAAGGCGGCTTGCACACCCGGGCATTCTGCCAGAGCGACGCCCCTGGCGACCGCCCGCTGATAACAGTCCAGCGCGTCGTCGTAGCGCCGGTTATCATAGTAGATCTGCCCCAGCTTAAGCCAAGTGGCACCGGGGACCGTGGTATCCCCGGCGGGCAGGCGGACGGCAGCCTCTTTCAGTCTGAGCGCATAGCGCTCTGAGTCCCAGTGAAGCTGCTGCAGCAGGTTCAGAGTGAGCGCGGCGGGGTAGCGATCGCTGAACAGCGGTTCAAGCACGGTCCATCCTTCCTCCCCAAGCCCGGCGCTTTCATACAGCGACATGACCTGCGCGGCGACCTGGGTTAACTGCGCCAGCGGAGCCGCACCGCTGTTCTCGAAAGAGGAAATCCCGTTCTTGGCCAAGAGGGCGGCGGTGAATCTCTGCACCAGGGGCCGGAGGCGCGCATCGTCGGCGCCTTTACTGCGGGCGGCGCTCAGGCTGGTGTCGGCGCTGGCAAGAACACTTTTGAGCCCCTCCTCCTGGTCGGCCGGCACGCGCTCCAGTATGTCGAGCACCTGTTCGGCGCATTGCAGCCAGTCGTGAGCGGTGCGGGCCGGCGCATTCGTGCCCGAAACGATGTCTTCGGCGTCCAGCTTCAAATCCGCGCCCGGAGGACGGACCGGCTTGCCTTCGAGCATGACCATCTCCTCGTGGATGCGTGTGGGGAGATCCGGTTGGTCGCCACCGAACCCATAGACCTGTTGCTCGCCAAAGGAGTCCCCAACGTAGGGTCCAAGGGGCAAACAAACGCCCTTAACCTTGAACTCCCGCATGAACGCCTGGCCTTGCCACAAGGCCGCTTTGGCCTCCTCGGCGCGCCCAAGATGACGCAGGCTTGAGCCCTCGAGGAAATACGCAGCGGCAATGATGTCCAGGTCGCCTCGACCTTTCCCGGGCCTGTGCTCAATGATCTGGCGGGCGCGGCCGGCATGTTCAGCGGCCCCGGCCCAATTCGTGCCATGCCAGTCATCAATTGCCAGGTTGTAATGCATGCAACCGGCGGCCAGAGACTCGGGGTAGGTGGTTAGCAGTGGTCGAATCAGGTCATTGGTAATGACCCCCTTGTCCACCAAACCCACCGCTCCACAACCCGCGATTGGCGACGGCTCCCAGAACAGCCAGCGATGAGTATGCAGGTAAGTGCGGTCCGCGCCGGGCGCATTGATGTCCAGCGTCGCGATGCAGCGCTCGATTTCCCGTGCGGCGAGCCGCAGCCGCTCCGTTGCTCCAAAAGCATTGGCCAAAGTGCGATGAAACCCGCTATTGCCCGGCTCACGCCGAGCCTGGAGAAGCGCTACGGCAAGCCCGCAGAAGGCGGGCCGCAACTCTGCCGCCGCCTCACTGGCTTGCAAATCAACCTGCCCGGCTGAAGACGCGGCTGCTGAGCGTTCAGCGCCTGGCTTGGTCCATTGGTCGAGCAAGTCCACCGCCGCCTTCCGCAGCAGCTCTGGCAAATCGCTGGACGTGACGCTCCGTTGCACCCGCGCCAACGTCGCGCCGTTCAGCGGATCGGCCAGACTCAGGTCCAAAGCCCAGAGGTTCGTCCCCGCGGAGGTCACGCGGCAGGCGATCAAGGCGTCAGAAGCCAGCCACCGGCCATAGCGCGGCGCGTTCTCGCTGGCGAAGAGAGAACTGAGCCGCAAGTCCTGCTCAGCTACCGCATCGCCGATGTTCTCAAAGGCAAACAAATGAACCCGGCCCGTAGCGAGCAACGCCTCCTTCAATACGGAAGCGAGCGAATGGGAGGCACCGACGCCGGCGGGCACAACTGGCGCAAGCACCGCAAGGACCGGCTTCGCCGGCGGCGCGGCTGCGTTGGTAGGCCCGGTTGCGCCAAGACCAGGATGACGCAGGGCTGCGGCTGTCTCCTCGCGTCGGATCGCAGCATATTCGGGAAAGCCGGCTATTTCGAGGCCGCGGATCTCCCAAAGAATGGGGGCAGCAAACTCCCGATCCAGGGTCTCGGCATTCATGAAGCACGGGATGCCCAGCTCGGGGTGCCCGCGCGCGCAGGCGTTTAGCCCGCGATAGAACATGATGAGCGCTTCGGGGTTGAAGGTGCGGGCAGGCGGGGGCAAGTCGGCGGCCGTTACGCCGGGAGCTTTGAGTTTACCGGCCAGGGTTCGTGCCAGGGATCGCACAGTCTCGGGCAGTTCCTTGGGAAACGCCCCTTCGCTCGTAGCCGTCACCACGGTCTCAATGGCCTCGACAGAGAAGGCGCTGGCCTCGACCCGAATCCGGCCCTGGCCAAGCGGGAAGATTCGGCCTGAGACCAGGTATCTGGCATTCAGGAGCGCAGCCAGCTTCAGTTGGTTCGGGGCGGTAAGGCCTTCGGTGGACAACCGCTGCTCGGCCAGCACTGCACGGATGAAATCCCGGTCGAGCGTTACCAGCCCGAGGGGCTCCAACTCGATCTGCAAGACGTCCGCTATGCCGCCCTCGGTCCAGGTCCAACGATTGCTCTCCGCTGTGGGGATGGAGAAGTCCAGCACGGCGACGGTTTGCGGTGGACTTTGAGCGAGCGCGACGGTCAGGCCAAGCACAGCGGCCAGGCAGACAAGTGGCTTGAATGGTATCCTCATGGGGCCTAACCAGAAGATGGGGTGCATCAGCCAGGTGGGACTCAATGGGCGAGCAGTGTTGATGCGCTCATGCTGCCACTGGTCGCCTCCCATGTCATTTGCCGGGCAAGGTGAAGGTGCCGGCGGCGCAATTCTTGTATGTGCCAGGGAGGCAGAGGTAGATCCTTCCCTGAATCCTGTTGCGAGTGCTCTCGCCGAACTCCAGCTTCATGGCGTAGCCTCGGGGAACCCGCTGCGTTGTCGGATTCCCGTCTTCCTGCCATGCCAGGCTGACTCTGCACTTGGAAGCGCTATCGGCTGGCGTGACAGTATAGGACGTGCCGCCCAAGGGCTCGCCCCTTTTCAGGCCGAGGCCGATGACATAAGCCGCGCCACTGGCATCGGCGATGGTCAGGCTCCCATTCCTGTACCGCACGCTGGCAGCAGCGAAGTTTGCTCCGCGAAAACTGCCCGAGACTGGATGCTCCGGGAAGCGCACGCTGTCGAGATTCAGCGTCCAGGTCGTTGGCGAAGGCGCTTGTTCCGGATGCTCAGCCTTAGTTACTGCAGGAGGTGGATTGGGGCTGGATTCCTCACCAGGTTGGTTAGACTCCCCCGGCGTGGCTGCTTCCTGTGGAGCCGCGTTGGTGCCTCCTGTTGCTGCAAGCTGTTGATCCGCCGAGGTGATATTCGTTCGCAGCGAAACCCAGCGGGAGTTGGTGCCCCCTTTTGATGCAAAGTGTTGTTGCGTCTGCCGAATTGCCTGCCTGGTGCCGCTCACCAGGCGATAGGTCCAGGAGCCCACGCTCCAGCAGGTCAGGGCCAGGCACACGTAGCTGATAATCAACCCGGCATTGGCCAGGCCCCTGCCCTTCAGCGAGGGGTCGCGCTTGATGCGCCGCTTGGCCATGTGCCCGCATATAATGCCGGGAATTGCGCCGAGGCAAAGGAACAGGGAGCAGACCAGCGAAGCGCTGGCCAGGCCTGAGGTTTTCTGCGCGGCGGGCGGCCCGCCCGGAGCCGGAGGAATGGTCAGTTCGATGTGACAGTGTGGGCAGGCAACGCGTTTGCCGGCATCCTGGGGTTCAGCCGCAATGTGTTGTCCACAGCCCGGACAGGCGAAGGTGAATGAATTCATAGTGCGTTCAATCAAGCAGCTTGTCTTTGATGCCCTGGTTGACCTGTTCGGTATCCCAGTGAGCGTAGGTATTTCATAAGGGTGGTTTCGAATTGGCTGCGGCGTGGCTGGCGCCGGCAGCCTTGCCTAGAACGAACCTGCCGGTCTTCTCGTCCCACTGCCAGCGGCCGAGCCCGGACTGGACCTTCGCCAGAGCAGCGGCATTGTCGGCAGGGAGGTCAATATACTTCCTGAGCCGAGCGAGGCTGTTCGTGGATACCGGATTCTCCGAGCGCAGCACCGCCTCAATGCCTTGGGGGACGCCGTAGCGCAGGGCCGTCTCACTCAGCCCGGCGAGCCCATACTGGTAGTTCATAAGCATTTCCTTCTTGAGGATGGAAGCCAACACCTCCTGGAACGATTCCATCAGCTCCGGCGACGCCCCGTCTCGCAACAAGCGGTCCAGTGCGGCGGCATTGGGAGCGGTGTTGCCGTTGAGCTCCTTTGTCGCCAGGTTCGCCACCAGCACGGGGTATTGGTCCTTGAGGCCATACTTCTCCAGCACGGTGTGCAGTTCCTCGGGGATTTCCCCGCCTTTGGCATAAATGGCAAAGCGTTCACGGAGAATGACAGCCGCGTTGGTGGGGTCCAGCCGGAATGCAACCGGCGCGAGTTGCGGGGTCGTCTTGAAGGCCGCTAGCACCTGCGCGGCATCCTCAGGAGTAGCGAGCTGGTCCAGCACCTTGAGACTGGCAATCTGGTGGGCACGGGAACCCCCTGGGGCAGCCGCCTTGATGACGGCCGGCACGGCGGCATGACCATACCTCTTGATGAACGCCCCAACCTGGGCGCCGCCATCGGAAGTGCGGTTGCGCCCCGTCCTGGTGCCTCGCAGCAGAGCGTTCAGTTCGCGTTGCATTTCACTCGGTTCCGGGGCCTCCGGCTCAAGGGCGCCGGCCACCGGCCGCGGGGGATGTTCCCAATCAGTGGAGACGACCGGGAATTTCGACTGCGCGCGCAGCTTCGACAAACGCGCCACCGCCTCCTCGTAAACCGTTACGTAGCCGTGGCGGAGATAGGCGTCCCAGCCCTTGCCCTCGCTGTGCTGGACGACCTGTCGCAACAGCTCGGTGGCTTCGAAAAGGTTGCCGCGGTTGGCTTCATATTCCGCCCACCAGAAGCGCGCGGCAGCGCTCTGCCTGTCCATTTCCCCACGCGGTTCTTCGGCACGGACGAACTCGGCGCACAGCCGACAGGCCTCATCGGCGTGCTCGATAGCCACATAGGCTTCCGCCGCGTCCACGGTGGCCGCCAGGTTCGCGTCGGCATCGGGCTGCGGTAACTGAGTCCAGGCGTACGCAGCCGCCTGCTCCGGCCTGCCGAGGGCCTGCAGCAGCCGGATCTTCTGCTGTCGCAGGTTCCTGGCTTCGTATTGTTGCCGGGTGGGGTGCATGCCAAAACCGTTACGTGGAAACGGCGAAGGGTTGCGGATGGCCTTCTCAACCTGCTCGAGCGCCTGCTCCTTCTCGCCCACCGCTTCAAAAACGTTGGCAGCGATCGGCGCGTCGAGCTTGTCCGCCAGCGCCTGGGCCAGTTGCCGCACCTGGCCCGGGTCCCGCCGCGAAGCGGCCGCCTGTTGATTCAACAGGACAATGCCTTCCAGGACCAGCTTAGCTGCCAGGCTGAAATAGCCGTACGTGGGTCCCTGCCTCCAGATGTCCACCTTGCGATAAGGGCCAGCCTTGGGGGAGAAGGAGTCGGTAATTCTGCCTTGAAACAGCTCGGGGTTCAACTGTTTGCACTCGATCAATCGGCGCAGGTATTCCAGTCGCATGGACGCAGCCTTGCGGCCCGAGGCCTGCCTGGCCTCGTTCAGGAGCATTTCCAGTTGCTCCAGCGTCAAGGGGTTCTTCTGGTCGGCGGCGAGAGCCGGATTGAGGCGTGCCTGCCAGGCCGAGACCGCCTGCAGCAGGTCCTGTCCGGGACCAAACCACGGGTGCGTCTGCGGGAATGGGTTCCGCCACCGGACCCCGAGCGAATAGGGCAATAGGCCCACATCCTCGTTCGTCCGCAGCACCTCGGCGGCCTGGGAAACGAACTCCCGGGCTCGTGCCTCGTCTCCCAGTTGATAGAGGGTCACCCCGGTGAAGAAGTAGAAATTCGCCCAGTAGTCCGGGCCGACCTTCACGTCCGGGGGCAAGTGCGGCAGGTCCTCGGCCAGCTTCAGGAAAATCCGGGCCGCCTCGGCGTACTTATGCTGATCCACGCACTCCATGGCCACTGCGCTGCGCACGTTCTGGGCCTCCGGGCTCGAAGGATACCGCTCCAGCAACGGGGCAAACTCCAGCGCAACGGGCGGCGGCGGGTTCTCGTAGTAGCGGCGATGCCAGAGCGCCTCCGCCGTCCAGCTTGCAGCGTCGTTCGCCTTGGGATCCGTGGCGGCCAGCACGCAGTCGGATATGGCGCTTTCGTAGGCCCCGTTATAATGCCCCCCCGCTCCTGTATTTAACCACCGGACGAACAAGGCGAGCCGCATCCAGGCCGATCGGTCGGATGGATTCCCCTCCAGGTATCGCAGCAACCCGGCGAACTCGTCGCGGTCGGCGTTGCTGACGGGCGCCGGCTTTGTAGCGGTTCGTGCGTGCGCCTCCTGGCGGAGCTGCTTCGGCGATCCGGGTTTCCGCTGCTTCAAGACCTGGTCCGCCAGCTCGCCAACCAGGCGGGCAGGCGTAGAGCCGTCACGCGGCGCGCGCGCACGAAACAGCACTTCACCGGACACCGCATCACGGACTTCGACTGAGCCCTCTTTGCCGTTTGAATGATCCGCGGGGCGGACAAAGACCACCGCGTCCACCGCCGACCAAAGGACACTCGCCAGCTCCAAATCGCGGCCGCCCTTCTCGGTGAGCTGGAGATCCATCTCGGCGGCCAGCGCGTGAACGTTGGCCGGATCGGTCACAAAGAGGTTTGTGTGCTGCCCCAAAGCGGTTTTGAGAGCCGAGGCAACCTGCAACCCGGCGGCATCGAGCCGAACATCGGGAATGACAGCCACAGACACCAGCTTCCGGGCGAGGAATGGGGATTCCTCAAGGCGGTTCAGGACCCCTTGCCCGCCTGGGGCTTCCTGCACGTTCGTGCGGGCCACCGCCGCAAACCCCGGCAACCCGGCCATTTCAAACGCGCGCAGCGTCCAAACCCGCGCCGGGAGAAAGGTCGGAGCCGCCTTCAGCGTGTCAATGAACCATGTCACGCCCATCTCCGGCTCTCCGGCCAGGCAATAGGAGATGCCCTTGTAGAAGAGCAAGCTCACTTCCGGTGCCTCCATGGGAGCAGGCCGCCCATCCCCTGGCAGCTCAGCCGCGGCCCCCGCCGATTTCAACCGCTCCGCGATCTGGTCCCCCAGACTTGCCAACGCCCCCGGCAGGTCCTCGGGGTAACGGCCGTTGTGCGAAAAGCTAGCGGTGTTCCGCCCGGTTTGTGCTTCCACCAACGCGGCCTCGACGTGGAATTGCCGGTTGCTCTGGGCAGCAACGCTGCCCGTGACGAGGCACCGCAGATCGGGAATCTCAAGGGCAGGATTCGCCCGCAACTGCATCAGGCCGGAAGATGAGAGCCTCCTCTCGCCGAGAACCATGCGTATCTGCTGCCGCTCAAACAGGACAACGCCCCGCCGCTGCAATTCCACCGCCAGCACGTCCGCGAGTCCAAACGCCCAGTCCTTGGCCTCGAGTTGGGCGCCGGCGGGTTCGAAATCGGCTACGGCGACTGCCTTAGAGAGCTGGAGACCGGCCCCGAGGGCCATAGCGGGTTTCACCAATGCCGACGCCAGGGCGAGAGCGCAAAAGGCCCCAGCTCTTGCCCTGCAAAGCGGGGCATACCAAAGACCGTGGCTGTTGCTGGTCATGGCTAAATGCTCAGTCCTCTAGCCTTCCAGGCCAGGCTAGCGAGCGAGCTTGGGCACGATTCTCTCAGCGAGTTCCAGAGCAGTATTCTCCAGTGCGAGCTTGGCGGCCGTCTGTTCAGCGACGTCCACACCTACACTCGTCTGGCGATCCACGATGAGAATCTCGCCTGTGCGCCTTTGCGCCTTGAGCTCGATGCGCGCTTTGCAGGAGACCAGGTTTCCCTTCCGCATCCCGTACGCACTGAAGGCGTCACCGGTGATCTCAATATCAGCTTTCTCAGGGGATTTGTCATCCACCAGGGTAAAGCCGCACTCTTTCAGAATGAGCTCCAATTCCGTCTCCGCCGCCGGGTCAATGACCGCCTGGCCAAAATGGCGCTCGCCGATCTTGACCGAGACGGCAGGCAGCTTGCCTTGCCCCAATGCCTTCTTGATCCTGGCTATGCGGTCTTCGCGGCTCTCGACCTTGGCGACCAGCGTGTTGCCCTTCTCGGACACGGTCGCTGCGATCTTCTTAGACAGCTCGCCCGACAGGTCAGTGATGGACGTCGCGGGGGCCCCTTTCACCAGCTCGCCATAGACGCGGCTAGTCTCCGTGCCGATGATCTTGGCGACCAGGATCAGCTCTTTGTCGGCCTTGAAAACCCGGCCTGTCACAAGGACCTTGGCGCCGGTCAGTTGACCGACCTTCGCCGCAGTTTCGGGTGAGACTGTGCCGGACAGCCCAAGCTCCTGCTCGCCCAGCACCTTCTCAAGTTCGGCGCGTTCGACCGTGATGATCTGGGGCTCGGCCGAAAGGTTGGCATTGAGGAGCGCCGCGACCTTTGGCCCCAGGTCCCGCACCCCTTCGTCCTTTGACTCAAAGTCGAAGACGGCGACCGTTAACGGGCTATCGCCCGCCCGCGCGAGCCCCACCGCCAGGAAGAGCCCGCAGCCCAGGATAGATATGATGTGCTTTTTCATACTCGTCTTTCAGTTCGGAGTGAATGCTCGGACCATGTGATGCGTTTGCTGGTTATTCCGGCGTCGTAAGTTGGGGTAACCGGAGCGGCGCCGGGTGGAGCGCAAGCCGGGCCAGCTCGATCAGGTTGAGCTGGGCTCGTGGGTCGTCGGCCAGGTTCGCGGCCACACAGGCCTGGACGACCAGCACCGTGCCTTTGCCCTCCGGCAGTGCGTAAAATGAAGGCTTGAGTTCGTCGTGCTTCGCCAGGGGTGGCTGAAGCCACACCACGGCGGCGCCTTTCGCTGCCAACGTCTTAATGCGCTTCGGCAGGCCGTCCCGCATCTGCGCCTTGGACTGGAACGGGCCAAGAATGGCCAGCTTGCAGTGACCCTCTTCCATCTCGCCATTCTCTAAATCCTGATACTCGACAGCGGCGGCTTTGAGCAGCGGCTTGAGCTGGTTCTGAGGATCAAGCACCCCAAGCGGGGCCTCCCCCGCGAGCGGCTTCAGTTCCTTTAGCAAGTCTTGCGGATAGACAAGGACGTCCGTCGTGCCAATGACCTCGTTCGTGCCCTTCTGCCATTTCACCAGAAAGCGCGTTTCGGCTGTAATGGCAGGAAAGGTTAGGCTCGCTGTGTCGAGAACCGTTTGCCCGGGCAGCACTGCCAGCTCTTTCCAGGGGGCCTCGCCCAACGAAGCGGCAGTAGCCGAGCTGGCCTGGTAAAGGTGCGTGCGCAGGCTGGTTTCTACTGTGCTGCCGCCGAGGTTATGAAATTGCACGGTGATCTTCCGCCCCTCGCCGGCAAATACGCGCGGCGGTTCCTTATCCGGCACCAAAACCAATTGGGCAGATGCGGCAAACGGACCCAGCAGCGTTATTTGGAGTGCGGCGGCAAGCGAAGCGCGACGCCGCTTTAGCTCGGCAGGCCTTGCATGGGGAGGGAAAGCGGCGTCGCGCTTCGCTTGCCGCCGCACTCCACAGCCCGCTGCCACCACCGTCTCCTTGGCGTAGGGTTTCATTTCAAAGCTCGTTTTGCCCTGAGGGGCTTCACGACGTTGTCAGCAAAGGCTGGGCCTCAATCCGGTACCGCCCGGCTTTTGCTACCGCCTGGGCGCTGGACCAAACCATCTTGTGCCCGACCAGCAGCACATTGCCCTCGCCGTCCGTGAGCACCTCGCATACTTCGCCATTGAAGCGGATTTGCTGGCCGCTGAACGTAACGAAGCGCTGACAACCCTCGGGGCCGCAGATCTTCAGGTAGAGAGGTGCCGAGGCTGGCAGGTTGGGTTCCTGGGCCAGCACCAGGCGCGTTCCCTTCTCGTCGAATTCAATCGCCTGGAGCTGATTGGGGAAGAGCGCTTCGATCTCATGGTAATACTTCCGAACCTCGGCGAGCTGTAGATCGTTGCCCGGCGAACTGTGTCCTTTCCACAAGCCAAGAAAGAACCCCGCCATCAGACACACGGCTGCCAGCCCAACGGCAAAGGCCGTTTTCGTGCGCAGGAAGCGGAACACGGAAGCCCAATACCAGGCGGCGCCCGCACCACTCACAGAGGGGGCGGCAACGCCTGCGCTCCTGTCGGCCAGCGCGTCCTGCCCCCGACGCTTAATCTCGCCGGTGACCCGGCCAGGAAACTGCTCCCAATAACCCGCCTCGCGTTCGGGCACCCTGGCACGTTTCAGCACCTCGTTCAGCTCCGTGTCTTTCATTTGCCGGCCTCCCCTTTGAACTGGTCCTTCAGCAGGCGCTTGAGCTTGCCCCGGGCGGCGAATACCCGCCACGAAACCGTCGTCTCCGAGCACCCGAGAACGGCGGCAGCTTCACCGTGATTCAGCCCATCCCAGGTAGTCAGGACCAAGGCAGCCCGCTGTTTGGGCGGCAGTTTCAACAGCGCCTCCTGGATTTGCTGGGCCTGGCCAGCATCAGCTCCGGACGGCTGCTGGTCCTGCTCGCTCCACTCTCTGTGCAGGCGATCTCGCCGCTGCGTGCGCTTCTGCCAGTTCAGGCATTGGTTCATCGCGATGCGGTAAAGCCAGGAGGAGAAGCGCGCCTCAGCCCGGAAGCCACCCAGATGCTGGAAGGCGTGGATGAAAGTCTCCTGGGCCAGGTCGTCCGCGTCGGCCAGCGAGCCGGTCATCCGATAGCAAAGCGAGTGGATCATGCGCTGATGTTCTCTGATCAAGGCTTCAAAAGCGCTGTGGTCGCCGTTCTGGCTTTCGACTATCCGACGTTGGTCTTCATCCGTCGCGACCATGCGCTAATCTTTAACGGGTAGGACAACCCGGTGCGAGGAATCCTTTGAACGATGTCTTAAGCTCAGTCCCCGTAACCGTGCGCTTTGGCCTTCCAGCCCAGGGCGCAGGCGAGCGTGCCGATGCCCGCAACGATGAGCATGCCTCTGAACAAGGCGTCCCAGCCGTAGGTCTGGACAAGCTTGCCCACGCCCCAGCCGGAAAGGGTTGTGCTGGCGTAACCGAAGATACCCGTCAGCCCGACGGCGCTGGCCGCGGCGCGCTTGGTGGCGAGGTTGGCGGCGGCGATGCTGATCAGGCATTGCGGCCCATAAATGAAGAAGCCCGAGGCGCAGAGCAGCACGGTGTTGAGCGCGGCCGACCGCCCCGCCACCTTCCAGAATAGCAGCACCGAGACTCCGGCCATCGCCATGTAGAACACACACGAGCGGAAGCTGCGCCCCCCGAATAGCCGGTCGGTCAGCCAGCCGGCGATCATCGCGCCGACCATGCCCGAGATTTCGTAGCCGGCGACCATCCAGCCGGCATTGGTGAGCTGCAGCCCCTTGGCTTGCGTGAGCAGCGTAGGCCCCCAATCGAGCATCGCGTAGCGGATCGTATAGACGAAGAAGTTGGCCACCGCGAGCAGCCAGATGTAGGGATTGCTGAACACGTATTTGACAGCCACGGCCATCCAGTCCTCGGGCTCACCGGCCACGGCCTTGCTCCTGGTGCCTTCGACCTCGGGGAGCCCGACCGACTGCGGGGTGTCGGGCAAGGCGAACCACAGGAATACCGAGCAGAGGAAGGCGAGCGCCGCGGGCACAAGGAAGCACAGCCGCCAGTTCCCATACCACTTGAGCAGGTAGGCGCAGATCACGAACACCATGCCTGCGCCGATATTGGTCGAGGCGTTCCAGACGGACATCTTGGTCGCCAGCTCCCTGGGCCGCACCCAATGAGTGAATGCCCGCGCGCACGGCGGGAACCCCATGCCCTGGAACCAGCCATTAATCATCCAGAAGATGCCCAGCGCCACCACCGCCGAGCTCAAGCCAAAGCACACGTTCACCACCGCGGAAAGGACCAGGCCGGCCACCATAAACGTGCGGACGTGGCAGCGGTCGCCGAGGAAGCCGTTGGCGAACTTCGACACGCCGTAGAGCACGCCGTGCAAGGTCAGGAACAGCCCGAGGCCGGCCTTGTCAATGCCAAGGATCTTCTCCATCACCGGCATCGCCATGCTGAGGTTCTTCCGGACGAGGTAGAAGGTCGCGTAGCCGATGATCGTGGCGGCCATCATCCGGTATTCCCAAGCGCGATGCTTCGCCTTGACCAGCGCCGGGTCCGTCACGGTCACCGGCACCGGCGGCGCCGGCTCGAAGACCCGCAGCAACAGGGGGAAGCGCTTGCGCTCTGTGACTTGCGGGCTGTGGGCTTCTGCTTGGGGCGCCAGTGCTGACATCTAAGCGGAGACTGCCCTAACCGCTCTGGGAGAGGAAGCCTCCGTTTGTCTGCCGGTCATCCTGGCATACCGCTCCAGCTCCGCCCGTCGCGTCTCCTTGGACCAGCCCAGCAGCTCGCTCATCCAATCCGCCACCTGGGCCGCCTTGACCGCCGCGTCACGATGGTAGTAATGCCAGCTCGTCCGCCGCACCATCACATCGTCCAGGTGCACCACCCATTCCCTCCCGACGCAGTGCTCCACTGGCCCCCGGCTGAACAGCGGCGGCACAATGCCGCTCACGCCTTCCGTCTCGGCGACCGGCAGCAAAGGCTCCTCCGCCGTGCGACACTTGCCCAGCTTCCCGCTCAACCCCTTTGACGCCTTTAGCGCTTCAACGATCTGATCCACCGTCTGCTCGCCCATCAGCCGATACGTGGTCAGTTTTCCGCCCGCCACATCCCACCAGCCCGGTTCAGGATTATGGATCTCATGCGCGCGCGATACGTCCGACGGCTTGCCATTCGGGTCGGCCACCAACGGGCGCAACCCGGCCCAGGCGCTAATGACGTCGCGATTTGTCAGCTTGGCGGCGGGGAAGAACTGGTTGGTCACCTTGAGAACGTAGGCGACATCGGCGGTGCCGGCCCGCACATCGTCGAGCGGCCCATTGTAATCAGTGTCCGTCGTGCCGATGATCATGCGACCGCCCCAGGGAATGACAAAGAGGATGCGCTTGCCCTCGGTCATCACCACCGTCTCGGTCACGGGCATCCGCGCGCGCTCCACCACAAGGTGGATGCCCTTGGTAAGGCGCAGCTTTACGCGGCTGTGAGGCAGCCCGTCCGCCCAGGGCCCGGTGGCGTTCACCACGGCGCGGGCCCGAACCTTGAATGTGCGCTGCCCAAGGCGGTCCTCAAGCTCGCATTCCCAAAGGTCCGCCCGCGCGGCGTCCTTGAAGCGGCAGTAATTCAGCACGCAGGCTCCGCTGGCGGCGGCCGAGCGCAAGGTGTCAATCGTCAGCCGCGCGTCGTTCGTCAGACCGTCGTAGTAACGCACGGCCCCATTCAGCCCCGCGGGCGTCAGGCCCGGAACTTTCTTCAGCACTTCGGCCTGGCTCAGCCAGGTGGACTTGCCGAGGTTGCGCCCGCCGCAAAGCAGGTCGTATATCTTCACCCCGATCTTGAGTTGCCACAGTACCCAGTCCCGGTTACCGCGATACGTGGGGAAGATGAAAGGCAATGGGTCAGCAAGGTGCGGCGCGATGCGGTGAATGACTTTCTTCTCGACGCTCGCCTCGTGGACCAACCCGATGCGCCCTTGGGCGAGATACCGGAGGCCGCCGTGCAGCAAGCGACTCGACCGGCTGCTCGTGCCAAAGGCGAAGTCGTGCTGCTCAACCAGGCCCACACGCAGGCCGCGCATGGCCGCGTCGCGCGCCACGCCGGAGCCGACAATCCCGCCGCCGATGATCAGAACGTCCAGTGGCCCTTCCTGCAATGATCGCAGTGTAGCCTGGCGCTGCTCTGCCGGTCCGCGTGCGGATTGGCCCCTGGTACCGCCGTTTGCAGGCACGCTTTCCCGATAGCCATGGTTCTCCCGAGAGCGCGCCAGCGGTTTGGACTGCGCCGATCCTCCGGCGCTTTGGCTTCCTCGTGCGAAACGCCTGGCCCGGGAAAGCGTGCCATGATTGCCGTAGCCAAAACCTTGCGGCCGAAGTGAAGCGTTCATCGGACCAGTGCTCCTTTCTTGAGTTCGGCGGCGACCCGTGTCCCTGAGCCGCCTATCGGCTGCTGCCTGGCCGCACGCAAACGCTCGCCAAATTCAGCCAAACCGGAAACCACGAGGTCCGGCGGCGGGGAATGGCGTGCGGCTGCAGCTTTGGTCGTCTCGCCTGTTAGCACCAGCACCCCGAGGGCTCCAGCCTTCCGGGCCATCGCTATGTCCGTATAAAGCCTGTCGCCCACCATGGCGAGCTGCTCGGGCGCAAGGGCGTGGCGGTGCAGGATGCCGCGCAGCATGCACGGGTCGGGTTTGCCCAGCACGACTTCCGGCCCCCGCCCGACGGCCTTCTCGAGCGCGGCGCAGACGGCGCCGCAATCCACCAGCACGGTGGGTTGGTCCGTGGGGCAAACCCTGTCAGGGTGCGTGGCGATGAAAGGTTTGCCCCGGCTGATCCAGTAGGCCGTGCGGCACAGCCGCGCATAGGCCAGCTCGGTGTCGAACCCGACTACCACCGCATCCGGCACATCCTTAGCGCTGTCGGCGGTCAACGCGAAGCCCGCCCCCTCCAACTCCTTCCTCATGCTACTGGTGCCAAGCACAAAGAGCCGCCGCACCGTCGGCATGTGCTCCCGGATGTGCTCGATCGTCGCCTGCGTGGACGTATAGAGCTGGTCCGCGCCAGCCTCGATGCCAATACTGGCCAGGTGAGCGAGGTAGTCCTTCGCGCTCTTTGAGGAGTTGTTCGTCAGGAACGTATGGCCGATGCCCAGCTCGGCCAGCAGCGCGAGGAAAGGGCGCGTGGATTCAAAGAGGGTGCCGCCGCTGTAAATGGTGCCGTCCATGTCCAGCGCGACATGCCGAAGGTTCGAAAGTCGTCTATTCATCAAGCCAGCCCGGCCAGTCGTAAGGCCCAGGAAAGATAACGCCCCGGGCGCTCACCGATTGAGCGTTAACGCACTAACTAACAGATGCGGCATCCCTTGTCAATACCAACATAACGCTTTGTGGACAAGGTGGATGCATTGGGCATACCGCCGTGTAGGCGGCTGCGGCTTGGCCCTGGGACGCGGCTGGCTTCTACCGCACCGCCTTGGCGGCGAAGCGGTACATGTCGCCCCGGTAAACGGCGTTTTCCATCTCAACAATCATGTCCTTGCCGCAGAAGGAAGCGCCTTCCACCCGGAAAGCGGGAATCGGCCGCTCCACCTGGAAGACCTGGAGCCATTCGCCTTCCAGGACAATCGCACTGAGCATCTGGACGATCTCGGTCAACTGGATGCCGTAATGCTTCTCGAACGTTTCGTATAGCGACTGCTCCAGATTGCGCCGCTGAATCTCGGGGCAGAGCGTCAGCGAGATGTAACGGGTCTCCTTCATCATGGGGATGCCATCCGCTAGCCGGAGCCGCTCGATCTCGCAGAATGGGCCTTTGAGAGTGAACTGGCGCCCATTGATAGTCTGGGAATGGTCCTCCTCGCGCAGGTGGAAACCAAGGAGCCTGGTCGCCGGCTTGCGTCCGGCCTCAATCATATTCCGCGTAAAGCCGAAAATGCGGTTGATGGCGCGCAGCACCGGAAAGTCGCGGACGAAGGTGCCCCTGCCCTTCACGCGTGTGACCCAGCCGCCCTTCTCCAGCTCATGCAGGACCTTTCGCGCCGTGGTGTTGCTGACGCCGTAGCGCTCGATGATCTCGTTCTCGGAGGCCACCGGCGCGCCCGGCGGCAGTTCACCGCGCTGAATGGCACCGATAATCTTGCGGCGGATCTGGAAGTACTTCGGCGGACTGTATTTATCCGTGGGCACAGCGTTGAGAGAGTCATTAAGGCCCTCTGTGGCGATTTGTCAAGGTGCGCGCGGGCGCCGGGCCAGACGGCCGCGCCGAAAAGCTCGATGAGGCGTTCCTACCCGTATCGGATCCGAATAGCACTTAGATAAGGCGTAAGACCCCCAGCGGTAGGCGCTTGCAGATGCCTCCAGTTCCAGCCCTGAGGAGCCTTCCCCAGCCAAGCAGTCTGGTGCCTGCTCTGGAAACCTCTCCGTTCTTTTGGGGGCCTCAGACTGGCAACATTCTATATCCCCTCGGCATTTGCGCTCCGCATCCGCGCCGGCACCGCACCGTTACCTCACCGTAGCACCTCTTATCGGCGATAAGAGGTGCTACGGTGAGGAGCACCAGAGATATGCAAGAGGGAATTTAGCATTTATGTTTCGGGGCAAAAGGAGGCGGTTACCGTGTGGCGACGGTTTTTGCCGATTACGGAGTGGCGGAGGGTGCGGTTAAAGGGCGG
>Ga0326728_10001784_pt1 | contig 74207 bp, 51 predicted proteins | sample MB3enrmetagenome_FD_207602 | JGI IMG/M metagenome (GOLD analysis project Ga0326728, IMG submission 207602) | Lab enriched peat soil microbial communities from McLean, Ithaca, NY, United States - MB31MN | ecosystem: Environmental > Terrestrial > Soil > Wetlands > Peat | place: USA: New York...
GCCTCCAGGAAGTTCTTCGCTTGCTGGATGAGGAAATCGCCGCCCTCCAGCCGGAATTCGAATACGCCGAGAAGGTGAACGCCGAGCGAGCCGCCATCGAGCGGGATGCCTGCCTGGCTCCGGAGGGTGAGACGTGGCGCCTGATGCTGCGCCAGGAAGGCTCTCTGGACCGCTCGATTGACCGCAAGGTGAAAATCATCCTGGGCATGCGCAAGAATCATATCGACGACTCGATGCAGGAGCTGACCGTACGCACCAATTTGGCAGAGGCCGATGAGAAGGAGATGGAAGATATCGAACCAACGCTAGGATGCGACATTCCGTCCCAGGACCCGGCCATCGAACCTCCAGAACCTCAAAATGCAAGGAACAAACCGGGAATGTCGATGAAAACAAAGGGACACTCTCCAAAGACGGGCAGCGACAAAATGTACCAGATGGCAGGGAATAGGGAACAGGCGACAGGGAATAGGGAATAAGGGATTAGGGAACAGGGAATAGGCAGTAGCCAGTAGGCAGTGAGCAGTAGGCTGGGTAGCGTGGACCCCGTTCCTGGGTTCGCCAGCCACCAATTACGCACTGCCGTGGTCAACAAATCGCCGATGATCGATTATACTGGGTGAAAACTGTGTAGATTCTTGGCTGCCACGGAAGTGCATGTACCGAAGGCGCCTTGGAGTGCGGTAGCAGCAGCTACCGCCTTGCATGTGTGCCGCATGAACCGAAGGCGCATTTTCACGTGACGTGGTGAGCCGAAGACAGAGGAGACATCGATGCCTACACTGCAATCAATCATGGCGGAGCTGAAAAGCAAGGGGAGTGAGAAGACGCGGAGCACTTATGCGCGGCACGGCATTCCGGCGGATCGCGCGTTTGGGGTGAGCGTTGCGGACCTGAAAGTGATCGCAAAGACAATCAAGGGGCAGCAGGCCCTGGCCTGCCAGCTCTACGAGACGGGGAACATGGACGCCATGTATCTTGCCGGCATGGTGGCCGACGGGTCGAAGATGAGCAAGCAGCAGTTGCAGGCATGGGCAGAAGGCGCAGCAGGCATGTCCATGATTGCCGAATACACCGTGCCTTGGGTGACGGTTGAAAACCCCGAGGGACGCGCGCTGGCGCTCGAGTGGATGAAGTCAAAGAACGAGTCCGTCGCATGCTCGGGTTGGTGCACGTATTCGGGACTGGTGGCCACAAAAGCGGACAGCGGCCTGGAGCTTGCGGAACTCGAACAACTGCTCGAGACCGTCGCCAAGCGCATCAGCGCGGCGCCCAACCGGGTTCGATACACGATGAATGGATTTGTCATCGCGGTTGGAAGCTACGTGAAACCGTTATTGAAGCAAGCGAAGGCTACGGCCAAGCAGATTGGCGCGGTTTCCGTGGAGATGGGCGACACAGCTTGCAAAGTGCCGCTTGCCAGCGCGTATATCGCAAAGAACGAGGACGCAGGAAAAGTGGGGAAAAAGCGGAAGACTATTCGATGCTAGACCTCGGCTCCTCGGCTTCCCTTACGGCCGCCGCTGCGCGCTGCTCAGCGCTTCGCGCACCTTGCGGGCCAGCGCCTCCGGGGAAAAGGGCTTTTGCAGAAACGCCCCGCCGGCATCAAGGCCGCCCGGATACCAAACGGCGTTGTCCGCGTAGCCGGAGATGTAGAGCACTTTGATCTGGGGGCGCGAGCTCACCAGGCGGCGGGCTAATTCGCGTCCGCTCATGCCTGGCATCACCACGTCGGTCACCAGCAAGTCGATGCGCCCCGCGAAAAGCTCGGAGAGCTCGAGCGCTTCCGCGCCGCGGCTGGCTTCCAGAACCCGATAGCCACTCTCTCTCAATACGTTGCGCACCAGCTCCCGCACGGAGTCTTCGTCCTCGACCAGCAGCAGCGTCTCTGTGCCGCGTTGAGTTTCGACTCGGGTTCGTCCAGGATCCGAGTCATCAAGCTCGAGATCGGTTCGCGGCAAGTAGATCTTGAAGGTAGTTCCCTTCCCTACGTCGCTGTACACCCAAATGTATCCGCCGCTCTGCTTGACGATGCCGTAGACCGTGGCCAACCCCAAGCCGGTGCCCTTTCCCGTCTCCTTGGTGGTAAAGAAGGGCTCGAAGATGCGGGCTTGAATTTCCGCATCCATGCCGATGCCGGTATCGCTGAACGTGAGCAGAACATAGGGTCCTGGCTTGAGCGGAAAGTGGGCCTTGGCCGCAGCGGTATCCATCTTCACATTCGTGGTCTCGATGGTTACGACGCCGCCATCCGGCATGGCATCGCGCGCGTTGACGGCCAGATTGAGAAGCACCTGCTCGAGCTGTCCCGGATCGGCCATGATATGCCACAAGCCCTCGCCCAATGCCGTGACCAAATCGATATCTTCCCCAATCAAGCGCTTCAGCATCTTCTGGATGTTGGAGACCACGGCGTTCAAATCCAGCACGCGCGGCGCCAGCACTTGCTGCCGGCTGAAAGCCAGCAACTGGCGCGTCAGGGAGGCAGCTCGGCCGGAGGCATTCCTGATCTCGTCGACATACCCTCGCAGCGGCTCGATGGTAGCGGGGTGCTCGAGCAGCAGTCCGCTGTAACCGCTGATAATGGTCAGCATGTTGTTGAAGTCGTGCGCCACGCCGCCCGCCAGCCTGCCCACCGCTTCCATTTTCTGCGCTTGCCGGAGCTGCTGTTCGAGCCGTTTTCGTTCCGTCACTTCGGCCTTGATGGCGATGAAGTGGGTGATCTCCCCGCGCTGGTCGCGCACCGGAGTGATGGTCATCTGCTCGTTGTAGAAAGCCCCGTCTCTGCGGCGGTTGGTGATCTCCTCCTGCCAGATCTGACCGCCCCGGATGGTGGTCCAGAGCCTCTTGTAATAATCCTCGCCTTGCTTGCCGGACTTCAGGATGCGCGGGTTTTTCCCCAACGCTTCGGCGCGGGAGTAACCGGAAACGCGGCTGAAGGCGGGATTGACGTACTCAATGGTGCCCTTGGCGTCGGTGATCAAGACTCCTTCTGCGGATTGTTCGATAGCGGTGATCAGGAGCGCTCTTTCCGCTTGCGCCAGTTTCTCCTTGGTGGAATCAATGGCCACTCCGCGGAGATGAATGGGATGGCCTTCTTCATCCAAAACCACGTGCGTCGTGTCGTGCAACCACACTTGGCGGCCATCGGCTGCGAGCAGCCTGTATTCAAGGCTATGATCTCGCCCCTCCGCCGTCGCCTTCCGGCTCGCCGCTACTGCCTGTTCGCGATCGAGGGGATGCAGATGCTTCTCCCAGAAATCGGGTTCGGTAAGCCACTGCTCGACGGGATAGCCCAGAATTTGTTCCGCCCGCCGGCTCACAAACGTGAATTGATGCGTCCGGGCTTCGGCTTCCCAAACGATCGCGTCGATGCTCTGCACCAGTTCGCGCAGGCGCCGCTCCGAAGCTTCGGCAGCCGTCCGCAGTCGCTCGCTCTCCGTCTGGTCCTCGACGGTCAGTAGAAGGCGCCCCTTCCCCTGTCCGTTGGAGATCTGCGTCAGGCCGAGCCGGGCCGGTCGAGTCCCTGTCCCCCCTAGCGCCGCGAGGTTCAACAGCACGTCATGCGGCCCGTTGCCAAATCCTTTGGCGCCGATGAGCCGGCGCGGCGGCCCTTCCGCCTGGATGACTTCCGGCAGGGGGTGCCCGATCACTTTTTCGGGGCGCACATGGTATCCCTCGAGAAAGGTCCGGTTAGCGGAGAGGACGTTCAGATCAGGCGAGAGAATCAATAAGCCCACTGGGACATTGTCCACCATCTCCTGCGCAAATGCCTGCAGCGCGAGGATGGCCTGCTGGTGCGCCACTCTTTCTTCCAGGGCGCGAGCCAGCGTGGTGCGCCGGTACCCGACCAGCAGATAGGCGAAAATCAGAACGATCAGCGTACCCACCATCGCTTCGAGGCGGGCGCTGGCGAAGAAATCTTCCAGCGCTTCACGGCGATCGATTTTTCTCACCAATATCCAATCGGTCAGCGGAATGTGCGGCGCGGCGCTTAGAACGGGCACGCCGCGGTAATCCAAGGTTTCCCCGCTCAGAGATTTGCTTTGCCGCCCAGCCTCGGAGCTTGGCACCGCCAGCGGAAGGTGCAAGTAGCCTTGCAGGAGAGGCGCGCCGCGCAGCGGTGAGAAGTAAATCAGCTCGTTCCCTTCGCGTTGCAAGAGCAAGGTTTCGCCGCTGCGCGTAGGAACGCTCTCCGCCATCAGAATTGGGAACAAGCTCTTTCTGGGATCGATCTGCAAGGCCAGCACGCCCAAGCAGGAAGCAGGAGGCTGGGCGTCCGCCTTGGAGCGAGCGCCGGCAAAGACGGGTGAAAGAAAATACACAAAACTACTCGCCTGGGTCCCCACCACCGCGCCTACCCAAAAGGCGTGGCCTTGCGTAACCTGGCGCACTCGATCGAGCACCGCGTGCGACATGCTCTCCGAAGTCGCAGACCGGGCCACGACCTGTCCCTCGTTGTTCAGAAGGTAAATGGCCGCGTAGGCGTGGGTGAAGGCAAACTGGTCCATGAAAGCAGAGAGGTGTTGGATCTCGTCCTGGCGAGCAGCGTCGCGCAAGCCAGATTCCTCAATAGGCCAGAGTAGTTGTTGAACGGAAGGATATAGGGACAGCAGTTCGGCGTCAGCTCGGCGCTCCCCGAGCCAGTTTGAAATCAAACGCGCGCGGTCATCCGCAATGGTTGACTGCTGGTCCTGCCAATAGGCGATGGCAGCCTTCTCCTTCTCCAGGATGTGAAAAACCGTGAGAGCCACGATCAGTAGAGTTCCGGCAAAGAAGATCAGAACATAGTTCCACAGACGGCCGCGCGCCTCGCCGGGAGGTTGGGGCAGTTGGGGTGAGAACTCTGCTGTCGGGTTACTTGCTGGCGCGATTTCTGTATTCGAAGTACTCATGTATAATATCGACAATCCACAGAATGATACCACCTTGCCGAAGAATTGCCAGTCAAAACAAGGAGTCAGGATTCAGGAGTCAGGTGGGTCAGGAACGGAATTCCGAATTTCGAATTTCGTTTTTCGCTTTTCAGCTCAGTCAGAAGTCAGGAGTCAGAAGAGAACTCGTCATTCCCGCGAATGCGGGAATCCACTCCGCAAACTTTAGCGAATTCTCGATCTGCGAACTGGGGGTATCAACTGATGTACCATCCTGGGATTGACGAAATGAGGATTCCCGGAGTATCTTGCACGCTTACGTTCTCCTGCTTCAAAAGGCCGCGGAGAATTTTACGCGAAGGCGTCAGAGGTCAGGAGTCAGCATTCTGACTCCTGACTACTGACTTCTTTATTCTCGGAGGAGTCCTCATCCCATGGATTTGCACCACGTCATTGAAGCCCAGCAGTTCGATGTGCCCACAATTATGCATCTCATTGAAACCACCCGGGAAATGGAAAATGTTGTCTCTAGCGGCGGTACTTCTCAGTTCCGCGGTCGAATCATGGCCACGCTTTTCTATGAGCCGTCCACGCGAACCCGCTTCTCGTTTGAATCAGCAATGCATCGGCTTGGGGGGAGCGTGGTTTCCACCGAAAACGCCGCTGAGTTCTCTTCCGTAGCCAAGGGCGAGACGCTGGAAGACACGGTGCGGATCTTGAACGGCTACGCCGATGTCCTGGTGCTCCGCCACCACGAGGTGGGGTCCGCGAAACGGGCTGCGTCGGTATCGCGCATCCCCGTCATCAACGCGGGAGATGGGGCCGGCCAACATCCTACGCAGGCCCTGCTGGACCTCTACACTATTCACAAGGAGATTGGTTCGATTGACGGCCTGCGCATCGCTATGGTGGGAGACTTGGCGCAGGGCCGCACCGTTCGTTCATTGGCCTATTTGCTGAGTAAGTTCCAGAACATCCGAATCTACTTCGCCGCTCCCCCTTTGCTCAAAATGAAAGAGGACATCCTCGATCACTTGCGCGAAAAACGGGTCTGGTACACGGAAGAAACCGACCTTGATAAAGTTCTGCCTGAAGTGAACGTGGTTTACCAAACGCGCATTCAAAAGGAGCGCTTTGGGGACCGCATTGCCGACTATGAGCAGTGCCGTGGCGTCTATTTGATCAACGCGGAGTCCCTACGCCTAATGAAGGCTGACGCCATCGTCATGCATCCGCTTCCCCGCCTCGAAGAAATCAGTATGGAAGTCGACAGAGATCCACGAGCCGCCTACTTCCGCCAAGCTCAAAACGGCCTTTACGTCAGAATGGCGCTTCTGACGATGGTGTTGAGATAGATAGCCAAACGCCCCCAGAGCGTCGGAAAGAAAGTGCCCGCCCTGCCGAAGCGGCTTCGCGATTCCCTGCGCGCTATTACCACCGTCGGCAACAGGAGAAGTGCGGGCCCGCCAGCTTGGCAAGACACAAAGATTCGGCCCCACAATTCTGCTCGTAGCGCTGAGTACTGCCCGCCAGGCGTTCGTAGCGCTGGCCTTTAGGCCAGCATGGTACCGGCCAGCATTTGCCGACCTAAGGGTCAGTACCGGCCGAACCTCCGTACTGGTACCTCGGTGCCCTTGCCGCAACGTAGCACCCAAGCGAAGATTTTACCATCTAGGATATGGCTGTAAATGAAGTTTGTGAAATACGTAATGAAACGAGGGTGAACAAATGCTGATCGGATCACGTCTGCGCCAGCTTCGCGAGCAGAAGCAATTGTCTCAAGGGGATATTGAAGAACGCACGGGGTTACTACGGTGCTACGTCTCGCGCGTCGAAAACGGACACACCGTCCCTTCTCTCGAAACATTGGAGCGCTTTGCCGGTGTGCTCGATGTCCCGCTTTATCAGCTCTTTTTTTCCGGAGAGGAAGCTCCACCAACTCCCAGCCTCACGCCGCGGAAGACCTTGGAGGAATTGACTGGGGATAACCACGAGCAAACGGTAGATGCCCAGTTCCTCCTCAAGCTCAGGTGCCTCTTGGCCCGTCTCGCAGAACCGGATCGAGATGTCATCCTGAGTCTCGCGAAGAGACTAGCCACCCGCTAGCGACGCACCTCCCGTCGACGGGGACTCCTCTGCCACAGGATGGAGTGACTTGGCGAAGCGCCGGACGCTCGCTTCTGCCACTAGTGGACATCGAGGGGGCTATTGTGGAATCAAGACAATGTTTTCGTCGGCGGCTTCCTTCGCCGTGGCCTTGGCAGGAGCCTTTCCACTTAGAGCCCGAAGGTAGTTGACTACGTTCCACAGTTGCGGCTCGGGCATCCGCCCCTTCTGGCTTGGCATGGGCTCCTTCCCGGTACCGACGATCGCAAAGAGTTCGCCGTCCGTGCGCTTGGATAAAGAGTCGGGCTGGGTGAAATCAGGCAGCGTCAATGTCATCTCTTTAGCTAAGTCGCCTTTCCCGTCACCCTTTTCTCCGTGGCACAATGCGCACTGGGTCATATAGACTTTCTTGCCACGATTTACAGATGCATCGGTAAATCTGATCGGGTTTTTCTTGGCTGCGTCTTCGGGCGATATCACATAGTTGTGCGGAGACGGCGCAGCGGCTGCCTGTGCACTCGAAGGGGCAGAGCTCTGCGCCTCGTCCTTCTTCTCCTGCTTCTCCTGCGCCAGGAAGCTCGCACCTACCATTAAGAACACCAATGCTGCCCATAATGCCTTTAGTTTTATTGACATCGCGCACCCCGCAGTAGCTCACCATGCTTGCCAGATCAGTTCAAAGCAGACTTGACCTGGCCGGTTCATTTGAGCCACTCTTCTTGACTCTTAGCAATTCCCGTACCCAACATCGTGGACGCTATCGACGTGCAAGTGCTCGCCTAAATGCCGGCGCCACAAACAAATCAGGACACCACGACCGTCATAAACGGCTTGCATTCTATCACGCTTGTTGCCATCCACTAGGAAGAAAGATGCGAGCAAGAAACATGCGGGAGGGGCATTTCGAGTTCTGCCGAAATGCCCCCAACATGGTGGGTACAAGCAGTTGGTCGTGCGGAAAATAGTCCTACGTGCAAAATGGTCATCGGCTCTTGCGTAACAGAGTTGGAGAGCCTTCTCAGATTCGAAGGCTCACCCTGTGGATAGGCAAGAATCATGCCAATTTTGGAGAGTGATTTCCCTTGTGAATTCAACTGGTTACAGGTGGCCCACAGAGATTCGGGACCAAGGTACTATGGCAGACTTGCATGCCTGTGTAGAAATTTCCAATGGCAGCTTTGATACGGGCGGCCTTTGTGGCCGCCCTCCGCGCCTGCGGAACTCTATGACACTTCGAGTTCCAGCCAGGAAATCGAGTGGCGTGGGAATTGGCATTCGAAGCGGCTTCCTGATGTCTCGATCTTCACCTCTCGAGTAACCACGGCTTGAGGGTTGGCAAAGGTATTCATCGCCTCGGGACTTGCGCCCGTGATCTGGAAAGCGTGGCCACCGGGCCGGGCGCGCCATCCGGCAAGTTCGACGGCGCCCGTAATGTCGCCCTCCTTGCGGCGATTGACGACTGCAAGTGTGACTTTCTGCTTCGTTTCGTCCGTGGTCGCCATGACATCGAGATAAGCTTGGTCGGCGAAGCTCTTGGTCTCAAAGCGTGGCGACTGCACCACCACCTCTAAGGCAACTTGGCCGGAGCGGTTGGCATAGAGCGCCAGTGGGTAGAAAGTCGTCAGCAATAGCAAACCTGTGGGCGAAGTCTGCATGGGCGCGATGACGTTGACGAGTTGCGCAAGGTTCGCCATGCGCACAGTGCGGCAATGGCGCTGGATGCAATTCAACGCCGACGCCACCCACAAAGCGTCCCGAAGCGTATACATAACTTCGAACTTGTGAACGTCGTCGCGCTTGGATCCATCCGCCCAGTTATTGATAATGTTCCACTCGTCCAGGGCGGTCCAAACGGGCGTGGGCTTGCGTGCGCGAGCGGAGAGGCTCTCAGCTACCAAAGCCGAGTTGCGGATAGTCTGCTCCATTTCCGCCACCGAGCCCAGGACCTCATAGTAATCCTTCGGATCGTCGCTGACCGTATAGTGGTGCGCGGAGATGTAATCCACGTGGTCGAGCATGGATTCGAGCACGGGCCGATCCCAGCTCGGATCGCCCGTGCCGCAGGCCACTAACTTGATGTTCGGGTCTTGCCATTTCATGACCTTGGCGAATTCGAGTCCCAGTTTGGCGTAGTCCGCGGCGTTTTTGTGGCCGATCTGCCAGGGGCCATAGATCTCGTTCCCGACGCCCCAGAACTTCACGCCGTAAGGCTCGGGATGACCGTTCTTCTTGCGCAAGTCCGAATAGTAGGTCCCGCCTTGGCGGTTGCAATACTCGACCCATGACGAAGCTTCGTCGAGTGTGCCCGTGCCAATATTGACGCAGATGTACGGCGCCGTCCCCAGTTTCCGGCAAGTGGCAATGAATTCGTCGGTCCCAAAGCGGTTCGATTCACGCTCGAACCACGCCAAGTCATAACGCGCCGGCCGCGCATCCTGGGGTCCGATTCCATCCTGCCAGTGATACCCGGAGCTGAAGTTCCCGCCCGGCCAGCGCAATTGCGTGACGTGCAGCCGGCGCGCCGCCTCGAGAACGTCCTTGCGCTCGCCGTCCGCGTCGGCGAGAGGCGAGCCCTCGTCGTAAACCCCTCCATAAATGCACCGGCCAAGATGTTCGATGAAGTTCCCGTAAATGTTGGGATCGATCGTGCCGAGACGCCGCTCGAGGTCCACCGTCAGCGTGGCCTGCATGGGCGGCTCGCTTGGCTCGACGAAGGAGCGCGGATAAACCCTGCGGCTCAAGAGTTGTTGCGCCGCTGCGCCAAACCCCAGTGCACCCGCGGCCCGTATAAAGTCCCGCCTCGTGGCGCCATTGCAAAATCTTCGCGATGCCTCGAACATAGTGCCTCCGTTGTTGTGCTTGCGGGTTTCTTGCAGTGCCAAGAATACTGCGGAAGCTCACTAGATGTCACTAAGCTTTGCGCTCTGTCCTTGACGTGCTTCGCGCGGGTGCCTAGAATTGTGAGCTTAAGACTACCGACGGGCAGGCTGACTGTATGTCATTCCGCGTTTACAACACGCTAAGCGGGCAACTCGAGGAGTTCAAGCCTCTCTTCGATAACCAGGTGGGCATGTACACCTGCGGCCCTACCGTTTACGATTTCCCCCACATCGGAAATTACCGCACCTTCGTATTTCAGGACATTCTGCGGCGCTGGTTGAAATACCGCGGATACGCGCTCCGTCACGTCATGAACTTGACGGACGTGGACGACAACACCATCCGCAAATCCAAGGCCGCCGGCCTGTCGTTGCGCGACTACACCGCGAAATACATCGAAGCCTTCCAGGTGGATCGCAAACTGTTGAGCCTCGAGGATCCTGAAATCGTGGTGCGGGCCACAGACTCGATTGGGGACATGGTCACACTGATCCAAACGCTGATGGAAAAAGGCTATGCCTATGCAAGCGAGGGATCGATTTACTTTCGTGTGGCTGCGTTCAAGAACTATGGCCAACTGACCAAGATCGATCTTTCAGGCATCCGCGACGGAGCGCGGATCGATTCGGATAAGTACGACAAGAACAACGCCCGCGACTTCGCGCTGTGGAAGGCCCCCAAGGAAGGCGAACCCTTTTGGGAGACAGCGCTAGGTCCCGGGCGGCCAGGCTGGCACATCGAGTGCTCCGTGATGTCCATGAAATACCTGGGCGAGACTTTCGACATCCACTCCGGTGGCGTTGATCTTATCTTTCCTCACCACGAGAACGAGATCGCGCAGAGCGAGGCAGCCACCGGCAAGCCCTTCGTGCGCTACTGGCTGCACGCTGAACATCTGATCGTCAACGGCGAGAAAATGTCGAAGTCATTGGGGAATTTCTATACCCTGCGCGACCTGTTAATCAAAGGGTATAAGCCCTCGGCGATCCGATATTTGTTGGCCGCTGTACCTTACCGCAGGCATTTGAACTTTACCTTTGAGGGCCTGCGCCAGGCGCAGCAATCGATCGAAAGGCTCAGGAATTTCCGCCTCCGGCTAACCCAAGAGTCATTCTCGGCAGGAGAGAATGCGGCATTGCAGGATCGTGCCCGTGCCGCCTGCCGGGCGTTCGAAGAGGCCATGGACGACAACTTGAATACGGCCGAAGCTCTGGGCGCGGTGTTCACCATGGTTCGGGATGCAAACACAGCCATGGATCGCGGCGAATTGCTGGGGGGCGATCGCGCTGCTTTTTTGGACACGTTGGAGCGCTGGGACCGAGTTTTCGCTGTGCTTGAAGATCGCGACAACGCCAAGCTCCAACAATTCGGCTTGTCAAAAGATACTCCTCAACTTGTGACTGTTACGGCAGGCGAAACAACGCCCACGCGCGCTGAGGCGGTGACGGTGGGCAATGGCGAGGGGAGCGCTCCTCAGGCGCAGCCCTTAGCCGAGGAGGAAATCGGCCGATGGATTGCAGAACGAGACGAGGCGCGCCGCAAGGGCAATTTTGCTGGCGCCGATGAAATCCGCCATGTTCTTCAGAAGGCCGGTGTTATACTTGAGGACAGTAAACTCGGAACTCGCTGGAAACGGAAGTAGCCATGTCTAAAAGATTGCTACAAACCCGTATGCGCCTCACGCTACCGTTGTTGGCCCGCCCGAACCTTTTCGGCGGGGACTAATTACCCTCCGCGCAATCCGCCCGCTCCAAACACAAAAAGCAATGGCGCCTGCCGAAAGGCGGCGCGGAGGAGGATTCACATGGAGAAGAAAGTCCCTGCGATCAAAACACCGCTACCTGGTCCGGAAGCCCAGAAGATCCTGGCTCTTGACCACGAGTTCATTTCGCCCTCTTATACCCGCGACTACCCCTTGGTTGCCAAGCGTGGCCAAGGCGCGTGCGTCGAAGATGTGGATGGAAATGTATTTCTCGATTTCGCGGCGGGCATCGCGGTGGTGTCAACAGGCCACTGCCACCCCGAGGTTGTGCGCGCCATCCAACACCAGGCGGAGACGCTGATTCACATGTCCGGCACGGACTTCTATTATCCCTTACTGGCGCAACTGGCCGAGAAACTGGCGGAGATCACGCCCGGCAAATTTGCCAAGCGCGTCGTATTCGGGAATTCCGGCGCCGAAGCCATTGAAGCCGCCATCAAAATCGCGCGCTACCACACCCGGCGCCATCGCTTGATTGCTTTCTTGGGCGGGTTCCACGGACGGACCTTGGGCGCACTTTCCCTGACCGCGAGCAAAGCCGTGCAGCGGCGGGGGTTTGGCCCGCTTCTCTCGGGAGTGGCGCATGTTCCGTATCCCAACCCCTATCGCTGCCCCGCCGGACACCGCGCGCCGGAGAGCGTATGCGACTGCGACTGCACAGACTTTATTGAGAATCAACTCTTGAAGACAGCGGTCCCCGCGGATGAAGTGGCGGCTATTGTGGTGGAGCCGATCCAGGGCGAGGGGGGATACATCGTGCCCCCGCCCGGCTTTCTGGGCAGGCTGCGGCAGATCGCCGATCGCCACGGCATCCTTCTGGTTTTCGATGAAGTCCAATGCGGAATGGGCCGCACCGGAAAGATGTGGGCCTGTGAGCATTTCGGCGTTGTACCTGACATCATCGTTACGGCCAAGGGCATTGCCTCCGGCCTTCCACTCGGTGTCGCAGTAGCCCGGGCGGAGTTGATGGATTGGGGACCGGGCGCCCATGCCTCCACTTTCGGAGGCAACCCGGTGGCTTGCGCGGCGGCAATGGAGACGATTCGGCTGCTGGAAGAAAAGTATGTTGCGAATGCCGCGCGCATGGGAAAATACATCCTGGCCCGGCTGGCAGATTGGCCGCACAAGCATCCCCTGGTGGGTCAGGTTCGCGGACGCGGCCTGATGATTGGAATTGAGTTGGTCCGGGACCAGGAAACCCGCGAGCCGAACCCGGAGGCGCGCAGCATGATCATCGAGAAGGCGTTTCAAAAGGGCTTGCTGATCCTGGGCTGCGGGGAAAGCACAGTGCGTTTGATGCCGCCCCTGGTCATCGAGCGGGAGCACGCGGATACGGCGCTCGACATCCTGGACGGTTGCCTCTCCGAGGTCGAGAGCTAGCCCGTGCTACGTCCACCGGAGCGGGTGCTATTATAATGCGACTGTTGGCACGAATGATGTATCGTGCGCTGGCACGGAAAGAGTGTCGGCGGGCGCAAAGAGCGGCCTCAGCACAGGACGGGGACCGGAGCAAATCCGAAATTGCGAACCTCGGCGTGCGCGCGGAAAATCTGGCCTATTGGTATCTGCGCCAAGCAGGTTATACTGTTGTGGCGCGGAACTGGCGTGCTCGCTCAGGCGCCGGAGAACTCGACTTGGTGGGGTGGGAAGGACCCATCCTGGCCTTTGTGGAAGTGAAGGCTCGAACTTCCCTGGCCGCGGGTCCACCCGAGGAAGCGGTCTCTCCGAACAAACAAAAGCGGGTTATCAAAGGAGCCAAGGAGTACTTACGGCAACTCAGGCGGGAACCTGTTAGTTGCCGGTTCGATGTCGTGAGCGTCTCGCTGCACCCGCGAACGGGGTTGCAAGTTCGGCTGATCAAAGATGCTTTCAAGGCTTGACTGGCCGCCTCTGTGCCGTGTGCAGCCCTTAAAAGGAGTGTTACTTTGCCCGAATTAAGAAAAGACCCCATCACCGGGCGGTGGGTCATCATTGCTACGGGCCGGGCCACGCGGCCTACGGATTTCGTCCGGGATAAAGTTCAGATCCGTGGCTCGGGTTTCTGTCCGTTTTGTTACGGCAACGAAAGTAAGACGCCGCCGGAAATTCAGGCTTACCGCAGCGACGGCAGCGCGCGCAACACGCCTGGGTGGTCGTTGCGCATTGTACCCAACAAGTTCCCAGCGCTAGGCATCGAGGGAACGCTCAACCGCCAGGGCGAAGGCCTTTACGATAAGATGAATGGCATCGGGGCACACGAGGTCATTATCGAAACGCCACAGCATAACCTGACCTTGGCCACCATGCCAACGGCGCGCGTCGAGGACGTGCTCTGGGCTTACCGCGATCGCATACTGGACCTCGAGAGGGACTGCCGCTTCAAGTACATCCTGATCTTCAAAAACCACGGTGAGGCTGCGGGCGCCTCACTCGAGCACACTCACTCCCAGCTCATTGCTCTGCCGGTGGTGCCGAAGCGCGTCCGCGAAGAGGTGGACGGGGCGCGCGAACATTACAATTTCAAAGAACGTTGCATCTTTTGCGATATTCTTCGCCAGGAGAAGGAAAAGAGCGTGCGCCTGATCGCGGAGAATGAGGCCTTCATTGTGATGGCGCCCTTTGCTCCGCGATTCCCCTTCGAGATCTGGATCGTTCCGAAAACTCACCAGTGCGCTTTCGAGCAGTCCCACAAGGCGGAGTTCGAGCAGCTTGCTCCCATCTTACAGGATATGCTCTCGCGGCTCGACCGGGTGCTGGAGTTTCCTGCCTACAATTACATCATTCATACGGCGCCTATCGGAGAAGCCGCAGAGGATTACTACCACTGGCACCTCGAGATCATGCCCAAACTGACCAAAGTCGCAGGCTTTGAATGGGGCACAGGCTTCTACATCAATCCCACGTCGCCGGAGGAATCCGCCAAGTTCTTGCGCGAGGCCGCCCAGCCCGTAGAATCTGCCAGTTCGGCGCGGCAGGTGAGTGGCTAGTGCTTAGTGGCGAGTGGTCAAAGTGCAGTGGCTTAGTGGAAAGCGCCAAGGGTGAGTGCGATCTGGTCAACGGTTAGTGCCTATCTAAGTTGTCCGTCACTAGCCACTCGGCACTAGCCAGTAGCCACTCTTTGGCTTGACTTAGCCATTCCTCGCTTCCTATAATCTCGTGGAGGAGAAGTAAGGTTTGTGGCTGGGCGGGAATAACTCAGTGGTAGAGTGCGACCTTGCCAAGGTCGAAGTCGCGGGTTCGAATCCCGTTTCCCGCTCCAAGACTTCAGTGGCTAGTGGCGAGTGGTTAGCGAGAGGATTTACTAGGCACTAGCCACTAACCACCAGCAACTGTTCTTCGTCGGCGCGGTACCCAAGTGGCAAGGGAGAGGTCTGCAAAACCTTTATGCGTGAGTTCGATTCTCACCCGCGCCTCCATTTCAAATTTGACCTTTCACACCGGCCTTGGACAGCCAGGACGCTAATGCGACAGACGACTCCTGCCCAGGCTACCCACAGATGCCAGCGACTGGGACGCCCGGTGTGCTCGTACTTTTGCCTGCTTCGTCTTTGAGCCATAGAAATTCACCGGCGAAGAGATCCTTGCCCACAGAAACACAGAGGCACAGAGAACCGAAAAGAAGGGGGCGCTATTTGGACCCCATCATCTCGAGCAGCCCATTCACAATGCCGTTTTCCGCGCACCCTGGCTTGAGGTGAGAGGCGGTGTTTTCATAACTGATGGGCTGGAACGCGTCGTCGCTGGGAATATAACCGCTGGACCCGTTGGCGTGGGTCACCATGACGGTGTGATTGAATGGTGACTCTTGCTTTAGATGTTGATAGATGCGCGTAAAGACCTCTCCTGATACTCCCGCAAGCGCCACATCGTTGAGTTTCAACAAGCTGAGGCGAATCTCGACCGGGTCGGCGTCCTCGAAGGTGTACTCGGCTCGTGGCGTGGGCCCCGGAGATACCCGGCGCCCTGGACAGGTAATCACGCGCTGCGCGCTCTCGATTCTGGCTTGCGACGACATCACTTGAATGCTATTCGCCACGCGCACTGACTCTTCCCCTAGAATCCTTCCCAGGCCCTCGACCATGGTGAAGTCTTCTCCCCGGTCCTCCGAGATGGGATTCTGATCGCCTGCCGCGCCACTCGTCCAGACTGCGACGGGGCCCGCGCTGCCGGCCTGCCCTTCCGATCCAACCTCCAACTCCCATCCCGCGTCGCTTCGCGTAGGGATTTTGGCCTGGTAATACTGCTCGACATAGCGGGAGGTCGCGCCCGCCAGATCACCCGTTATGGCTAGATTGTCGGGCCCCATGACCACTGCATGCACGGGATAGTTAATGAAGAGAGCAAGGGGCTTGCCGGCCAGGTCCGTGAACTTGAGGACTGCCACGGTCTTATCGGACGGCCCCTCGGGGTTGTAGCCCAGCCACCACCAGCCCGTTTTGGGAAAGTACTCGCGGCGATTGATGTTCACGTAAGCCTTGCCAGTTCCGAATCCGAACTGAGCCGGCTGGAGATTCGCTTTGGCTTGGCGCACGGCCTCGACTGCGTCGTTCTCCACTTTGGCCGTGTAGGCAATGGTCGCGGCGGACGCAGGGCTTCTTCCGTACATACTCGCCGGCGAAGGCGCGCTGTGATCGTGAACCGCCGCGAGCAGAAGCTTGTCCGCCGGGATTCCCAGCTCTTTGGCAATCCGTTGCGAAAGCTCTTCCCACACATGGTTGGGCACGCCGATCAACTCCCACGCCACTAGAGCCGCCTGGCTGGCGCCGTCGCTGAGCACAATGGCGCGCACATAAATGTGGTCGTGAATTCGCTGGAATCCCTGCGTGCGTCCGGCATAGCCCGACATGGGAAGCGCGGCGTCCGGAGCAGGGGTGATGTCCACCCTCGCGGCGCCCACTTGCAGATTCCCGCGCGGCCCTCCGTAAGACACCAAGGCAGAGGCCGCAAACAGCAGGGCCGCACCAGCGCAAATGCGAAGTCGTCGTAGATTCCTCATCGTTGTCTCCTTGACTCGGATTTTCGACCCCAAAGAGTAGCACACTATTTGGGGTACATTCGGCCGAGGCACCCAAGCGATTGCGCAAGTTCCGCGAGAAGGAGCTGCGGCTCAGAAATCTCCCCTTGACTATTGACAGGAGAACAGGTGAAAATACTTGTCGATAATTGAGGGGAACGAAAATGCACTCGTCAGTTGTCAGTCATCAGTTCTCAGTCAACCACCCGTCGGCCATGCGCTCAGCCTTTACGCAGGCTTCGTATGGGACTATTGGACACTGAGGACAGAAGGCTGATTGCGGATAACTGATAACTGATGACTGAGTACCGACAACTTCACATGCGCTGGATTCACAAATTTACGCTTCGCGCCCGCTCACTGATTAGGCGTGGACGTGTCGAACAGGAGTTGAGCGACGAACTCCGCTTTCATCTGGAAGAGCTGACTGAGGAGAAGCTCGCGAAAGGGGTTCCCGCAGATGAAGCCCGCTATGCGGCCCTGCGCGAATTAGGCGGCGTTGAACAAATCAAAGAGGAGTGCCGCGACATGCGCCGAGTGAACCACATCGAAAACTTCCTGCAAGATGCCCGCTATGGCCTGCGCCAATTACGGCGCAATCCCGGCTTTGCTGCGGTTGCGCTTTTGTCTCTGGCGCTGGGCATTGGCGCCAACACTGCGATCTTCCAACTGCTGGATGCGGTTCGCTTGCGAATGCTCCCAGTGGAAAACCCTCAGCAGCTTGCCGAAGTGCATCTGACGAACCGTCGCTGGCGCCAGGGAAATTTCTTCAACTGGCACGCCATGCTCACCTATGCGATTTGGGAAGAGCTCCGCGCGAATCACGAGCCCTTTTCCGGCGTGGTCGCCTTCGCGCCTGACGACCTCAATCTCGCTCCGCGAGGAGAAGTGCACCTGGTCCGCGGCCTTTGGGTAAGTGGCGATTTCTTCAACGTGCTGGGCGTTCATCCCCTCATGGGACGAGTGTTCAACACGGCTGATGATCAACGCGGTTGCGGTTCGGGCGCAGGCGCCGTCGTAAGTTATTCGTTCTGGCAACGGGAACTGGGCGGCGAGCCATCAGCCATCGGCAGAAAGCTGACGATCGACTATCATCCCGTCGAAATTATCGGCGTTACGCCCGCAAGTTTCTTCGGCCTCGATGTGGGCCATTCATTCGATGTGGCGCTCCCCATCTGCTCGCAGCCGGTTCTTGGGGACGAGGACAACTACCTTGACACCAAATATGATTGGTGGCTAACGGTCATCGGCCGCTTGAAACCGGGTTGGACTCTCGATAAAGCAACGGCGTACCTGGGCTCGATTTCGCCGGGAATCTTTGAGGCCACGTTGCCGCCCGCGTACGATGCCGAGCACGCCAGAAAATACCTCGCCTTCAAGTTGGGGGCATACCCGTCAGGGAGCGGCATCTCGTCTCTGCGCGAAAGTGCTTCGGATCCTCTGGGGCTGCTCCTGGCGATCACCGGCCTGGTGCTGCTCATCGCTTGCGCCAACTTGGCCAATCTCATGTTGGCGCGCGCCAGCGCACGCGAACGGGAGGTCGCCGTGCGACTGGCGTTGGGCGCATTGCGTCGCAGACTCGTTCGGCAAATGCTCGCCGAAAGCTTGCTTCTGGCCACGGCGGGCGGGGGCACCGGGCTGATTTTGGCTGGGACGCTTTCCAAGCTCCTGGCCCAGTTGCTGAGCACGAGGGAAAACCAGGTGCTCCTGACTCTAAGCCCCGACTGGCGAGTCTTCGCGTTTACGGCCTTGGTGGCGATGCTGGCCACCGTTTTGTTTGGATTAATGCCGGCCTTGCGCGCCACACGCATCGCTCCCGGCGAGGCCATGAAGGCGGGCGGCCGCGGACTTACGGCGGACCGGCAGCGCTTCGGTCTTCGCCGCGTGCTGGTGATCTCGCAAGTTGCTTTCTCGCTGGTGCTGATCGTCGGCGCGCTTCTTTTCACGCGCAGCTTGCGCAACCTGCTCACCGTCGATCTAGGGTTCCGGCGCACCGGCATCCTCATTACCGATCTCGATCTGACGCAACTCCATCTGCCGGTTGAGCGCCGCTTCGTTTTCGACCGCCAACTGCTCGACCAAATTCGTTCCACACCGGGAGTGGATTCGGCCGCCGCGGCGGCCATTGTTCCCACGGAAGGCGGTTCTACCAACCGCACGGTATGGATGGATGGCTCCGATTCATCGCAGGCCAAGACGCCATGGTTCAACCGGGTGAGCCCGGAATACTTCAAAACGATGGGAACTCCTCTCCTTGCCGGGCGGGACTTTGACGATCACGACACGTCCACTTCGCCTAAAGTGGCGATCGTGAACGAGGCCTTTGCCCGCCAGTTTGCCAACGGGGCGAATCCAATCGGGAAAAGACTTTGGCAGAAGGCGGAGCTTGGGCAGCCGCAAATCCTATATGAGATCGTCGGCTTGGTGAAGAACACGAAGTATCAGGATCTGCGCGAGGAATTTCCGCCCCTCGTCTATGTACCGATCACGCAAGGTACGGAAGCCGATCAACCGATCTTAATCCGGTCACGTGTCCCTCTGGCCGATCTCAGCTCACGGGTGAAGCAAACCATCCTCCAGATGAAACCGGACGTTTCCATCCAATTCAGAACGATGCAGGGCATGATTCATGACGAACTGGTAAGCGAGCGCCTTATGGCTACGCTATCGGGATTCTTCGGCATCCTGGCTGCCCTGCTGGCCAGCATTGGGCTCTACGGCGTGATGTCTTACATGGTGGTGCGGCGAACGAATGAGATTGGAATTCGCATGACCCTGGGCGCCAGCCGTGGGGAGATCACGCGCATGATCATTCGCGAAGCCGGAGTGCTGTTGGCCACGGGGCTCGGCGTGGGCATGCTGCTTTCACTCGCCGGAGGCAGGGCGGCAAGTTCCCTGCTGTTTGGCCTGAAAGCCTACGACCCCTTGACGCTGGCCATCGCCGCGGCGTTGCTCTCCCTCATTGCCCTCGCTGCAAGCTATGTGCCCGCGCGCCGCGCTACGAAGGTCGATCCCATGGTGGCACTGAGGTATGAATAAATCGCGCTACCAGTTCAGCCGCAGCGAAAACTGGATTTGGCGGGAATTCTCCGCGGAACTAATGTTGCCGAAGTTTGACGATCCATAGATGAGCCCAGGCCGGTCGAAGTTAGGGTGGTTGCTCAGATTGAAAAAGTCGGAGCGGAACACCAGGTTGAGCCGTTCGCTCAATCGCGCTTGCCGTTCAAGGCTCATATCCCATGCCGCCAGTCCAGGGCCGGTAATGACGTTGCGGCCTTCAGTTCCGGGAATGCTGAATGCTCCGAGGCTATCGTAGTAAATGGGTGGAGGCACGAAGGCGTTTGTGTTGAACCAGCGAGTGGGAGTGCGTTGACCAGCAGACAGATTGGGATTGGCGATCAGGTCAGGCCGGTCGGTGCCGTTTGAATCGGTGCCACTAAGCGCGGTGGCTAGGGTGGCGGTAAGCGGTTGCCCGGATTGAAGCGTTAGAATATTCGACAGGTCCCAGCTCCCGAACACGCGGGCCCCCATCCCATTGCGCAGCCACTGGCGGCCCGCACCGAGCGGAAGTTGCCAATTGCTCGAGAAAACGAAGCGCTGCCGCACGTCGAAATCCGAGAGGCCGCGCTCGGCTTTCAGATCATAGTTATTTTGAGCTTGATTGGTGCCGTTAAGGCCCGAAGCCGTATCGATTGACTTGCCGAAGGTATAGCCGCCGACAAAGGAGAGTCCGTGGGAGAATCGCCGCTCCAAGCGGAGGATCAAGGCGTTGTAGTTCGAGTTAACATCCGTGGCGCGGATAAACTGGTTCGATCCGGGTTGCGGATGGTAGCCCTGCCTTTCGTCCGGCAGGTTCGGGACGCCCTGGTTCTGCAATGACCGGCGGGGAAGCTTGTGCCCATCGGATCCGGCAATGCTTACGGAAAGAACGGTGTCGGACGCGATTTCGTGGTCGGCTGACAAACTCCACTCATAAACGTAGCCGTTGCGGAGATTCGGCGGCGAGGAGATGGCCGTGGGCTCTGAATTACCAAGCGTGTAGGCGAGCGGATAAGTGAGCACAGGCGGGGCATACGCCCGGCCGCACGCGCCCGCCCCATAAAACCTGCAAGTGTCGAGCCCGAAAAGGAATTCGGTGACCGGCGCGCTAAGCCGTGTCTCGGAAGCGTAATCGAGTTCGCCGAGAGAGTTGAAGACCCCGAATCCCCCCCGCACGACAGTGGCGCCACGCAGGGGCGCATGGCTATGCCCTCCCACATCGTAAGCGAAGCCAAAGCGCGGCGCCCAGCCCGCCCAATCCGGCCGGATCAGGGAGGGCGGCAACCCGGCTTGCTCGGAGGTAATGAACGAGAGTCCATAAAGCTTCTGAAGGCTCTGGATGAGCGGGTCGTCAATCAATGCCGCGGCCTGTCCCCTGTCGTTCCGAACAATGAAGCGCGTAGCGTCGCTAGGGTCGAGGATTGAGGCTCGTCCATCGGCGTTGGTTGGAGGTGAGTAGAACTCTTCGCGCAGGCCGTAAGTGAGGGTGAAGCGGCGCGTAGCACGGAATTCATCGGAGAAGTAAGCGCCCAAATAGTCTAGTCGATCATTTCCTCCGGAGTTTCCCGCCTGAGCGTACGAAAGGAAAGGCCGACCGAGCAGAAAATCGGAGAAGGCAGTGCCGGAAACTGAGCTGGCCCCGTCGCTGAAAGAAAAAAGGCCTTGGCCAAAGTCCTCGACTAAATAGAAGAGGCGGTAACGCCGCACGTCCGCGCCGAATTTCCAAGTGTGCCGGCCATTGACCCAGGCAACATTATCGGTGAACTGAAAAGTGTTGTCCTTGCGGATTTGAGGCTGGAAGATGTCGCTATCGCCCATGTCCGCATAGCCGGGAACATCAATGGCGGGGATGCCGTCGTTGGTGGCGCCCGGAGCGCGGCTGATTCCCAGCGACTCCAGAAACCCGCTGTGAATGTTCTGGCTTTCCTTGGTCCCGAAATAGAAAGCGTAGCCAAACCGGAAATCGTTGATGAGCGTAGGCCGGAAGACGGAGGTGAGCCCGAGCGCAAGGTTCCTTCCCGAATCATCATGGTTGGTGCCGAATCCGGGCGGGGCGTAGGGGTTTTGCGCGAACGAGTCCGGCACGAAAGGAAACAGTTGCTGTTGATTGAAGTAGAGAAATCGCCCGAAGAGCTGCTGTTTCGGCGTCAGCTCCTCGTCCATTCGCGCCATGGCCTGGTCCGCTGTGACGCTATGCAGCCCCACGTTGATATCGTTGTTTCCGCCGGGTGGCGCATTGGGATTGTTCGGCAAAGGAATGCGCTCCAATATGGCGCGGGAAATCGGGTTGAGTTGTGAGGGCGGGATCGTGTTGCCTGGGAACGGCTGGCCTGTGCTGGGGTCGATAATTGCAGGAAAGGGATTGCCCGTCTCGGGGTTAACGCCGCCAAAATCGCCCTGGCGGATCGCGTTCGGAGGCAGCAAGGTGGTGTTCGTGGCGCTCTGGAGAATGCGCAAGCCTTCGTAGTTCGTAAAAAAGAACGTGCGGTTACGACGGATTGGCCCGCCCAGGCTGGCGCCAAACTGGTTTTGGTGATAAGGGGGGATGGGAAGGGTGGGATCGTCGAAGAAATTCTTGGCGTCCAGCACGCTGTTGCGCACAAACTCGTACGCGGTTCCTGACAGGTGGTTGCCGCCGGAGCGAGATGCGATGTTAACCTGCGCGCCCGAGGTAATGCCCTGGTCGGTGCCGTAGGAGTCCTCCACAACGCGGAACTCGCGGATAGCATCGATGGAAGGGTTCACGGTCAGGCTGTACGCGAACGGCTCCATCAGTGTGACGCCATCAAGCGAGAAGTTGTTCCGCTCGGAGCGCTGCCCGTTCACTGAGAAACCTAGCCCCAGCGCCGGGGTGTTGAACTGCTGCATCGAGCCGTTAGGGTAGGGCGGGGTTGCACCCGCGGCCAGTAACGCGAGCTGCGAAAACTGCCGGCCGTTCAAGGGAAGCAGGCTCACCCGCCGGTTCTCAATCTCGTCGCCGATGGCGGGCGAAGCGGTTTCGACCAGCGGAGGCCGGGCATCCACCTCGATTTCAGCTCGCGCGGGCGCAATCTCGAGGCGGATGTCAACCCGCGCTGGTTCGCCGACTCGCAGCGCCAACCCACGAACCAATTTGGAAATAAAACCGCTCTTCGCAATTTCCAATTCGAAGCTTCCATCCGGCACGAAGGGAAAACTGTAAAAGCCGTTCGCGTCCGTCTGAGCCTGCCGAACCTGGCCCGTGGCAGGGTTGCGAAGCTCGAGGGTGGCGGCTGGAATTGCGGCGCCGCTCGGGTCAAGCACCATTCCCTCCAGGTGGCTGTTCCATGTTTGGCTGTAAAGATTGTGTGCCAGCAGCGTGGCCAAAAGCAGGAGAGTTGTGTTGACAACGAAAAGGGTGTTCACCCCAGAGAACACAGAGACCCCAGAGAAAATACTTCGGCCCTTCTCTGCGAACTGTGTGACCTCTGTGGTGACCCTGTTCTTCGCTCGCTTTGGCATCCCAGTTTCTGGTTGGGGCAAACAGGAGAGGACAGTGGTGGGCCTCTGGAAGTGTGGTGGCGTTATCCACGCGTACCGGCGGATACACGCACGCTCCTCAGGTCACAGCCATCCTGACCTTCTCCCATCCGGACTGTACCGTCGGCCCCGGAGTTTCACCGGATCCTGGGGCTTGCAGGCCTTCTCCGCTCTCTCGCCTGCGCGCTTGTAGCTGCGGGCTGTGACCGCCATCGCGACTATCCGACTGCCGCCGGCGCTCGGAGAGCGCCGCTACAAGAAGAGCGCTTCGGACCACCCCTCGCGGGCTTTACCGCCGATTGGGAATTGGGAAGGCACGCAATCAACTCCTTCCCTCACCCTGCCCCGAAGGTCGGGTATCAACACACCAATCTTAGCATTGCTGCGGCAGGTCCGGCAAGAACCGAATGTCTATCTCGGGAGAATCGAAAGTAACCTGTCTCCCGGCTTGCCCAGGCTGGTGAAGTGACACAGGCAATGGCGTTAGGTGTCCCTCGGCTTCTCACGGACTCCGCCGAAGAGAGTAAGAGGCGCCTTTCTCCCATTCCTGGAGCATCCGTTCTCCGGTTTCTGCAAAGTCGGGCTGTTGCCTAATGTAAGCACGGACATCCGCGTTGGTGGCGGAAATTGCCTCATCGATGCGCTCCAGAATCTGCTTCATCCTGGAAGGTGGGCTTCCCAATCGGGTTTCGCCAAGCTTGCGGAGTTCCTTGGCGCTGGGCCAGCGGGTGCTTCCATTGAGAGTCAGGGCCATGGTGTCCTTGGCCAGGTAGACGGAGGTGGTGACGAGGTCGTAGACGGGGGCGAGCCTTGCTTCCCCGAGGACGTCGTCATAGACAATCCCGAAATTCTTCAAATGCGCGTCGCCGTTGCGCAAGGCACAATTGAGTGCAATGAGCGTAAATAGCTTTTCAAGATCGTCGTTGAGGTGGGGCGAGATCGCGAATTGCTGGAAGCGTTTGATGATCGAGGTTTCGTAGCTGCCGCGGTATTTTTCGTCGGTTCTTCGCGCGTTAAGGGCGCAGAAATCCTCAAAACCGCGGTAGGTGCCGTCGGGGCGGAGATCGAACCGGTCTATGACCAGGGCCGTGCCGTCTTCTGCAAGCCGGTAGGGCGGCACTTCGAGTCCGCATCTCGACGCCACGGTGAGACAGAAGTGCTCGTTGGCAGCGAGCTGCGGATATTCATTCGGCTCCCATAGCTTCACGATGTGGGTGGCGCCTCGGTAGCTCTGGGAGAGGCGGGGGCCGTGCTGCATCTGGGCAAAGGCTTGCTCGTCACGTACGAGAATTTTGGGCTGTACGCCACTGATCCCGGAATAGGAGGCGAATTTCTCAAGTAGGTGGCGAAACAGATCGCCGTCGCGCCGTCGGGCGAGAATCTCGTCGACGGACTGAAAGGGCACGTCCTCGTGAAGCTGCTCTTTGTCGCCAGTATAGCGAATGCGTCCGACCTGCGAACGCCCGACGACCGACAGCAGATCGAATTCGTCGAACGTGCCTGTGGCCTTTGCAAACGCGAGACGCAGCCGCTCGCGCAATGCGCCTTCGGGCAGGTTCATCTCGAAAATAGGGGGGAGACCGAAGCGCACGCTCCAGGACTCAAGCCTGACCGGCATGGTAACCGAGACGGCGCGCTCGGGTGCCCCGCCAAGCCTATACGCGAAGGTGCTGCCGCGTTCGGCGTGGCGGTCCAGCAATCCCGCCTCAGCGGCGTCGGTCCAGACTTTTATCATTGCGTTCCTCGTTCATCAGATCTTCAAGGGTCGGCCGGCGGCGCGCGCTCGCTTCCTGCAGGTTCAGCTCGAGTCCGAGGGCAGTGAGGATATTCGTAATCTTGGAATACCCCAGCTCGCCCAAGCGCCCGTTCTCCAGCGCTTCGAGGGTGGAGAGACCAACCCTGGCTTTTCTCGCCAGCGCGGGCTGCGTCAGACCCAGCGCCTTGCGCTTGGTGGCGATCTGCTCGCCTAGAGAGTTCAGCGTCAACATGCCCCTAGTATATTAGGGCTTTCATATAAATTCAAGAAAATACCCTAATATACTGGGTGACGAAAAAATTGAGGACATTGGCATGAAACGCATCCTCGTGGAGCGTCGCCCCAATGAGTTTTGTATGATTTTCCAGGAGCAAGGCACTCTGGGACCATCCGCAGCGATTGTCCGAATGGAACCTACGGAACTCACGAGATATGAGGGTGAGCGCGTTCTCCGCCTTGGAATCAGGAACCACAGGCTTGTTGTTGAAGACAAACAGTACACGCGCTAACGAACGTGGATGCCGATTTGTGTGGTTCAGCGGAGCGTTCTTTGTTAGCGCAAAGAGTATCCCCTTCCTCGGCCGGCGGTGGCTGCTAAAGTGGCACAGGCACTCTTGCCTGTGCTTGACGGATCGTCATATACCCTTATAATCATCGCTCGTTCCTTTTTACACTCGCGAATGGCCGATCCATCAAACCGAAATGCTCGTCGCCGCGGTGAACCGTGGGCCGCAGGGTCGGTGTTGGGGTATGCCTCGGCCAACATTTTCGACCGGCTGGGCGTCATTCATGCCGATCCGCTGATCGGGCCCTTTCTCCGTGGCGTGCCGAGCTTGTTCTTAGGCATCTTCCTGGTCTGGAGACACCACACCCTGGACCAACTCAGGCCCGCTTCCCCCCGCTATATTGGCCGCCGCGCCATTTTACCTTTCATTTGGGCGGGTATTGTCTCGACCCTAGGATTGTTTCTCTTTTACTTTGCCATCCGCGTGGGCGGCGTTACCGTAACCATTCCGGTGCAAGATACCTACGTCATTTGGGGGACGCTGATCGCCTGGCGTTTCCTGCAAGAGCGCATTCCTCGCTACGCGCTGGTGGGTGTGTTCTTGATTTTTGGCGGCTTGGCAACGCTTTCCTGGGGGCAGTCCAAGGGGCATCCGGCATCGCCACTCTGGTATTGGGCAATCCCTCTGGCTTTCTTCACCGCCCTCAGTTACGGGATATCCGGGGTCCTATGGCGCGACGGCCAACTCCGAGGCGCGCATCAATCGACCGCCATCTTCTTGCAGTTCACCACTAGCGTGCTGGTTGGATTGGTTGGATGGGCAGCTTTGGCGCGCGGGCCGGCCTTGCTCGACACAAACTGGCATTCGATCTTGGCCCTCCTTGCCAGCGGGGTCCTCTCCGGCGTTTTCGCTGTCTACTGCTTGTTTACGGCCTTTCGCCTGATGGCCGTGGCGCGCGTCTCCGCTTTCTCCGCGCTCACGCCGTTGGTGGCTACGCTTTTCGCCCACTTCTTCCTCCACGAGTATTTGAGTGGGCTTGTGTTTGGAGGCGTGATGTTGGTATCCACCGGCGTCCTCCTCACCCAAGTCTTCCGGCCCGCTGAGGAAAAGCAAGCCTGACACCTCAATCGGGAATACTTCATCCTGGAAAAGGACGGAATTCCCGTGGCGGGCATCATGAACGCCGACGAGATGGAAGACTACCTGGATGTGCGGGACCCCGGACTGAAGCAACAGATTCGGAGAAGTCAGGAACAGTATCGCCACGGCAAAACCCGAGGTGCCAGCGCGTTCCTTGCCGACTTGCGCCGTGCAAGCGCCAAATCGCGAAAATGAGACAAGGGCATGCCAGACCAATACTCCGTTCTCACGACCCCGTCATTTGAACGAGATTTTCGCGGGTGGCGCCGACATTGCCCGTCATGTCGGCGACCCCTGGTCCGCCCACAAAGTCGCTGCGGTATCCAGGGCGCAGCATCGTGAATCGGCGCATACATACAAACCAATGTATGCGCCACCCGCGGGATTCATAGAAGCTATTCCAGCAGGCTATGCCCTCTCCATCAGGAGAAGCGGGCAGCGCAGAATCTGTGTGCTTCGGATTCTGGGGCTCTTGGCGCCGGGCTCCGGGCCGAACGGCGCTCAGCCGAGGGTCAGCGCCGCTTTCCCCTCCAGGTCCGGTTGCGGTGACGCCGCGCTGCGCGCTGCTGAGGTCGAACCGTTGACCCGGCGGTTCCCTCTATTCTATGTTGACACTGAAGTGCGCAATCTTCATAATCAGTCTGTGGAACCCACATGGCTTAGGGTTCCGGGGTTTGTCATGGCGATTGGCAACAGGAAAGAAAACGGTTTGGATGCAATGGTGCAGTCCATTGCTGAACATCTGGAATCCCTTCCGGCTGAAGAGCGGCAAAGCCGGATCAAGGCTTTTGTTTCTCGGCGTTCCTCCAAGCCGCGACCTGCCTCCAATTCCCCTCTATTGAATCATCTCAAAAACCAACTGGCAACTGACGACTGACAACTGACGACTGACAACTATTACAGCGCCGGCCAGAGTTGTTCCCAAATCTTAAACTCGTGGTGGAAACCTGACTCCTCAGCGCGTGTGAGCTTGCGGCCTGAAGCCACGTCGAGGGTTTCCTGAAAGATTTTGCGGCCCACCTCTTCGACAGTCTCCTTACGTTCCAGGACCGTTCCGGCATTGATATCCAAATCTTCGTAGGTCCGGGCGAGTTGTGGGTTAGACCCGATCTTCATCACCGGCCCGAGAGCGCAGCCGATGCCCGTACCGCGGCCGGTGGTGAATAGACAAACCTGCGCGCCACTCAGGAAAAGCGCGGGTGTGCAGAGATAGTCATAGCCCGGCGTATAGAGAACGTACAAGCCTTTTCGGTCGCCCAGCCACTCCCCGTATTCGATCAGGTCTTCAACAATCGCGGTGCCCCCTTTGGCCTTCACGCCGCTGGACTTCAAGTAGATATTGTAAAGTCCGCCTTTGATGTTGCCGGGCGAGGGATTATCGCGGAAGTCTTCACCGAATTTCTTAACGTAGGCCTCGTAGCGTTTCAAGGCGCCCATCAACTTTTTCCCCACGGCGCGCGAGCGGGCACGCCGCACCAAGTCCACCATCGCGGCGCCCTGAAGCTCGGGGATTTCCGGCAGAAAGACGGCGGCCCCGGCCCGCACGAACATGTCGGAAGCAACTCCCACGGCGGGATTAGCGGTCACTCCCGACCAGCGGTCCGACCCGCCGCACTCGGTTCCCACAATAAGTTTTGAGATGGGCGCCGGCTCGCGTTTGAACTGGTTGGCGTAATGAAGCAGCTTCTCGACAACTTCCAGCCCGCGCTCGACCGTTTTGCGGCTGCCGCCCAGATGCTGGATCGTCATGTTCACCACGCGCTGGTTGTACTCCGGGACGGCAGTTTGAAATACCGGAGCCGAGCATTCCACACAGGTCTTCCCACATCCCAGGTCAACGTAAGCAGCCGCGCCCAGGTTAGGGTGGCGCAGCGTGTTCACGAGCCACTGGTTGAGCATCTGAACCGCGCGCCCATCCGGCAAGCCGCAGCCCGACTCGTGCACGATGGGTACAACGCCATCGACGTTGGGGAATTTCTCGCGCGTGTAGATTTCTCCCATGGCGCGCCGGGCAATCTCTTTCACCTCCGTTGACGAGCACATCCCGGAAGTCACCACTCCGATCAGGTTGCGAATTCCCACACTCCCATCGTTGCGCCGGTAGCCGTCGAAGGTAAGGCGCGCCAACTCAGAGTCGAGCGGCGCGGACTCGGCGTTGTCGCGATATCGCACCCGCAATCGCGGCAGCCGTCGCTGAATGTCGGCTTCGTTGACCGGGTCCCCGGCTTCGAGTGAGACGGCCGCCAAGCCGATGGGATCGCCAAGCGAGATGAAGGCAGACCCTTCTGGGACGTCCTTGATGGCGACGCTCTGACCGCGCAGGGCGCGTCCGGAAATCACCAGCAGTTGATCTCCATACTTAAGTTGGGAGCCTTGCTCGATGAACTCCGCCGTCACCACGCCAACATTGTCTTTTTGGGGGTTGATGACAATGGCTACGTCCTCTAGGGTCCTTGGTTCCATTACCAATTTTCACCTCTTCGGTTTTCGTAGCGGCGGGCTTTAGCCTGTAGCGGCGGGTTTACCCCGCCATTTATCTAACGCCGATGGTCGGGTAAAAGTGCCGCTACGCTCGTCAGGATGACGCCGAACTTAGCAAGTGACCCCTCACCCGTCCCGCTCCGGCTGGCGAAAACGCCGGCAGCGGGACACCCTCTCCCCAGGGGAGAGGGCTATTGATTCAGATCTACTCTCGGTGTCCACCCAAAGATGTGGGACACGCTCACCCCAAGGCGAGAGGGCTGTTCATTTCTACCCCACAACCAACTCCACGACCTTCGGCTCTCGCACTTTCGAACCAACGAAGGCGTAGTACGTGATGAACAGGTAGCAGACCAAAACTACGATCATGGCCACTGCCATGCTCCGGGTCAGTTGGAACAGCAGACCCATAATCGGTGTAGCGACCGCGCCCCCGATAATTGCCATGATGATCATGGACCCGCCCAGCTTGGTGTTGGGCCCCAACTCCTTAATTCCGAGGGCAAAGATGGTCGGGAACATCAGCGACATGAAAAAGCTGGTCAGGAACAGCGCCCAAACACCCACCCAGCCCGGAAACAAAACCCCCATGGCCACCAGGGTGATGTTGATGCACCCATACACCCCCATCAGCCGGCTCGGCTGAAAGAACTTCATCAGATAAGTGGCGGAGAACCTGCCCACGCCAAATGCCACCAGGCTCCCCGTTAGAAAGTAGCCGGCTACCTTTTCCGGCTGCCGCGTGTAGTCCTGCATGTACTGAATGAAATAGCTCCAGGTTCCCACCTGCGCTCCGACATAGAAAAACTGCGCGATCACTCCTTGAACGAAGTGGGGGTACCGAAACAAATCCTTGAACTTGCCGTGCCGGCGCTCGGCTTCGGGTTCTGCTTCATCTGCGATCTTGGGGAACTTGGTTCTGAGAATGAGCAACGCCCAGATGAAAACCACCGTGCCCAGTACAAGATATGGCGTCACGACGCGCATCGTTTCGGTCGCCAAGTACGCGTCGTACTTCCCGGCGGCCTTCAACGCGCTGACCTGTTGAGGGCCCAACTCGACGCCTGAAAAGATGAAAACCGTTCCCACCAGAACGCCTGTCACCGCGCCAAGAGGGTTAAATGCTTGCGAGAGATTGAGCCGTCGCTCGGAGGTTCTCACATCGCCCAACAACGCAATAAAAGAGTTTGCGCCCGTTTCCAGAAATGCCGCGCCGCTGGCGATGACGAATAAAGCGAAAAGGAAAAAAGCATAAGCGCGAACGTGCGCGGCAGGCCAGAACAGAAATGTGCCGGTGCTGTAAAGAAACAGGCCCGTCACCAGGCCCGCCTTGTACCCATATTTTCGCATCACCAAGGCGGCTGGCATCGAGAGCAGGAAGTACCCCATGTAGAAAGCCGATTGGATCAAACCCGCCTTGAGGCGGGTCATCTCGAATGACTTCATGAACTGCTTGATCAGAATGTCATTCATGTTGCTCGGAATACCCCAAAGCAGAAACAGCGCAGTTACTAGAACAAAAGGCACCGTGCATCCGGCCAAAAACAGCCGGGGCGCCGAGTTGAGATTAAGGTTGTCGTTCGTTTTCGTCATAAGTGTAATTCCCGATTGGGTCTTCTGCTAACTCCCCAGATCCTTGGCCTCCAAGCGTCCTTCGCGCGCGAGGTGCTCAAACATGTCAGCCGTTTCGCTGATTCCCTCTTCCAGCGGTGTGTGTAGGTCCTCGCCCAGGTCGCGCCGCAAGGCGCTGTCGTCCAGGTCCGGTGCGATGGGCAATTTCTTGCCTTGAGCTTTAATCAGCCCCTGGGCTTCGGGCAGGAGCCGTTCCAGCGTTTGAATAAACTCTTCCACGCGCACGACGCTTCCGCGCGGGGTGTAGACCTTGGCGCCCAGGATATCTCGCTCCGCACATCGAATGAAAACTCGTGCCGTGTCCCGGACGTATTGCAAGTCGATCGCACCGGTAAATCCGATAGTGTATGGCCGCCGGAGAACGGCGGCCTTGATGGCCTTCGTGGGTCCCGAACTTATTCCAAGGTCCCGACCCACCCCGTAAACGGCCCAGGGACGAATACCGACGCTGGGGATGCCGTCATTCAAAAAGTAAACACGCGCATTGCCCTCGTTGCACTGTTTGAAAACACCGTAGTGTGTTCCGGGGAGCAGGGAAGCCCCTTCCGGGACTGTACCACCGCCGTAGAACTCCTCGGGGCCGAAGACCGCCGCGGAGCTCGCATAGACAATATGCTTCACCAGGTCCCGCCGGCGCCGCGCCACCTCGAACACGTTCAGCGTGCCGATCACGTTAACCATCGCTCCCCGCAGGGGATCAGCGGCACATCCGGGCACCTGCAAACCGGCCAGGTGCAAAACATGGGTGATCCCGTTCTCCGCAATGGCATGATCCACGTCCGCATATTTCGTAACGTCGCCTTCGATGAAGTTGATTTCTTTAAGCTGCCTCTCGTCCAGAATGGCGCCAAGGCGCTGGAACCCGCTATCGATGTCAAAAATGTTGGGCCGCTCACCACCCTCCACCAGAATCTTGGCAATCCACGCGCCTATGAAGCCCTTGGCTCCGGTGATCAGGAAGCGCTTGGGTCGTTCCAGGTTGGAGGGCGATCGGTCCGTTTGGGTCATGGCCGTGAATTATAGCAGGTTGTCGGCGGAAGGCAGTAGGGCATTGAGCAGTAATCACTCGAACCGCTTGACATTGTTTTAGCCCTTGCGGTAATTCTCACACTATGGAAAACGCTCAGCCAACACCCGCCTCGTCACGACGCGAGTACACGGTAAAGTCACTGGTTAAGGCCCTGAACATTTTGGAGCTTCTGGCGGAAGGAGACGAATCGACTTATACCCTCACGCAATTGAGCCGCCATCTGCAGCTTCATATCAGCACCGTCCACCGCTTGCTAGCGAACCTGGTCAGCCACGGTTTCGTAGAGGAAGCGCCCGGATCGTCAGGTTATCAGCTCAGTTTCAAGGTGCTGCGGATGGGCCTCCAGGTCCTGGATCGCCTTGATTTCCGCCGCGTCGCCGAACCGCTCTTGCAGGAACTGCACCTCGAAACCCAGGAGACTGTCCACCTGGCCATTCTTCAGGGGACGCGGGCGATTGCCATCGAAAAGTACGGAAGCACTGAAGCGATGGACTTGGCAGTGCGACTCGGCGAGGCCCTGCCCCTGCATTGCACAGGTGTCGGCAAGATCCTTTTGGCCTATCAGGGCAGGCAGTCCCTGAACCAAGCCGCCCGCACTCTGCGCTTTCCGCGTTTCACTCCGAACACAATTACGAATCGGGCGAACCTGAGGCGGGAACTGGAGGGCATCCGCGAGCAGGGTTACGCGCTGGACGAGGAGGAGGCTGTCGAAGGCCTGCGCTGTGTCGCGGGCCCCTTATTCGATCACACCGGCCGCGTGATTGCAGCTTTCAGTGTCGCCGGACCTGCGTCGCGCCTCGCTCCTCCACGTTTGTCCGAAATCATCCGCTTGGTTTGCGCCGCCAGCCAGCAGATCTCGTTTCGCCTGGGGTGCCGCAGCAAAGGCTAGTCACCTTCCTGCAACTGGTTATGGGTTCCCTGGGACTCGTTCACCACCGCCTTGTTCAAACCGTGCCCGAGAACATTGCGATCGCAGATGATGTAGTCCGTTCTGGGACCGAGATAAACGCCGACTGCTTGGGCAGGTTTATTGCTCTCACGGATTCCCCCAATGAGATTCGAGGTGAATTTAAGATCGCGCGTGGCGCCTTCAATGCGGATTTCGTAGCCGGTTGCGCCGGGGCGCCCGTTATCTTTAATGGTATTCTCGCTGAAGGTATTTCGGCTTGCGGCGTTGCTCTCCGGCTCATCGCGAAAGAAAATTCCCGCCCGCCCGTTTCCCGTTACCACATTCTTAATGAAGACGTTATCCGTGTCTTTGTGCCCCAGGGAGATTCCGTCCTGGCCATTGTTCCAAGATTGGTTCTGTTCGTAACGCGCGTGTTGGACGCGCCAGCAGAGGTACAGGCCGTCTTGGCCATTGTCATGGACTCGGTTATACCGAACCAGCCCGCGCAGGGCCCCGGTACCAAGGTGTATGCCCAACTGTGCGTTCCCGTAGGCTTCGCAGTTTTCCACCACGGGGTCCTCCACAAATTGCGTGCTGATGCCATCGCCCGGAAAATCCCGCGCCACGCAATTGCGGATGGTCAAACGTTTGGAGTGGAAGAAATAAATGCCTCCTGCCTGGCAGCCGTCCAGGACCTCGCTATTCGCCCGGCTGCCATCCACGGTGAGATCCTCCACGCGCACGTCCTCGACCTCATATCCGGCAATGAGGGGAAAGGTGTTGAAAACCACACCGCCCCTCTCGACGGAATAATCCATGTGCAGGAACCGATCGAAGTACAGCGTCTGACCTTCGACGCGAACGATGGTGCGAACGCTAGGCGTCCAGCCGGAGGGCGAGACACTGTCAACGAGAGTCACCCCCATGCCGGGCGCAAAACCCTGCGCATCCGCGACGGTGGCCAGGAATTCCCCGTAGTCGGCATCCAGCGCCAGCTTGCTTCTAACTCCCGGCGCTTTCTTCAGAACGGTCTTTTCGGGTCCTTCGCCTCGCAAGGTGACGTGGCTGGCCAGCCGGAGAGAGTTATTGAGCATGTAGGTTCCGGCCTTGATTAAGACGATTCCCCCGCCGCCAGCGGCCACGCGGTCCACCGCTTTCTGTAGCGCAACATTATCTGTCCCTTCGACATCGCTTCCCGCTGGACCCACGCTCACTATCATAGAGTGCTCCTGTGACCACGCCAAACGGTCGCACGCCAACCAGATGAACGAGAGCAGGACAAACAGAAGCATCCCGCGCAAAACCAATGATCCATGCTTGAATGTCCACATGGCAACCTCCTTAATCGGGAGATCGGGTGATCTGGAGATCGGGTGAACAGGAAACCCAATCGTCGCGTGACTGGGTGAAGAATCGTTCTCGCCCTCTCCCGTTCTCTCCATTTTTCCTTCTCCCGATTGCCCGTCCCACCGAGCATGTGATCGTCCCATCGTCTGTTGACCCGATCTCCAGATCACCCGATCTCCCGATCTCTTGTCACTCGTCACTGCTCGATGTGTTGCTGGCCTGGGTGAAGCGCGACCTTTTTGCCATTCCAATCGAACCACCCGGAGAGCTTCTCCGGCAGAGTGATGTCCGCAGCCAACCCTTGCCCTTTGCGCTGATAAGAGACAATGATGTTCCCCGCGGGGTGAGGCAACGTAGCCCTAAGCTGTTTGAGCGGGCCCAGGTGGGGTTGAATGGCCACCTCCCGGAAGCCCGGGGCTGCGGGTTCAATTCCTGCCACAGTGGCCAGCAAGTCGAAGTTGGGATGCGCGCTCCAGGCATGGCAGTCGGAGCGCGTGGGTTCGGGATTTTCGGCCCAAGTGGTGAGGCCCAGCGCCAGCATTTCGCGCCACGGGCCTAGCTGCGCGATGTATTCGTCTCCCAAGCCTACTTTCTTCATGGCCCGGAAAAGATAAAAGCGGAAGTAGTATGTTGCCGGCGTAAGGCTGGAATCGGAAAGCACCGTTTTCATCACCGCACGTTGCTCGGCGGCAGGAATGGCGTCCTCCAGCACTGCCAGGATATTCGCGTGCTGGCTGAACGTCTTGTGCGCCGGCGTATCCGCGACCAGTTTTCGCGACGCATCCCAGCAGGTCCGATAGACCGCCGCAGCGATCCGCGAGGCGAGTTGCCTGTCGCGCGCCGCCTGCTCCTTGTTGCCATAAGCTTCTTCCAGGTCCGCAGCGTAGCGCAGCCCCGCGGCGAATTGCAGGCTAAGCATGGAGGACTGCCCATTGCTCTCCTGCGGAGGGACGCCGTCATCGAACTGGTTCGGCCAATCCACGAAATTCCACCACTCGAGGCGCCCCAGCAATCCCGAAGGCGTGAGTCCACGCTCGAACCAAATCAGCACGTTTCGTACTCCGGGCAGGTAACCCCGCAAGAAATCCACGTCGCCGTGGTACCACCAGAGGTCGTGCATCATGCCGATCCAAAAAAGCGAGAAGGGCGGGATGTACTGCGGCAAGAACGAAGGATAGCGGCTCTGGGTCAAGCCCTCCGGCGTCCGGGATTCGTCCAGCGATTCGATGGCGTTCTTCACCAAGCGGTCGTCGCCGGTCATGTAAAGGGAAATGAGGGCCTGGATGCGTGTGTCGCCGCCGTACTGGAGTTGTTCCCAGTACGGGCAATCCATATAAGTCTCGTGGGCGCAGAGGCGCGCCGTGCGCCAGCCCACCTGCCAGATCTTCGCGAGTTGGTCGTCGTCGCTCTCGAAGCTGGCCCGCATCTGGAAGGGATAGGCGGTAAAGCGCGATCTGAGATCCTCGATCACCAGCGCTTCCTCGCCGGTCTCCACATCCAGTTGCAAGTATCGAAAGGTGCGCCACCACAGCGGCCGGAAAGTGCGGTGCTGGCCGCCATCGGGCTCGAAGCGGTCCTCGATGCCGCGGATTTCCTTGCCCTCAATTTCGTTCCGATTGCCTTTTTCGCGGCCGTTATACAGCGCCTCGGCGTAAGTCAGCTTGAGGTGGGCGCCACGCCCACCGCTGGTGACCAACTCGGGATAACCGGTGGTCAGATAACTTTGATCGAAGAGCAGCACGGCTTGCGAATTCGCCGGCACGCTGACTGGGCTTGTACCCTGGAGGAATTCCGAGGCAGGCTCGACGCCACTCGAGCGAGCCACGCGGGAAAATCTTTCGAGCTTGTCTTCCATCAAGGGAATGGTTCGGGGAATCAGCATCCAGCGTGAAGGGGAGTCCTTAATGCCGCGCGGTCCGCCTTCGGTGATCGGTTTTGCCGCCACCCAGGCGGAATCGTCAAAATCCCGCGATTCCCATCCCCACGGGTACTTCGCGCCGTCCACCTCTTCGCCGGGTCCGGTCACCAGATACCCGCCGATCTTCTCTGCGTCCAGGCGGATCATGCGCATGGCTTGGCTCTTGAACGCTTTCCAGGATGGATCCGTGTTCACGATCTCTTCCGCGCTGCCGTCGCCTTGAACAATCAGGCCGGTTTCGTTCATCATTTGCGCCTGAGGCGCCAGTTCAGCGAAGTTCCACACCACGGCTGCCAGCGTATTCGGGCCGGCTTGAAGGTGCGGAGCAATATCCAGGGTCGCGTAGCGCCAGTGGTCCAGATCGCCGCGCGCCGGACCGGCCAGCACCCGCTCGCCATTCACGAACAGTTCGTAACGGTTGTCGCCGCTCACATGGATCACAAAGCGCTGTGGCGCCGAGTCCAGCGTGAAAGTCTTGCGGAAATGGAAAACTCCAAACTCCCGCTGCGGCCCCTCGGGATGGGTGATCCACCAGGCTTTCCAGAGGTGGTTCACCAGATCATTCCCCCCCGTCTGCGAGGTGGAAATCGAGCCGGGAATGAAAGAGAGTGCAATGGCTAACACAATGAATCGGATTCTATTTTGACAACGCATGTTCCGTACCCCTTTTGGAGTGCGGCGGCGTGCTGCCGCGATGGTTTGTCCAGCTTGCTGGCGGCGCAACGAGGCGCTGGCCTCTTGACCGGCATATACCGCTGAGCTAAGCTGCCGGCGTCCACAGCAGCTAAGATCGGGCGATCCGCACTATATCATAGACCCACATTCCCACCATCAACGCGGCAGGGGCCCACAGGAGCGCCCGAGTGCGTCGCATGACGGCTTCAACTCCGGGAAATCTCGCGCCCAGCCATGGCCAGGCCAGGCAGGCAAGCGCCAGTGTGTAGAAGAGGAATCCGAATGGATTGGCCTGCCAGGCCATCTTGAAGTGACCGTGTGAAATATCACAGAAGGCGTGAGTCAGACCACAACCGGGGCAAGGGTATCCCGTCAGCATCTTGAAGGGGCAGAGGAGCGTGAAGGGCAGTTTCGACGCCGGTATGAGGACACTGATCGCCAAGGCAACACCGGCGCCGCGCTGCAACAGTTTGGTCGGCTCCGTCATTTGAAACACTCAATATGCGGCAGTATCGGGTATCCGATTCTTGAGGTCATTCGCCTTCACTAAGAATAAGATCAACAGAACCAGCGAGGCGGGTCCTGTGAGGCAGCCGACAAACGGTACCACAGAAGCCGCGCAACAGGCGGCATATCCATACCCCAAATCCCGCCCGCAATCTCCCACCGAGCTGTCTCCGATGGAATCGAAATACGCCTTGAATGAGTTTGCGAGGCTGGGGATAACAAAGAAGTTCCAAACCACATTGAAGCACGGGATCAGCAGCAGCCAAACCAAGCCGGGATCAAGCTTCCTGAAGCCGGGTGGAATTCTCTGAAAATCCGCATAGACCAGGACAATAGCAACAATGCTCAGGGCCAATGGAAGCAGGAAAGCGATAATGAAGATGGACGAGAAACGAGTGAGTGGCAGCAAATGTTCCATAGTTCTTCCCCTCTTCAGCCGGAATGCGCGTTTTGGGACTCTTCGGTCGCTCGGAGTGTACACCAAACTGGTTTGTTCTGGAACCGTCCTGTTTGCTATTGGTTTCGTAGGTCAAATGGCTTGAATTTGGAATCCGGAATTTGGAATCTGGGATTGCGGCTCTGGCCGCGCTGTATGGCAGTGGCGTCATTTGCGAGATATCGGCGCTCCACGCTGTCGTCATTCCCGCGAAGGCGGGAATCCACTCCGCAGGCCATTGGAAATGGGCCGCCGACGGACTGCATTGCCGCGTTCGCGGGAATGACGGGTGGCTCGTAAGGGAGGTAATTCAGAACGACGCCACTACCCGCTGTATGCCAAGCTTAATCTTTCCTTCACGCTACTGTAACATGGTAATATTAATCTCTAACCCGTTGGGCAATTCCCTGCAGTGTGTCAATTTGAAGCTGTAGCGGCGAGTTTACCTCGCCACGGAGACTTCAACGGGCGAGTTTATCTCGCCACGTGGCGGCGTAAAGCCGCCTCTACGTCAAAGTGAAACACTACCCAATTCCGCAGCAATTGGGTAAGAAAAAACAGAGGAGAACGACACATGGCGACAAGTGCGAGTGTATTAGATGCGAAGATGGCCGGCGGAGCGGGAAAATCCGCCAGGATCGGGATGCTTATTTTCGGCGTGGCTCTGGCAATCGGGTTCGTCTACGCGGCCTTCAGCCTGGTTTCCGACCTCGCAAAGATTCATGCCACCAATGTGATGCCTTTCGTGCTGCTGGGGATCGCGCTGCTGGTCGCACTGGGCTTCGAGTTCGTCAATGGCTTCCACGACACCGCCAACGCCGTCGCCACCGTCATTTACACGCACTCGATGGAACCGCACATCGCTGTGGTGTGGTCGGGCGCGTGGAACTTCGCCGGCGTGCTCGTCTCGAGCGGAGCCGTTGCCTTCACTATTGTTTCCTTGCTGCCGGTCGAACTCATCCTGAAAGTGGGGAGCAGCGCCGGATTTGCGATGGTCTTTGCGTTGCTCATCGCCGCCATTATTTGGAATATCGGAACTTGGCTTTTCGGGTTGCCCGCCTCGAGTTCTCACACCATGATCGGCTCCGTCATTGGTGTGGGCATAGCCAACCAATTGATGTCGCTGAAGACGGGAACCAGCGGAGTAGACTGGGCGCAAGCGCTGGGCGTGGGAAAATCCCTGCTGGTATCTCCGATCGTGGGGTTTATCTGCGCGTACTTCCTGCTGGCGCTGTGCAAGGCGCTGATTCCCAACAAAAGTCTCTATGAAGCACCGAAGGGATCCGAGCCGCCTCCGTTCTGGATTCGAGCCCTCCTGGTTCTGACTTGCACGGGCGTCAGCCTCGCACACGGCTCGAACGATGGGCAGAAGGGCATGGGGCTGATCATGCTGATCCTCATCGGGACCGTTCCGACGGCCTACGCGCTGAATCATGCCGTGTCCGCAAAACAGACCCAAAACTTCGTGGCGGTGTCAGAACAAACGGCAGGAGCGCTCAACCGCTACGTGACCTCCGACGCTGTCGTGGGTGACCCACGCGAGGAAGTGACGGAGTACATTCGCACCCGGAACTTCACCCCCAACATCATGTTGGCGTTGCGGGACATGGTCAACAGCATGGGCACCGAAATGGCCATGTACAAAGAGTTGAAGGCGGTGCCCCAGGATCGCGTGCGGAACTTCCGCAACGACATGTACGTGGTCAGCGAGGCGTTGCGCATGATGCAGAAGGCCGGCGTGCCGAAGTTTACCCCGGCGGATGCAGCTATTGTTAAGAACTATAAGTCCTATATCGATGCCGCGACAAAGTTCATCCCTCTCTGGGTGAAGGTGGCCGTCGCGCTGGCGCTCGGCCTGGGCACCATGATCGGCTGGAAGCGCATCGTGGTGACGGTAGGCGAGAAAATCGGTAAGGACCACTTGACCTACGGGCAGGGCGCTGCGGCGGAAGTTACCGCCATGTTTACCATCGGCGCCGCAGACTGGTTCGGCCTCCCGGTTAGCACCACCCACGTACTTTCATCCGGAGTCGCGGGAACCATGGCCGCCAACCACACCGGACTTCAGTGGAGCACGGTTCGTAACCTCGCCATGGCCTGGGTGCTGACCCTGCCTGCTTCCATTGTTTTGTCCGCTTCACTCTTCTGGGCGTTCCGCAGCATCGCCAAATAGCGTAGGGGCGGCCCTTGTGGCCGCCCGCCTCCTATTTCACCGGCTGGCCGTTGGCCGTCAATTGCCTCAGCAGCGCTTGCCCTTGTTTCTGAACCGCATCCGGCAACTTTGCGTACGCGAGTTCTTGCGCTGAATTCTGGCCGGTCGAGATTGCGAACGCCACAAAGTCCTTCACTGCCGCCTGCTGGCCCGAATCCGCGCGTTCCTTCGGTATCAAAAGGAAGCTCAAGCCGGAAATCGGATAAGCGTCGGGAGCAGAAGCCGGAGGATCGACAATGGGCGAACGCACATCTTTTTCCAAATCTTCCCTGAAAGCAGTGATTGCGGCAGCGGTGCTGCCAGGGCTGGGTTGGACGAACTGGCCGGCCTCGTTTTGAATCGAAGCGAATGGAACGCCGTTCTGCTTAGCGTAATTCAGCTCCAAATAACCGATCGTTCCCGGCGTCTGTTTGACAATCGCCAGTACGCCTTTGCTTCCATCGGCGCCCAAGCCAATCGGCCACGTTACGGACAGGCCGTGTCCCGATTTCCATGCCCAATCGTGGCTGACCTTCGAAAGATATGAAGTGAAGATGTTGGTGGTGCCGCTGCCGTCCGAGCGATGCACGACAATAATAGCGCCTTTTGGTAAGCTGACTCCTGGGTTGTCCCTCGCAATCGCAGGATCCTGCCAGGTGAAAACGTTCCCCAGATAGATATCACTTAAGGTCTTGGCGCTGAGTCTGAGCGGAGCGCTGACGTGCGGTAGGTTGTAAACAATGCAGACCGGCCCGGCTGTAACGGGTACCTGAATCACGGAGGACATTCCCTTGAGCTGTTCGTCATCCAACGGCGCGTCACTGGCTCCGAAACTAAGATACCCTTGCTTCAACTCGTTGATTCCGCCTCCGCTGCCAATGGGTCGATAGTTGATTTGCACCGTTGGGTGGCTCTGCTGGTAGGCGCTAACCCACTTCTCCATCAGTGGGGCAACGAAAGTACTGCCGGCGCCGCCCAGAACAGCCGTGGGCTCGGGCGCCGATGCGGCGCCGCTCGAGGAGTTGGAACTGCATCCAAAGCTGAGCAGCAGAGCGAATAGCGCCGCAGACACAGTTACAACAGCGAAAGCTTGCCTTAGCTCGTGCATGTCAAATTCTCCTTTGCATCCCAATAGGTGATGTGGCGGATGGGGAGCCCCGGCATTCCAGTCGTCCAACCGACCTAATGACGCTGGGCCGTGACCACGGCTGAATGTTACATGCAAGATGTTACAGGGGTATTACAGCGATAGTCCCTGCGCGTTGAAGTGAGTCGAAATCCGGGATCATTCCATCCGCACTGCGTGCATGGGATCGATGCGCGAGGCTCGGCGCGCCGGCAAGTAGCCGGCGACGAGGGCCACCGCGAGGAGCAGGACCGAGACGGCGGCCAGGGTGGATAAATCGTGCGGTGAAAGCCCAAAAAGCATGTTGGCAAGCAAGCGGCTGGCGGCTAGCGCACATGGAATTCCGAGCCCTAACCCCACCAGCGCCAGCGCCAGCGCTTCTCGCAGTATGGTCCAAAGCAGTTTCCGCGGCTGCGCGCCGAGTGTCATACGGATTCCGATTTCACGCGTGCGCCGGGTAACGGCGTAGGACATGAGTCCGTACAAGCCGACCGCCGCCAGCGCGAGCGCCAGTGCCGCGAAGAAGCTCGAGAGCAGGGCGATGACATGTTCCTCCACCAGCGCCTGATTGACCTCATGCTCAATGGTCTTGGTGCTTAGGGGATATTCGTGCCCGAGGGACTGAATCTCATTCCCTACGGCCTTAGCCAGTGCTTCCGGAGCTTCGCGGGTGCGCACAAAAAGATGGCCCTCTTGCGTCCATTGCGGATACTGCAAACAGGAAACGTAAAGGACCGGAGCGGCTGCATTGTGGAGATCGAAAAGCCGCGTATTGCTTGCGATGCCAACAATTTCAAGGTTCTGAAGTTCTGGCATGAAGCCGAAGCGAATGCGCTGGCCAAGGGCATTGCCCGAGGGGAAAAGTCTCCCGGCAAGACTGCCGCTGATAATGGCGACGCGCGGGTGGTGCTCGTCGTCGCTCCAGCCGAAGTCACGGCCGCGAAGCAGGCTGATGCCGAGCGTGCGCAAGAAACCTGGCGAGACCATCGCCGCGGCCGTCGCAACGCCTGCGCCTGGCCCGGAGGCATCTGACATCGCTGAGACTGTGTCCTGCCAGTTTCGGTCGCCACTGAGGGAAACATCCGAGAAGGCAAGAGAACTTACGCCCGGTAGGCTGGCGGTCCGCTCAATGAGTTGTCTGTGATAACTGCTGATGTCCAGGTCCCGGTAACCACCCGGCCTTGGGTAAAGGTCAACTTGAAGCACGCTTTCTTTCTCGAAGCCGAGATCGGCGGAACACAACTTCCGGAAGCTTCGCACCAGGAGCCCAGCCCCCAGCAGCACCGTAAGGGAAAGAGCAACCTGGGTGACGATGAGCGCCTTGCCCAGCTTCCCCGTGCCGCCCGCCAAGCTGCGCGTGGTCTGTTGAAGCACGGAACCCGGATCCTCGCGAGACGCGCGCCAGGCGGGCGCCAAACCGAAAAGAATTCCGGTCGCGATGGCCACGGACGCAGTCAGTGCGAGCACGCGCCAATCAGGCCTTAGGTCAAGGATCACCGGCGTGAGATATCCCTCCGTCAGCAGACTCACCAGCAGGCGGCTTCCCCAATACGCGAAGGCGAGACCCAGCAGTGCGCCTCCGGCGGAGAGGGTCAAACTCTCGGTCAATACCTGGCGGGCCAGCGCCCAGCGATTCGCCCCCAGCGCCACACGGACGCTCATCTCGTGGCTGCGCGCGGCAGCGCGCGCCAGCATCAGGCTCGCCAGGTTTACGCAGGCGACCAGGAGGATCAACCCCACAATGCCCGTCAGCACGTAGAGCGGCCGTGTAAAGTTGGACCGCAGCGAGGCGTTGATGCCCGTCGCGGCGGGCGCTACGTCCAAACCCATCGACAGGAAGGATTGTCGCCGTAGTCCGGGAGTCTCGGTCGATGCCGTGGCGCGCAGGACCTCAGGCCAGAATGACTGGAGCTGCGCGCGAGCCTGGGCGACGGTAGCACCCTCCTTCAGCCGGCCTGTAATGAACACCCAAAGCATCGCCCGGTTATCGGTGGGCTTCATGGGAGTGGTTACGTCCGGCGCCTCGCCGACGGTCATTCCCGTAAACCATTTCCGCGACACGCCGATGATGGTGAAGGGCTGTCCGTCGATCGCAATCTGTTTTCCGACAACGTCCGCAGCCCCGCCGAAACGACGCTGCCAGTACTCGTAACTAAGCACGGCCACCGGCGAGGTTCCAGTCCCCGCCAGATTCACATCTTCCGCCGCAAGCAGCCGTCCCAGAAGGGGCGTCGCGCCCAGTTCGGAATAGTAATTCCCCGTGACCGTGCGCACCTCGGCCTGTGATAGTACGCCGTTGATCTCGACGTTGGTCATCGCGCCAAAGCTCCAGCCAATTAAGCCCGAAAAAACCTTCTGCCCGCGTTCGATCTCACGGAACATCGGATACGAGAACATGATTTTGTTGCCGCGGCGGACCACGGAAAGCTCCACCAGACGTTCCGGCTGCCGGACGGGAAGGTCACGAAGGAGCAGAGCGTCAAGTAGGGAGAAGATGGCGGTGTTGGCGCCGATTCCCAGCGCCAGCGAGAGCACCGCCACACTCGTAAAGCCGGGATTCTTGCCCAGCACGCGCAGCGCATATCGCAGGTTATGCCAGACATTCACGGGGAAAGTATAACATCGGTGCGAACCCTCGCGGGGGCTTGGCCGGGCTTGGCCGGGCTGAAGTGGCACAGGCACTCTTGCCTGTGTCCAACTGGAAAATGGAAAATAGAAACTGCGCCTGCCCCGTCACGCTCCGGCGCTTTCATCAGCCGGAGCGTGACGGGTGAGGGGTGGGTCCGAGACCAAGCAAGGTTTTCGAGCCCTCGACTCCCCTGCCAGAATATGTCCCACGTTTCAATCCCGAGATCGAGCAAGAGCGAAGGACCGAAGCTGGAATGTCATTGAAAACAAAGCTCGGCTCATCAATCGACGCCAATCGTAAAACTGTGCTAGACTGCGCTCGGCCGTGCAGGCGGGGGATAAAACGAAATGAGTTCAATTCAAACCAGTCCGCTCATTCTCAAACTGGAAAGCCCCGAAGCAACGTTGGAACTGGCGGGTGGCAAGGGCGCGTCGCTGGCGCGCATGGCGGCGGCCGGCCTGCCCGTGCCGCCCGGTTTTCATATCACGACCCGCGCCTATCGCCGCTTCGTGGGCGAGAACGGTCTCGACGGCGCGATCCTCTCCGCCGCAGCACAAGCCGCTGCGGACGACCCAGCCACCCTCGAGCGGGCTTCGGAGCAAATTCAGTCTCGCATCGACAAGAGCACAATACCTGAGGATCTCGCCACGCTGATTGAGCGGTCCTACCGCGAACTGGGCGCAGGTGACCCGCCCGTTGCAGTGCGCTCTTCGGCCACGGCGGAAGACTTGCCGGAGATGTCCTCCGCAGGACAAATGGAGACTTATCTGAACGTGTGCGGCGCAGGCAACGTGCTGGCCGCCGTGAAGCGGTGTTGGGCTTCGCTGTGGACAGCGCGCGCCCTCAGCTACCGCGCGCAGCATGGCATCCGGCCCCAAGACGTGAGCATCGCCGTCGTGGTGCAGGAATTGATTCCTGCCGACGTAGCCGGAATTCTCTTCACGGCAAATCCGCTTACGGGCGCGCGGGACCAGATGATGCTCAACGCGGCCTGGGGTCTGGGCGAGGCAATCGTGGGCGGGCAAGTCACGCCCGACGCGATCATCATCTCCAAGCAAACCGGCACGATTGTATCCCAGGACATCGCCGCCAAGGAGGTGATGACGGTGCGCGTGTCAGGAGGCACGCGCGAGGAGCCCGTGCCCGCCGACAAGCGCCTACGGGCCCCCTTGCAACCAGCGCAGGCTGTGGAACTAGCTCGCCTGGGCGCCAAAATCGAGCAACTCTATGGGCAGCCCATGGACATCGAATGGGCAATTTGCGGACAGCGCATTTTCATCCTCCAGGCACGTCCCATCACCGCCCTGCCGGAGCCGCGCGCCACGCTCGAATGGAAGCTGCCGCGCGCGGGGGGCCAGTACGCGCGAAACAGCGTCATCGAACTGTTGCCCAATCCGCTCTCGCCGCTCTTCGCCACGCTCGCGCTGCCCCTGTGGAACGAAGTGCTGGTGGGTTTTATGCAATCGTTGGGATTCGAGCGCCGGCTGACAAGCAAGTTCCGTCTGCTGACCATCAACGATTACGCCTACTTTGAATTTGGGTTAAGCGCGTGGCAAACGGCGCGGCTGCTCGTCACCTTGCTCCAGATAGCCCCCAGGTTCGTTCGGCTGCTGCGTTCGGCGCGGGCGCGCTGGGCCGACGACGCACTACCGCACTATGCAAACGTCGTCGGCGCATGGGCCGGGCGCGATTTGGCCACGGCTCCAGCGACGGAATTGCTCGCCGGCGCGGGCGAGATTGTGAAGGCGGCAGCACGCCATTATGTGAGCATTCAGACCGGCATTCTGCCGCTCGCGATGATGAGTGAGCCTGCGTTCACGAGCGTCTACAACCGCCTCATCAAGCGTACCTCCGATCCGCCCGCGCTGACCTTCCTGCTCGGTTTTGACAGCGCGCCCATCCAAGCGGAGAAATCGCTTTATGATCTGGCGTCCTGGTCACGCACCCAACCAGAGCTTGCCCGCTACCTGGCGCGCGCCTCGAGCAAGGACATTACGGAGGCATGCACACCCCAACCCGCGCCCATCGCTGATGCGGAATGCTGGCGCGAGTTCTGCGGCCGATTCGCGCAGCATCTCGAGCGCTTCGGACACACCATCTACGACTTGGATTTTGCTTCGAGCGTCCCCGCGGACGACCCCGCGCCGCTGCTGGAAACCCTCAAATACTTTCTCTCGGAGCAGGCGCGCAGCCCTTACGAGCGGCAGGAAGCGGCGGCGATGGCGCGGGAGCGAGCCACCGAGTCGATTCTCGCCCGGCTGAAAGGCCTCCGATTGCGACTTATCCGGCCGCTGGTTCGCACCGCCCAGCGCTATGCGCCGCTGCGTGAGGATGCGCTCGCGGACGTCGGGCTTGGCTGGCCGATGCTGCGCCGCATGTTGCGTGAGGTCGCGCGGCGGATGGTCGTGGCGGGCGCTATTGCGCAGCCCGACGACGTGTTTTACTTGAAGCGGGAAGAGGTGGAAGCGGCAGCACGCGCCCTCGACGCAGGTCAGCCCACGGAAGATTACGCCCGAGTGGCGGCCGCGCGGAGAGCCACGCAGGACCTCGAGCGCAAGGTGACCCCGCCCGTTGCTCTGCCCATTAAGGACCGCACCCGGTTTCTCGGTATCGACGTCAGCCGCTGGATGCCGGCGCGCACCGGCCAGAGAGCCGGTAAGGCCATCAAAGGAGTTGGGGCGAGTCCGGACCGCGTGACGGGCGTGGCGCGCGTGATTCACGGCCCTGAGGAATTCGAGCAGATGCAGCCGGGTGATATCCTTGTGGCCAAGATTACCACCCCCGCCTGGACTGCACTCTTCGCGCTCGCCTCCGGCGTGGTCACCGATGTAGGCGGCCCCCTCAGTCATAGCTCGATTGTGGCTCGCGAGTATCACATCCCCGCCGTGCTCGGAACAGGCGTGGCCACGGAGCGTATTCGCGGGGGACAGCGCATCTCCGTGGATGGCGATGCCGGCGAAGTGATGATTATCGATTGAGGTAATCTAAATCTGGATAATATGAAACCCATCCTCGCGTTAACAACCTGCTTTTGGGTGAGCGGATTCGGTATTGCTTCTGCTCAAACCCTGGAGGTCATTCCGAACGAGATATTGATGGATGAATCGGCGGCAATTCGCGCCACCGGGCTGCACCCCAACGAAGCTGTTTCCATCGAGGCTAATTTGGAGGATGGAGAAGGCCATGACCTTTAACCAGGTGCTGAGAACGCTCGAGTCGCAGTCTAGCCCGGCGGCGGTTCGCGGTATGGCGCGGTTCGGAATCACCGCGGCCAAGGTTTTCGGCTGGTCCACTCCGGCATTGAAGAAGCTCGCCCGAGAAATCGGTAAAGACCATGACTTGGCCCAACGCCTGTGGTCCACCCGGATTCTCGAAGCTCGCATCCTCGCGGGTTTGATCGACGAGAAGCAAAAGGTGTCGGAGCGGCAGATGGAAGATTGGGCGATGGATTTCGATTCCTGGGCAGTGTGCGATGGGACATGCCTCAACCTTTTCCGCTACACGCCTTTCGCCTACAAGAAATGCCGGGAGTGGAGCAACCGGCAAGAGGAATTCGTGAAGAGGGCGGCGTTCGCGCTGATGGCGTGCCTGGCTGTGAGTGATAAAGCGGCCAACGACCGTGTGTTCCTTCGTTTCCTGCCCCTCGTCAAGAGGCAGGCGGGTGATGAGCGGAATTACGTGAGAAAGGCGGTAAACTGGGCGCTGCGCCAAGTAGGCAAGCGAAACCAAAGGCTGAACCGGGCGGCCATCAGCGCCGCGCGGGATATCCATGGATTGAATTCACCCAGCGCGCACTGGATCGCCTCGGACGCGCTGCGGGAGCTGCGCAGCCCTGCAGTGCAACGAAGACTGAAAGCCTTTACAGGTTCTGCTTGAAGAATTCCAGCATACGCTGGGTGAGATAGAGCCTCGCTGGTTCGCTCCCGAATCCGTGCCTCTCCCCCGGCTGGAGATAGAGATCGAAGGGCGTGCGCGCCTTCACCAGCCCTTCCACGAAGTTCATGGTGTTCTGCATATGCACGTTGTCGTCGTCGGTGCCATGAATCAGCAGCACCTTGGCCTTCAGCTTGTCGGCGGCCTCGAGCGGCGACGCGGTCTTATACCCCTCCGGATTCTCCTGTGGAGTTCGCATGTAGCGCTCCGTGTAAATGCTGTCATAGAACTTCCAAGCGGTGACGGGACCGCCTGCCGCGCCGCACTTGAACACCTCCGGTGCGTGCGTCAGCGCGTAGAGCGTCATGAAGCCGCCATACGACCACCCTGTAATACCAATCCGAGTGGGATCAACGTAAGGCAGAGATTTCAGGTAAGCAACGCCTGCAAGCTGGTCCTCCAGCTCGTGGTGTCCAAGGTTCTTAAACACCTTTGATTCCCAGGCGTGCCCCCGCCCCCAGGAGCCGCGGTTATCAAGCGACCAGATGATGAAGCCCTGTTCCGCATAGAGATGGTCGCCCAGGGAAGTCAAGCCCCAGCGATTCTCGATGAGTTGGATGTGGGGGCCGCCGTAGACCTCGACGATTACCGGGTATTTCTTCGCTGGGTCAAAGTCCGGAGGCTTCACCAGGCGCGCGTAGAGCGTAGCGCCGTCTGAAGCTTTCACCTCGACTAATTCCGTCTTGCCCAGCGCGTATTCATCGAGATGGGCGGTTTGCTTGCTCAGCGTTGAGACCGGTGACCCGTCCGCTTTGAGCAGCCGGGTTTCCGGCGGATCGTTGAGGGAGGAAAACTGGTCGAGCAGATATTGGCCATCGGGCGAGAGGTTGAGTCCGTGCGCCCCAGGCTGCGGCGCGAGGGGCTGCAAACTGCCGCCCTCGAGCCTCACGCGGTAGAGGTGCCGCTCGCGTGGATCGGGAGTAGTGGCGGCGAAATAGGCCCATCCGCCCTTCTCGTCCACGGCCACCATGGGAGTGTTTGAGAAGGCGGGACGATCGATCATCCAGTCACCGCGGGTGAGCTGCTTCTGTAGCTTTCCATCGATGCCGTAGAGATAGAGGTGCAGCCAGCCGTCGCGTTCCGAGAGCCAGAGGAACCGTTGCTTGTCCCCCAGAAAGCGTGGCGGTTCGAGGGAATTGATCCAGGTCGCGTCCTTTTCCGTGAGCAGAACGCGATCCGTGCCTGCCGCAGCGTCCCAAAGGTGCACGTCCAACTCGTCCTGGGCGCGATTGAGGGTGAGGAACGCCACTGCCTTCGAATCAGGAGTCCATGAAACTGAGGGGCCGAAGTACTCGACTGACTTCGGCGCCGCCGCCGTCCAGGTCTGGGGCCGGTTGCCCTCCAAAGAAACCACGTGGAAAGAAGGCGTCGGATTAGGGTCGCCGGATTGTGGAAAGCGCTCCTCCGTAAGGTTGACGTGGTCGGACAGGTAATGCGTGAGCGGGTATTGCGGCACAGGGGAGTCGTCGAGGCGAAGATAGGCAATTTTCTTCCCATCCGGCGACCATTCATAGGCCTGGCCGGTGGCGCGATTGGAAAGCTCTTCTTCATAAACCCAATCGAACTTGCCGTTCATGACGTTCTCGTTGCCGTCGTTCGTTAGCCTCTCGCGATGTCCTGTCTTGATTTCAAGCGCGAAGAGGTCGTTCTCCTCCACAAATGCCACGCGTTCGCCGGTAGGAGAGAACGTGGTGTGCTCGATGGGAGCGCGCTCCTTAGTAAGGGTTTTCATCTGGCTGGTCGCCAGGTTGTAGATCCAGACCTCTTTCTCACCCTCAAAAAGCAGCGCGTCACCGCTTGGAGACCACTGGTAGGAAGAGGGATTGGGCCTCTCGCCTTCTGTCGTTTCGCTGGGAGGTGCAAGAAGTACGCGCTCCTTGCCGCTCGTGACGCCGTAGAGATAAAGAGTGGCGCTGGCGCCCCTGCCGAAGCCTTGACGTTTGAGATAGCTGATCTCCTTGCTCCCTGGACGCCATTCCACACGCGCCAAGCCGGGCGTCATCAACCCTTGCGGGCGAGTCACCAACTCGATAGTTAGAGGCTTCTTCGCCTCTTGCGCGTTGATAACGGTAGCGGCCAAGAATAACCATGCAAGCACAACCGATAAACGTCTCATAATTCTCTCCGCACCAAGGTCACACGCGGGCGTTAGGATGTAGCGCGGGCGTCCCTTTGCTCCGCTCAGGTCAAGCTCTGCCCGCACGACACATCACAAATGGTTTGCGTAACCCACCACAACAATGGCCAGGATCAGCATGCCCACCCCCGCGACAGCCAAGCTGAATGCCTTGCGGCTGGCGCCCTTCCACTCTCCCGTTGCGAATCCGAGGATGTTTGCGGTAATGACCATTGTAGACATCATTACGGCCCAACCCACCGAGGTTCCCAGGGAACCCAGAAGCCGCGCGCCGGGCGCGTAAAGCACAAAGCCGCCGATCCACATCAATCCCATTAAAGTCGCCAGAGCCCAGTAGTGACGCGTGCCCTGCAAGAGAAGCAAGCCACCCGTCTTGTTTTTCCTCATAAGCCAAACGCAGTAGCCTGCACTGCAGATAAAGAGCGGCAGGGTGAGCGGAGCCCAGAGGGCGTTGCCGGCCATTGACGGCGCCGCACCCTGCTCGATGGCCCGGCGCGAGTATTCGGCGCCGAAGGTGAAGCCCAGGTTGGCAGAGGCCGAGAGAAGTCCGGAGGCGATACAAATTGCCAAGCCGACCCCAAAGGAACTCTGAGGGGCATTGCCTGTGGACTTCGTTTCGGGTTCACGCAGTTTTCCACCCCAGGACCCGAGCGCCAGACCGACCAGCACGAGCGCAAGTGAGACGAGGGTCATCAAGCCTCGAGGCTGGCCCAACGTTTCGGGGGACAACGCGATCATGGGGATGAGCGCACCGGTGGTGGCTGCGAGCCCGATGATGATCGTGAAGCCCAAGGCCATTCCCAATCTGCTCACACCTAATCCGAAGGTAACGGATCCAATGCCCCATCCAATCCCAAACACCTCCACCAGGAGTAGAGAGTGAAGGGAGGTGGCGGCAAGGACGTTGAAGGGATGAGGGATTGTGAATAGCACGAACAGCCAGGGGAAAATCAGATAGCCTGCGGTGGAGTACACGAACCAGGTGTTTTCCCATACCCATTTCCGGGTTGACTTCATGGGTAGAATGAAGGCGCCTTGCAGCATGCCGGCCAGTATGACAAGTAGATAACCCATGGTTGGTTCCAACCTTTCGCTACTTCATTCAAAGGAGGTCCTTCGGAGCTTCATGGCGCGCCTCGACGGAGACCTGTCACGTTTTCATGGGCACAAATCAGAGCCGCCCATTATAACCTGGGAGCGAGGAAAACGCGGGGAGAAAACCCGGCTGAAGAAAACAGCAGGAATAACGGTCTCAGCGATGTGTGCAGAGTGTGCCTGACATCTTTCGCTGGACACCGGCGGCATCGGCGCGCTGAGCCCCAAAGGGGCGGCGCCAGCACAGCCCAGGCTAACGGCCTGGGTCCGCGAATCCGTTCTTCTATTAGCGTTAAGCCCTGAAAGGGCGAAATAAGCATTAGGCGAGCATGCGTACCGAGCCTGTTCCGCGGATTGGTCACGCCCCTTCAGGGCTTTTGCGAACCCAGAGGAAAGACTTATTTGACCCAGACCGCTGGCCTCTGTCAGGGCGCCCCTTTGGGGCTGAAGGCGAACATCACATGAACCCCCGATCCTCAGCCAAAGATGTGGGTCAAGATCAGCTCATGGGGAGAGGGCCGCGCTCCGGCTGGCGAAGTGGCACAGGCACTCTTGCCTGTGTCCAAGGCTGATACATTGCTCCGTCAAACACGGGCAAGAGTGCCTGTGCCACTTCACCAGCCGTCTCGGGGCCTACTCACGCGGTGGTGGCATCCCAGGAGGCATGGGGGCTGAAGGCCCTGGAGTTGGAACCCTCGTCTCGGGTCCGAGGTGAAAGGTGGCGACGCCCGGAATGTCCCGGAGCTTCTTCCACTGATCGACGGTAAGGACGCGGCGAATGGCAAGAAGCATTAGCGCATCTGACTTTTCCAGGTTGGCTCTTGCCTGGGCGACCTTATCGATCTGGGCGACCACCTGAGCCTCTTCGGGCTGATCGGCTTCAACCATTGGCTCCAGCATCGCTTCCTGTTTCTCCAAGGCGGCATGCAGATCGATGAGCTGTAGGCGATGATCCTGAAAGATCTTCTCGATTGTTCGGACCTGGTCCTCGTTGACGCCGATCTTCTGCATCAGGGCTGAATCTTTCCACCATTTTCCACGACCAACAACGCGGATGAACGGGCCGTTGGGCCCGCGCAGAATGGCTTGGCCCTCCGGGGGAGGGCCCACTCGGACAGTTGGGCCTTCGGCCGGTGGAGGCGGCTCCTGGGCGATGGCCAGCCCGCATAATGCGACAGTCAATAGCAAGCTTGCGACGGTTGCTTTCATTTCATTTGTCTCCTTTTTCTTGTGTAGGGCACCTCTGCGTAGCGCTGGCGTCCCGCCTCCTGTGGCGCGGGCATCCCTTCGCTGCGCTCAGGGCGGGCTCTGCCCGTGACGGCGAGCGAGACGCCCGCGCCACCCTGCCTTTCTTTCATCTCTCCTTCTCCGAGGTCGTCCGAGTTGCTCGAACGTGATTCCTCAGGATCTCGTTTCTCTCTTCGGCGATAAGAACAGCGGGCGCAAGGGCTTGGGGAACTCCGCGGCCGAGGTCCCCCTGAACAGCCTGAAGTAAGGCGTTGTCAGCATCGTCACTGGGGTAGTTCCGGGGAGCGTTTGGAGTGCGCGTGAGGAATATAGCCGTAATCAAAATCACCACCATCACCACAACCCAAGCCCAATGCAGCGGATACCACTCTCTTGCCGAGACGCGTTCCCGAAAGGCGAGCTGTTGACTTCTCCAAAAGCTCTGATCACGTTCGGCAGTGGCATGAATGGCATGGCGAAAGCTAGAGAGAGAGAGCCGCAACTCTTCAGCCTCCGCCGAGCATACAGGGCAAATTTCGATATGGCGAAGAATGACTTCCTCATTGGTTCCAAGAACCCACTCCGTAATTTGATCCTCGCTCAGATGGTTATTCACACTTTGCCTCCCTTGCAATGCTGGCGGATCGCGTGCACAGCGCGGAACAGGTGGGTTTTCACCGTTCCTAATTTAAGAGAAGTTGCTTCAGCAATTTCTTCCAGGCTCATTTCCTCGACGAACCGCAGGACGAAGACCGCGCGCTGCTGCGTAGGGAGCTTTTCAACCGCCGCCCACACGCCCGCCACTTCCTCCCGTTCCAGTAGCACCCGCTCCTGGGAGGCGCGAGGGTCGGGCAGCCTCTGCTCGAGCTCCGCAACCTTTTCGGATGATGAGGTCAATCGATGCCAAAACTCGCTTAGGCGGCTGCGCCGATGATCGCGAGCCAGGTTCACGGCGATCTTAAGCAGCCACACTCCCACACTCGCTTCGCCCCTAAACGAAGCACGCTTCTGGAAAGCTCTCAGAAAGCATTCCTGGGTCAACGTCTGGGCTGCGTCGGGGTCGCGAACCATGCCCAGCAGGACTCGATAAATGCGTTGTTGATGGGACTCGACAAGGGGCGTGAAGTCATCAAGTGCAGTCATCCCGAGGCCAACCTTCTCCTGCAACGGAAGCAATGCGACCGCTTGCTCATTCTGCACCATGTCCGCTCCTCATTTCATCAAGACGAATTAGCGCGGGGAAGGTTTACAGGTGACTACTGTGGGGCTTAACTTGACGAGTCTGGGCTTTAACCATAGACTACAAGTATGCTCGCATAACTTGTAGCTGGCTTCGAAAACTATGTCGTCAGGAAGAATTCTCATCGCTTTTTTGCTCGCCATGGCACTGGCGCCGTTCGCCCGCTGCCAGGACAACCTCCAACTCTTTCCCAGCGCCGACATCAGACCGGGCCTGAGAGGCGTTGGTCGTACGATTTTTGAGGGTGATCAGATTGCAGAATTTCAGGTCGAGATTCTCGGCCTATTGAAGAATGTGCTCGCCCCTAAACGCGACCTCATCCTGGCGCGGCTTTCCGGGGGCCCGCTCGAAAAGACCGGGGTCATCGCAGGAATGAGTGGCAGCCCGGTTTACATTGACGGCAAGCTGGTGGGCGCAGTGGCCATTTCATTTCCCTTTTCGAAAGAGCCCCTGGCCGGCATTACTCCCATCCAAGAAATGCTGCAAGTCGTCCCCGAGGAAAAAGGTCAGGCGCCGGCTCGAACGGAATTACCGCTGGAGTTTCGCCTGGGTCGAGCCGCGAGTGACCTTGGGGAGAGCGCACGCTTGATTCCTGATGGGGATTTCAGCCCGGAAAGCCTTCGTCGCTTCTTTCCCGCGAGCGAAGCAGGGATTTCATTCCCCAATGTCCAAATCCCACTACGGTTCGGCGGATTCGCCGCCGAGGCCCTGGAACCCTACCTGCCGCTGTTTCGTCAAATGGGGTTTGAACCCATGATGGGAGGCGCACTTTCGAGCGGGGAGGGTGCGACCCCTGTGAAGTCGGATTTGGATCCCGGTTCGATGATAAGTCTACTGCTGGTCCGAGGCGATCTCAATTTGAGCGCGGACTGCACGGTCACTTACCGGCAAGGGAACAATCTCTACGCGTGTGGGCATCGGGTGCTGGCGGTGGGCCCTATTCAAATTCCCTTCGCGCCGGCCCACGTGCTCGTTACCGTACCGAGTCTGGCTTCTTCCTTCAAGCTGGATGCTCCGGGCGAAGTGGCCGGGACGATTCGACAAGACCGCTTTGATGCGATCTATGGCGTGGTGGGAGAGAAGAACCCTCCCATGATCCCGGTGACAGTCCAGATCCAAAGCACCTTGAATACGCAGGAGGACTACAAGTTTGAGGTTATCCAGGAGCCGTTCCTGTCACCGCTACTGGTGAATCTCGGGTTCGTCTCGACCCTTGGCAACACCGAACGCGCCATGGGTGCATCCACGTTAGAAGTCAAGGGCAAGATCCGGCTGGCAGGGGCCGATGCGGTGGACTTCCAAGACGTCTTGTCGAGCGAGATGGCGGCCCCACCGCTGGCGGGCGCTGTCGTGGCTACCCCCCTTACGTATCTCCTGGGCAGCGGTTTTCCTGATTTGCACATCGAGGGCATCGAGCTCTCGGTGAGGTCGCGGAACGTGAACAGTCTGGCCACGTTGGAGCAGGTTTGGACTACCAAGTCCGAGGTGAAACCCGGCGACCACATCGAGGTTTTTGGCCTCTTGCGCTTGCCTGGTGGGCAAGCGGTGACCGAGCGGATCCCGGTCGATATTCCGGAAAATATTAGCGACAAGGTCCTGATGCTTGCGGTGGGAGGCGGATCGAACATCAACGCCTTGCAGTTCCGGCTCACCCCGCCCGGGAGCTCGGCGCGGGACATCCAGCAACTAGTTAAGGCGCTCAACCGAATGCGACGGAATAATCGGCTTTACGCGTTGCTCATGGCCCCCCAGCGCTCGTTCATTATGCAAGGCGACGAGTATCCCTCTCCGCCACCTTCGCTGGTGCAGACGTTCATGTCGGACCCGGCGGCCGCTTCCAGCATTAACCTCAGCGGGACTTCGGTAGTCGGTGATTACGAGGCGGCTGCGTCTTCGCTCATGATCCACGGCCAAAAGACACTCTTCTTGAAGGTGGTTGGGCCGGGCCTGTAGGGTGACGCCATTTGTGTTGGATGTCATTCCGCGCGTCGCCAGGAATCGCATTCTGCCGGCGCAGATCGGCGCTCCAAGTGACGCTAGTGATGGGAAGACGGGATCACACGGCAGACCGGCAGACCACTGTTCGCACCCAATTCCCATGAGGGGAGTGACCGGAAAGGTTAGGAATGAGACCGAATAAGATCGTCCAGCTTCTATTGCTCATCTTGCTCTTCTCCCCGCCCACCACAGGAACGGAGACTGTGTTCTGGCAAATTGGCTCCTTTGATGAGTTTTTGCAGGGAACACTCGCAAACGTCTCGGTGAATACCGAAGGGGAATTGCATCTAGCGCCCAGGTCGCGCGTGGTTTTCAGCCCTGAGGAAGCGCTCGCCCTCTCTTTGGCTCGCGACCGGCAGGGCAACCTCTACGTCGGCACTGGTCATCAGGGAAAGGTCTTCCGCGTCGATCCCCAGCAAAAATCTACTCTCCTGTTCTCAGCCCGGGAGCCGGATATTTTCGCCCTGGCCGTTGGCCCCGACGGATCGCTGTATGTGGGCAGCTCGCCGGAGGGCAAAGTGTATCAGGTTATGCCCAGCGGCCAATCCAAGGTGTTCTACGACCCACACGCTAAATACATCTGGGCGCTGGCCCTGGATGCAACAGGCCGGCTCTATGTGGCCACCGGAGACAAGGGTCAGGTTTTTCGCGTTGACCCGTCAGGCAAGACTGAGCTTTTCTTCGACAGTAAACAGACTCACATCATGTGCCTGACCTTCGAGAAGGATGGGAACCTGCTTGCCGGAAGCGTTCCGAACGGGCTGATCTACCGTATTACTCCGCAAGGCAAAGCTTTCGTACTTTACGAGGCCAATCTACCGGAGATTCATGATTTGGTGACGGACTCCAGTGGGCGTATTTATGCCGCAGCCCTGGGCGGCGCGGGAGGCAAAGGTTCCCCGGAACTCCTCATTCCTCCTCCTTCCGGTCCGATCCCCGGCGGGGTCACCACAGTTACAGTCATGGCTTCCGACGAAGTTCAGGTCGCTGGCGCGTCGCGAGCACAGAATCCACCCAGCGAGCCTTCGACTGCGCCGAGTTTCAATCGACCGGCTCCGGTGGTTAACGCAATCCCCAACTTTCAGATCCCGCAGGGGCGGGGATCGCTGATTGAAATACTTCCTGACTCCACTACCGAGACGGTTTGGAGCTCGAACAACGAGAGCATTTTCGGCTTGGCCGTGCGCGATAATCATGTGCTTTTCTCCACCGATTCCAACGGCCGCATTTTCGACCTCGTTCCGGGGCGAGACGGAGAAAAGTTAAACTTGGTCACGGAAACACACGAGTCACTTGCCACGCGCTTAATACTGGAAGGATCTGACCTTTATGCGGCTACCAGCAACATAGCCCAATTGCTGCGGGTTGAACCAGGGGTCGCTGCGGAAGGGAGCTACGAGTCTCCCATCAAAGACACGAAGTTCATCTCGCATTGGGGAGTCCTTGCCTGGCGAGGCGATGCGCCCGCGGGCACAACGCTTGAATTCTACACACGCTCCGGCAATTCTGAGCGCCCGGACCAAACATGGAGCGATTGGGCAGGCCCCTATCGCAGTTCCAACGGCAGCCCAATCACCAGTCCGCCTGCCCGTTATATTCAATGGAAAGCTCTGTTCCGTGCTTCCGGGTCAGGTAGCCCCACTTTGAATGATGTCACCGTAGCCTATTTGAACCAGAATTTGCCTCCGCAAATTCGGTCGATTAATGTGAGCACGGCAGGGGAACGAACCAGCCCGGCAGGAAGCGGCTCATCCGGTCTGGCCGCCGGAACAACGATTTCCGTCGGCTCGCCACCTTCTACCACTTTTGGTTCTATGACGCCCGGCGGAAGTTTCCCAGGCAAGACTCCGGTGACGCTGAGTTGGCAGGCCGACGACCCCAATAACGACCAACTCGTTTACTCACTCTACGTGAAAGGGACGGACGAGCAGGAATGGCACCTTTTGAAAGACAAGTTACATCAAACGAATTTTAACATTGACCCCGGCACTCTGCCCGATGGCAAGTATGTGGCCAAGCTCGTTGCCTCGGACGAAGACTCTAACCCCCCTGAATTAGCTCGCAAGTCGGAGCTGCTGAGCGCGCCATTTTGGGTGGACAATACGCCACCCGAAGTTCGAGTGCTACGACAAAACGTCAGCGAGGGTGCGGCGGAGGTCGTATTCGAGGTCGAGGATAGCACTTCGCCCCTGCGCAGCGCCGAGGTTTCGCTCGATGGTAAGGAATGGAAGGATCTGCTTTCCGACGACGGAATTGTGGATTCGCGCAAGGAGACATTTACGGTGAGGCTTCCCAAGCTGGATGCAGGCGAACACGTAGTGTCAGTCCGGGCCTACGACACGGCCGGAAATCTCGGCATCGGCAAGGCCATTCTACGCGTAGCCCCAGCAGCGGGGAGCCGTCACTGAGCCAAACGAGGTGGCGTAGGCACTCCTGGCGGCGCCCACAGCTTCGGAGGCAAAAGTGCCCATGCTACAGCAACCATTGGCGGGGCGGCGACTCACTGTTCGGGTTCCACAGCAAAGAGCGGCGATGCCACAGGGGTACCTCCGCCACTGGCCAAGTTCGTTATTATTCAGGCCGGCATGAATACAACTCCCGTATGGGCCCCCGCATCTCAACTTTCGGGTCTGGATGCGGCTGGAAATGAGACTCCTTGAGCCAACAGAAGACTGCGGCTCCCAAGGCCGCTTCCGAGACTCAACTGGTTGCGCGCGCGCAGCGCGGAGACGAGGAAGCATTTGCCGCGCTCTTCGAGATCCACAAGCGGCGTGTTTACTCGCTCTGCCTGAGAATGACCGGAAACACTGCGGAAGCGGAGGACTTGACGCAAGAGGCCTTCCTTCAGCTTTTTCGCAAAATCGCCACCTTCCGCGGTGAGTCGGCCTTTTCCACTTGGCTGCATCGGCTAGCGGTCAATGTGGTTCTGATGCATTTGAGGAAGAAGGGACTGCAACAGGTTTCGCTGGACGAGGTTGACTCCTGCCAGGACGAGCCCGTTAAACGCGACTACGGTGATAATGATCGGAGGCTGATGGGTTCGGTGGATCGCATCAGCCTTTCAAGAGCTATTGCGGATCTTCCACCCGGCTACCGGACTGTGTTTGTTCTGCACGATGTCGAAGGCTACGAGCATAACGAGATTGCGGAAATCATGAATTGTTCCGTGGGTAACTCGAAATCTCAACTTCACAAGGCGCGAATGAAACTGCGCGACTGGCTCCGCCAGAACGAGGGGCTTATGACTTCTGGCGAGCCAGTGATTTCCGACCGAGCCCCGAGCGAAAGGTGAAGTCACAATGAAAGAGACTCGGCAAGAGAGGACGGCAGCGTGTTATCGCTTCGACCTGGAACTCGAAGCCTATCTGGAGGGCGAAGACAGGCCGTTCGCTCTAGCCCACACGCGTGAGTGCGTGTTTTGCAGGGTTGTGCTCGAGGATTTGGAGGCGCTCCGGGAAGTAGCTCGTGAGCTTCGGCGGGAAGAACCGTCTCCGGCGGTTTGGTCAAACATCCGGGCTCAACTCGCGGCTGAGGGAGCCTTTGCCGAAAAGGCCAGTGCCTGGGATTGGATCTGGCAACTGGACTTCCTGCGCCGCCCGATTCCTGTGGCGGCCTTTGCCTGTCTGGTTGCTCTTGGCTGCTTGTTCACGGCTCCCCGGAACTATCCCAAGCAGGAAGCTGCCTCTGGGCTCGCTTCCCCAGCGGGCGGACCCGCTGTCCGGACTATGGCCTTGCTCGGAGATAGTGGCGGGCTGCAACAACTGGTTCGCGAGTTGGAGACGACATTCAGATCGCGCGAAGGATCTCTCGCGCCCGACGTCAAGGCAACCTACGAAAACAGTTTGAGTTCGCTTGATGCTTCAATTCGGGAATGCAATGATTCGCTGCAGCGTGAGCCTGGCAACTCACTGGCTCATGAATATTTGCTTGCAGCGTATTCCCAAAAAGCTGAGGTATTATCCTCGGCAGTGGAATTTGACGAAGGCCGTTAGGCCAGCCCAGGGGGGGAGGGGCTCAAAAGTGGCTGATCGTCGTGAACAAAAAACTAAAAACCAAACGCTTATCTCTTTTGGCCAAGGGTTGATTCTGTACCTGCTGGTGCTATCAGGGTCGTTGGTTGCCGGCGAAGGCAACCGCTCCGAGAAAACGTTTGAGACTACACCTAACCCTCGCGTTACAATTACGAACATGACGGGCCAAATCCTGGTCCGAGGATGGGACAAGGCGCAGGTGCACGTTGTATGTACGGTCATGTCCCCTCATGTTGAGGTAGACAGCGAGGTCATCCCGCCTAGCGAGCTGCCCGACAAGATTCACTTTGCCACCCACATCTTAGACCCCTTGGTTTCCGGAAAGGATCAGACTGCTGACTACAGCCTGGAAGTTCCCATGGGAACCGATCTTGAAATTCGCAACCCGCAGGGAAGCGTTCGTATTGAGAAGTTCCAGAGCGACGATACCACGGTGGAATCGGTTGGGGGAGCCATTCTGATTTCAGATTTCAGTGGCCACCTTTTCGTGCGCTCGATCGGCGGAAATATCGACGTGATTCGCGCCTCCGGCCGCATAGAAGCATATTCGATCACCGGAGATCTGCACTTCGTTTCGCCTGTAACATCCAAGCTCCGCGGAAGCACGACCTCCGGGCGAATTTTATTTGAGGGCGACTTTCCGGTTGGCGGGGATTACTCGCTTTCAGCCTATAGCGGTGATATCGACATACTCTGTCCACGTTCGGCGTCTTTCGAACTCAGCGCCAAGACCGTGCGGGGCAAGTTGGAAAACGAAATGCCTATGACCATCCGGCACGAGCCTGCTACGCCAGTGTCCTCCGCCAACAGCCTCTTTGGCACCCACCTCGCGGGCAAAGCCACACTGAATCTGAAGTCCTTCAGCGGGGCAATACGCATCCGTCAGCGTTAGGGAGAACAAGTCGCGGAGTCGAGAAGTGGAGGAGTCAGGAAGTTGAACTCGGCTCTTCGGCAGTTCGGCTTTTCAACTTTTCGACTCCTCGACTCTGCGACTTCTCGACTCTGCTATAATCCGTTGTGGAAGTCCAAAGAGTCGAAGAGCGCCGAGGGTTGACGAGTTGATTTCAACTTCTCGACTCCTCGAGTTCTCGACCTCTTGACTCCTACCACACGAGCGAATGAGCCGCCACCGACGCAAACAGATTTATCTTCTTGGATTCATGGGAAGTGGCAAATCCACGGTCGGCGAGCTGCTTTCCCGCGAATTGCGCTGGCCTTTCATCGACCTCGATACGGTTATCGAAGCCGGACAGGGCGTGAGTATTCGGGAGATATTTGCAAGATCGGGCGAGCCCTTTTTTCGCCAACTCGAACGCGCTGCCTTGACCGAGGTCTTGAAAACCGAGCCTGCTGTGATTGCCCTGGGAGGCGGGACCTTCGCCAATGAGGGTAACGTTGAGCTGATTCGTGACTCGGGAGGGACGACAATCTGGCTGGACTGCTCCCTCGAGACCTTGCGACAGCGGTGCGCCACGATGCAGAATCGCCCGCTCTTTCGCGATCAAGAATCCATTGAGCGTTTGCTCGATCTTCGGCTTCCTTATTATCGCCTGGCGGAATTCCGGGTCTCGACGGAAGGCCGGGGCGCACGGGAAGTAACCGAACAAATACTGCTTTTGAGGGCCTTTTGAGCCGCGTGACCCTAACCAGTGAACTGACTCCCCTCCTTGGTAAGGAGGGGGTAGGGGGTGGTTGGTTGGAAACAAATGGACAGGTCGGGACGCCGACTCATTGCTCTTGGACGGCCGCACTCCCACAGCTCTTCGCCGCAATCGTCTTCTGCAACTTAGCGAGTCTGGCCCAGCAAGCACCGGGTAATCCGGGGCCGGTGACGGTGGATGACGAAGGCGTTTTTGAAATCTCCGTGGGCGGACGGCCTGTGGGCAGCGAAAGCTTCAAAATCCACTCGTCAACAATCGGGGTTGAAGCTCGGGGAGAAATCCGCCTCAATATCCAACAGAAAGGGAAAGCGGTGAACGTGCGCACCTTCCCGGACTTGGTCCTGGACTCTCAGCTCCACCCTCTTACTTATACATGGAGCCAACAGGGACCACAATCCTCGCGGCTGGAGGTCAACTTCCGCAGCAACCCGGCCAGGGTTCGCTACAAAACCGTCAACGGGAGTGAGGATGACCGCACGTTTCAACTCCCCCCGGACGTCTCGGTCCTGGACGATAACGTGATCCATCATTTTCAGTTGATTGTCGCTCGCTTCGAGGCGATGGGGGGTGGGAAACAGACCCTGCCGGTTTTCGTTCCGCAGGAGGCCTTGCCGAGCGTCCTGACCATTGAAGAAATGGGGAACGGCGGCGCGTCGGGCGGTACGGCCGATGCGCATCTTCGCCATCTCGTGATTACGACAGATGTCACGCAACTTGCGCTTTGGGTCGACGAACAGCAACACCTCCAACGCGTCGTCGTTCCCGCGGCGCAACTCGAAGCCCTGCGGATAAAGTAGCTCTGATTTGTGATGAAGGTAAACCCGAAAAAACACAAGGGCGGCGCTGACATTTCTACCAGCCCCGCCCTTTGACCCACGAAGTGTAAACTTACCCGGCTGAGAAACTAAGAGCAGGACTCGCCCGCTGGAGGCGTATAAGGACTCGGTAGCCCTTGCTCGTTCGCCAGTACGTTCAAGGCGCAACCCACCGAGTTCGCTGCCGCCTCCGCTGCCGAGGCTGCTGAATCAGCGGCCGAAGTCGCTGCTGCTGCCGCTGCCGCTGCCGCCGCTGCCGCAGATGCCGCAGCCTGGGCGTTGGTGTTGGCATTTCCCGAACGGGACACTGCAACACCTGCCAAAACCGCTGCCGCTCCAGCCGCTGCCGTGGCCGCTATACCCCAAGTGTTCCCGCCAGCACCACCGCAGCAACGCCCAGCCGCTCCACCACCTTGCGGAGCCCTCGCTCGTGGAGCCACCGTGAACGTTTTGCCTTTGGCAACATTAACCACTTGGCCGTTGCCCTCGTCGACTCGCAAGGCGCCGTCCTTCGCTGTGATTACCACGGCGCCGTTGAGCATGGCCACTTCGCCCAGGGTTTTGAAACCGGAAACTGGAACCACGGAGACGTCGCCGATCTTCATGCGCACCGGCATTCCATTCACATCGTGAAACACGGAAACGTTGCCTTGGCCTAGTAGTACTGTTACCTCGTTGGAGTCTCGCAGGAAAGAAGCCTCGGTGTCACGGCCGAATACCATGCGGCTTGCGCTCCCCAGCGCGACCACAGCCACACCATCTTTTACCTGAAGGCTGTCACCACTAAAGAGAGTTGTGTTGGGAAGAAGATTCTGGCCACCCACGGTTGCGTTCATGCTGCCCGCCACCGATCCGACAACCGCCGAACCAGCAAAAGCCGGTCCCACAGCGACCAATCCCAGGAGGATCAGGTACAGCGAAAAGCGCGCGATGCAATTCCTGCTCAACATTATCTGTTCTCCTTTTTTGTGGGCCGGGTTGCTCGTTGCCTCCCTAACCCAACGTGGTTATTTCCAAGCTTTTTCGAATGCGACATTAAGGTACTATGACGCGCGGGAAGTTGTCAAGTTTATTTTTTGGCATTTTTGAATGGGTAATCCATGCCACGCATCAAGCGACTATCCAGGGTTTGCGATATTCCTTAGTCAGCAATTTGTTAGCTTCCGCATCGCCCGGAAATTGTTCCTGCTCTGCATCCCAGGTGAGTTTGCGGCCCAATTTGTAGGCAATTGCCGCCAGCAGACCCGCGCTCGTCGAGCGGTGCATGGTCTCCACATCCGAGTTGGGCTTCTGCCTGGACTTGAGGCAATCCAGGAAATTCAGCACGTGAGGATAGTGCTGGGCAGAGCCCCCAGTGCTAATGACATTTTCAGAATTGAATCGTTCCGGACCCAGGTGAGACGCCTCCGGCCATAAGGTATAGCCGCCTCGGTCAATAAACAACGTCCCGTCGGTTCCGTAAAACTGAATTCCATAGGAGTGACCATCCGGACCGTGGTCGTTGGCGACGCGGTTGGAGAACCGGGCAACGAACTCCTTGCCGCTGACTGCGGAGGCGGGATATTGGTACATGACTTCAAGCGTGTCCGGTGTCTCGCGATTATCATCGAGGACGTATTTACCCCCCGTGGCCATGATGGCTTTCGGCGCATCGACTCCCATCGCCCAATGCACAACGTCCATCAGGTGAGTACCCCAGTCTGTCAGGATTCCGCCCGAGTAATCCCAAAACCAACGGAAGTTGTAGATCCCGCGATTAAGGTTGTAAGGGCGCTTGGGCGCCGGGCCCAGCCACCAATCCCAGTCGAACCAGGGCGGAGGATCGCTGTCCGGCGGGTTACCGATTCCTTCCGGGTACTGGTTGCCGTGAATCCAAGTCTCCGCCAGCGTCACCTTTCCAATCTTGCCGCTGCGCACCAGTTCCACGGCCTTCTGAAAGTGTTCGCCGGAACGCTGCTGTGTTCCAACCTGCACAACTCGATTGTGCTTCTTCGCGGCCTCCACCATCTTGCGTCCTTCGAATAACGTATGCGAGAGAGGTTTTTCCTGATACACATCTTTCCCGGCTTCACAGGCTGCAATCATAGGAATGGCATGCCAATGGTCGGGCGTGGCAACAATCACCGCGTCGATGTCTTTGTGTTCGAGCACACGGCGAAAGTCCTTGTAGGTTTTCGCCCTGCCGAACGTCATGGTTGCAGCTTCATCCAAGTGGGGTTGATAAGGGTCGGCAATCGCTACGCAGTCAACCTGCTCCGTGCGCAGAAAATCGCGCAGGTCTGCCTGACCCATGCCGCCCGCCCCGATCAGGCCGATGCCTACGCGTTCATTGGCTCCCAGAACACTGCGTACGCCCGGACCCGCCGCAAGCGCCAAGCTGGCAGCGGCCATGGCCGCAGTCTTATTAAAATCTCTACGCGAGAGTCTTAGTTTATCCATGATTCCTCCGCCACAGCCAGGAGTGGCTGTGCCGCTTGCGGCACATGCATGCTTGCCTGTGCGGGCTTTGCATGTTACTACCGTTCGGTTGGATTTGCCAAGACAGCCAACAATCGGACTGTAGCGGCCGTCTCTCGCCGCCGGGCCTGAATTCTGGGGAACTTACGCCCCTCCGAGAGCGCCGCTCGGGCTACCGACAATGGCACTAGAGCGGCACGGCGTGCTCTGCGATATAACGGTCGAGCGTCGACTCAGCGGGCCCAATGTAGTGAAACGCTTCCGCCCACTCGAGTCCGTACGGGCGGCCGACTTCCCGATCCGAGGGAACTCCCCGCAGATACCTTGAATCGTAATCAAGAAAGAAGTGCTTGATATACTCGCGATTGGCAGTTTCGTCGTTGTCGCCGAGGATGGGAAGACGCATTTTCTGGGCAGCCAGCCGGACTCTCAGGCGAGCGCCGTTTTCGCCGGCAGCTCCCTGAGTTTTGTTGGCGAGATTGGCTTCGACCTTCTTATTTATCCAAGGGGTAATATCGACAACGCGGTTGACCAACTGTGGCCCTCGCGCGAAATAGTACTTCTCTCCTACGCTGTGCGGCTGCAATCCCGCCCCCAGATGCTCCGGGTAATCCTTATCCATCCCCGCCATCCAGCAGGCCGCTTCCACCACTTGAGCCGTCACGTAATGGTCAGGATTTTCTTCATAGGCGCCCCAAGGGTCGTAGCAGACAATGGTGTCGATCCTGAGCATCCGGATCAGAAAGATCAGCCGCTCGCGCATCTCCTCGCGCGCTATGCCATCCATTTGGTGATTGCGGTATCCGAGACTGAACACCTTGGTCAGTCCCAACGCCTTCGCCACCGCATCGTTATCCCGCTCATTATTCAGGATGGTTTCACCCATCGTGCCGCCGCCAGCCCGCTCGTCATTGGAGGTCCTGATCAGGTGGCCCGTATAACCCTCGCTTACCAGTTTTGCCACCGTTCCCGCAGCAAAGAACGGGATGTCGTCGGCATGGGGTTGGATAGCGGCTAGAACTTTGCCGGAGTGGGGCTTTCCGGCAAGCGGGCGTTCAATCACAACCTCCGGCAGACGCGCCACATCCGGGCCGCTGCCGACAGCGGCGCGCTGTTGGCCTATGCCCTCCGCTCTCGACCCCAAAAACGCTCCACCGGCCAGAACTTGGGCAACAAAACCCCGTCGCTGCATGGCACCCTCCTGTGATGAGGACTGATCAGCGGTTAGGCGCGCTATGCCGTGGAGTGCGGGGCTGGGGGGTCCGACTTCTTCGGGGAAATCGGTCCCGGCGCACCCTGCGCCGGCAGGGATTTCTCCAAGGCTGCGCTGCCGCGTTTAGTCCTACGCCAGCGGGAGAATTCCTGGCAGTATTTGGCTAGCTCCTGGGCAGCAAGTTTGTGCGCGAACGATTGTTCTGGAGAAGAATCAGGGGAAGTGTCTGATGGCATGAAGACCTCCATAGGAAATAACATTATACCATCGTGTCCGAGGACAGGTGAACGTGGCGCCGACCCAGGTTCCACCCATCGACTTTTGTAACGGCGGTCTCAGGCCGTCGCTCCGGCGGGCAGTAACCTTGGAACAGTGGGACGCATGCCCAGGGCGGCCACAAGGGCCGCCCCTACAGCGCGATTCCTTTTACACCTTTTCACCGGGGAGAGTAGAATTATCTCCCTGAGACGTCACTGGAGGATTAAAGAAATTGGCCAAGTTTAGTGAACTATTTGCAACCCAGCAGGGCCGCCTCGAAGGCTTGGCGGCCATCTCTGCGCCTCTGCGGCAGCCGCAAGCGATCCTTGGGACGGCTGAGCAGGGAAGGGGCCTCGCGGCCGAAGATGCAGCGTCCCTGTTTGCCGCAACGCGCATGCAGAACTGGGGGACTGAAATCCAGACGGCAGCGAACCAACTTCGCGCGCGTTGGGCCGGTAAGGCGGTTGAGTTCATCATCCCCGTCTACTTGACGAGCTTCTGCCAAAACGAATGCCTCTATTGCGGCTATCGGCAGAGCAATCCCATCGCCGAGCGCGTGAGGCTCAGCTTGGAAGACTTCGATAAGCAATTGGACCTTATTCTTTCCTGGGGCCACCGGCAAATCGAACTGGTGCTCTCGGATGACCCGGAATTCGGGCCGGATCGAGTGGCGCGCTATGTGACCGCCACTCGAAGGAAACTTGATCTCCTGGGGGGCGGAATGGTCGCACTGTGCTCCCCGGTCTACCGGCAAGAGGATTACGTCCGCTTGCGCGAGGCGGGCTTGGATTGGGTAGTCGAGTGGCAGGAGACTTATCACCGGCCCCATTTCGACCGCTGGCACTTTACGGGCTCACCCAAGCGGCACTTCGAGTCCCGCCTGGAGCTGTGGGACCGTGTGCTTGCCGCGGGCATTACCAAGATCGGCATGGGCGTGCTGTTAGGACTTTACGACTTCCGCCACGACGTTCTGGCGGTGATCGAGCATGGAAATTATCTGCGCCGCACTTACGGGATCGAGCCGCACGCCTTGGGTATCCCGCGCTTGAAGCCGGCGCGTGGCGTACTGGCCTCGCAGAAGCGGAATCGCTTCAGCGTCTCTGACGATGATTTCCGCCTGGTGGTTAGTATCTATCACTTGGCTTTCCCCGCCTCCCGCCTGTTTTTCAACACCCGGGAGAGTTACGACCTGAACATTTCCCTGGTGGCTCCCGGCGATCTCTTTACAGTAGATTGCGAGACGCTGCCGGGGGCCTACATGCGGCAGCACCTCCCCGGCCAATTCTCGACGCACGACTACCCACCGCGGCGGGAAGTCAAGGCGACGTTCGAGAAGCGCGGGCTCGCCGTCAAATATCTTGCCGACGAGATGCCCAGCGGGGCCGCCGTTGCTGCGCCGGCCTCGGAAACGGCAATTGATCAGAAGCGCTGGATGGAGCAGCACGCCCAGATGCGTGCCCGGTTGCAAGATTGGGAAGCGTCACTCGAGCAGCTTTCCAGCAGCGCCAGCCGGACCCCCAAGCGCCAGGCAGCGGATGCCTCCCTGCGCGAGATACTGGAGTACTTCAAGAATGTTCTGACCACACATTGGCGGCAGGAGGAATCGGAATTGTTCCCGGCCTTGCGCCGGGATGCCCAGGTTGCTTCGCAACTGGCGGCTTTTCGCGCCGAGCACGAGCGTTTTGGCGTGGACCTGGATAAATTCGAGCGGCAGATGATTTCTTACGGTCTCTCGAAGGACCCGACCGTGCTCGTAAGCCTTGGCGCCCGCATGATCCGCGAAATGCGTGCTCACCTCGCGGCAGAAGAGTGTGTCGTCCGCATTGCTTTTTGCAGCGCCCCATGCTACACCTGAGCGCGTGAGGCGGACCGTGCAAAGAAGCATCGCGTTGGGCCTGCTTTTATTAGGCGCCACAGCACAAGCGATGGCGCAAGGCGCGACACCGCCTCAGAACCCTCCCTCCAACTCTCAGACCGACACTACCTCAGCGCTGGAATTCCTTGGCTCTTACACGGCTCCCAGCGCGGTTCTAACCACCGAGACTAGTCACGCCAGCGCGCGTCCTCCTTCTCCGCCCGCCGACACCAGGCTGCGGCGCATCGAAGGCGCGTTTGCGTCGCTTCCACCGTGGCCCGCTGACTTCGGGTGGAGCTTCCGGCCGGCGCAGTTAGCCTGCGAGAGCCCTGTGAAGGCAGGTGAGCCAACTTCCTTCGCGAACCTGGACTCTGGCGCCGCAAGCAATGTCATTCCCACGAAAGTGGGAATCCAGCAGCCTCAGACGAGCGGCGAGCCGGGCGGGAATGAGACCACTCGAGCCTCAGATTTCCAAACCCAGTGGCTGGCGGCGGAACGAGCGCTGAGGGAGGAGCGGTTCGAGCAGGCCGCCGCGGTTTACGAGCAGCTCTTGCAAGGCCGGCCTCAGTGTGCGCCGGTTCTTTGGAACCGGGCACTCGCCTTGGCGTACCTACGATCCACTGGGGCGGTCGCCGCGTTGACGAGCGCTTTGCCCGATGCGCCCTCGCTCGCCGTAGGGCGGTTGCTCCTGGCGGTCACGCGGGTTATAGACGGGGATGTGCAGGGCGCGCAAACTGAGCTGGAGAACCTGTCAGCGACGGGTGCTGACTTCAAGGTCAGTGCTTCCAGGACAGCCACGGGGGCGGCGCGGGGCACGCCTCACATTTCATCCCAACCAAGTCGAGGCGGACCGCCGGCGACGGCCGAGGGCGTGGTGGGCGCGAAGGCGCGCGATGTCCTCTGGGTAAGGGCGATGGTGGCATGGGGCACCGGAGACCCCCGCCAAGCGCGTCAGTTGCTGGCCAGCCTGGCAGAACTGCAACCTGAGTCCACAGCAGTCTGGTTTGAACTGGGAGGAGCCGCCTTGGATGAGGCCCGCGATTGCTCCCGACGCCTTTCGGATGTCGCTCCCAACAGCGTTTGGAATCGAAGATTGCAAGCCGAGGCTCTCCAGATCCGATACCCCGGGCTGGCTCGGAACCTGCGGGGAAGCGAGCCGGAGGCCTTGGAGAGCGGAGAGCTCGAGAGTCCCGAGGGTTTGGTTTCGGAAACGAGCGACACTCCGCGCGAGCTTTACCTCCAAACGCGCTCCGCCCTGCGCCTCAGCGAAACCGCCTATGGCCGGGCGTCAACTTCCCCGCGTTTCCAGGCTTATCTGCACGCCATGCGAGCGCTCGCCGCCGAGCAGGAAGACGACGAAGCCGCTGCCAGGCGGGAATACAGTATCGGACTCGCCCAGGACCCCAAGAGCGCCCTCCTGCACGCCGGCCTTGGCCATGTTTATCGGCGGCGGATGGATTTGCCCTCGGCGGAGCGCGAACTGGCGCAAGCCTGGCGTCTGGATCCTACGGACCCTCTGGTCGCCTTCGAGTTGGGCGACACCGAGGAGCGATTGGGCAAGACCGAGCCGGCGCTTGAGCTGTTGAATCAGGCTCTGGAACTCGATACCAACCTTCTGGTGGCGCGCTGGAGCCGTGCCAAGGTTTATCTCACTTTGGGTGACAACGAGCGCGCTCTTGCAGACCTGGAAACGGCGGCGCCCGCGGATTCGTCCGGCGAGTTGCAATGGCAGCTTGCTCGCCTCTATCGCAAAGTCGGGCGAGCGGACCTGGCCGCGGAGGCCGAGAAGCGCTCGGAAGAACAGAGGTCAGCGGCTGCCCACAAGCTGGAGACACAGAACGCCAAGTGAAAAAGAGCCCGAACCACAGAGACGCAGAGGCACAGAGAAAGCCCATTCTGAATCTTTCCCGCCGCCGCTTTCTGCGTTCGAGCGCTGGACTGGTTGCGGGCTCATGGGCCGCCGGCGCGTACGGGCCGTGGTGGGCGGGAGGCGGCGCTCCCCCGCTCGCATTCCCCCTCCTTGCCTCCGATCCCACGGACCAAACCAAGCGCGACCGCGAGACGTGGACTCCGGTCAGTCAAGCGCTGTCTCGATTCTCGAGTCACCGCTTTGCCTGCGAAAGGCACTTCCGGGCAATTTCAAAATCGCTGGAGGCCTTGCGCTCCGCCATGCTCGCTGGAGGCGCAGGAATTGAAGAATGTCTGTCTCCGCGCTTCCACAGCGCCTCCCTGGCGCCCGAGCGCGAGACCGTTCTGCGGGACGACAGTTGCTTTGTGGTGCGTCGCGCCGAGTGGGACGATGGCGGGCAAAGGATGCCCGCTTTGGGCCGTAATGAATTCGCCGCTGATCTCCGCCACTGGCTAAGGCAACATGCTCCGCTCAGGCTCGCCCAAATGGACTGCACCGAGATTCGAGAAGACAGCGCGCCCGTTGCGTCGGCGCCGGAGGATAGGGCCGACCCGGCCAAGCTGGTGGCGCGTTTTCGGTTCCAATTGAGCGGCGCGACGGGGAATATCGCAGCGGGTTCGACCGCCGCACTGACTCGCTGGCAGTTGTCGGGAGAATGGGAAATCGAATGGGAGGCCGGAACTGCGAGGGCCGGGTCGGCGGAGACGGAATGGAAAGTCGTTGGCTGGCGGCCCCGCGAAGCAGTGACCGTTCTAGCCCCTGAACCGGTCTTCACCGATGTCACGCGGGCGGCCTTCGGCCAGGACTCGAGCTACGCCGCCCACCTCCTCCGCGACACCAATTACTGGCGCGCCGTATTGGACGAGGCGAGCGGCATCGATATCTTCGGCAATTACGGCGTGAGCGTAGGAGACGCCGACGGAGACGGGCGCGACGAGATTTACCTTTGCCAGCCGCAAGGCTTGCCGAATCGGCTGTACCGCCAGACCAAGCCGGGCATCTTTGAAGACATCGCCCCCCAGGCAGGCGTCGACTTGCTGGACGCAACCGCAATGGCGCTTTTCGCCGATCTGCTCAACCGGGGACGCCAGGACCTCATCCTCATCACCCAGTCCGCCCCGTTGCTCTTCTTTAACGATGGGCATGGGAAATTCACCTGGGCGCGCAACGCGTTCCCGCCTTCTTCCCAGAAAGCCGCGCTCACCGCGGCTGCATTGGGGGATTACGATCGCGATGGCTTTCTCGACCTCTACGTCTGCTCTTACGGCTACTTTCAAGGCCAGGGTGCGGTGCCTTTGCCCACGCCTTATTACGACGCCCAGAATGGCCCGGGCAACCACCTCTACCGAAACCGCGGCGATGGCGCCTTTGTGGATGTGACCACCGCCAGTGGGCTCGACCGCGGGAACAACCGCTATAGTTTCGCCTGCGTCTGGGCAGACGTTGATGATGACGGTTGGCCTGACCTTTGTGTGGTCAACGACTTTGGCCGCAACAATCTCTACCGTAATCGCCACGACGGCACCTTCGAAGAAATCGTGGACGGGCTGCCGGGATACGGCGCCGGCATGAGCGCCGCGTTTGCCGACGTGGATGGGGACGGGCTGGGCGAGCTTTATGCCGCCGGTATGTGGCAGCCCGTGGGCGAACGAGTGACGGCTGACCCCGGATTTCAGCAACGTTTTGCGGACGTTGGTGTGGCGCCGGTGCGTCAGTTTGCCATGGGCAGTAGCCTGTACCACTCAGAACAGCGCCAGGAATCCACGGCCGCCAAAGCCGGCCCCAAAATGGTGGCGGTTGCGGACGCCGCCGGAGCTCGTAGAGCACTCTGGAATTGGTGCTCGGATGTCTTCGACCTCGAGAATGACGGTTGGCCGGACATCTATTGCCTGAACGGCTATCTCTCTTCGCCCACGCCCGACGCCGCTCCCCTCGACGCCTACTTTTGGGAGGAGATCATTGCCCTTTCGCCCCATGCCATGACGCCCAGCATCGAATACCGGGCCGCTTGGGCCGCCGGGTTCGATCTGGCGCACCGGGGACATCCCTGGGATGGTTTCGAGCGCAACGCCTTCTTTCTCAATTGCGGCGCGGGACGATTCGTGGACGCCTCAGCGGCTGCGGGATTGGACTTTATCGACGACGGCCGCTCTTTCGCCATCTTTGATTACGATGGGGACGGAGATGCGGACCTTATTATCCGCAACCGCACCGGTCCGCAACTGCGCCTGCTGCGCAATGAACTCGGCCACAGAAACCAGCGGCTGGCCATTCGCCTGACCGCCACGCGAGGCAACCGCGATGCGATTGGAGCGCGGGTCGAGGTCGAGACTCCAAACGGCCGCCGAGTGCGCTACCTCGGCTGCGGGTCCGGTTTCCTGGCGCAGCATAGCAAGGAGATCATAGTTGGGTTGGGCAAGGAGGGCTCAGAGACGATTCGTGTCAAGGTGCGGGTGCGGTGGCCGAGCGGCAGCGTGACCGAGTTCGCGGAGCTTGCGGCCGGAAACCGGTATCACGTGATCGAAGGCCAGCCGAATCCTCGCAGTGAACCGCTCGCAACTTCAGGTTCGGCGAGCGCCGGCAGTCCGACGGCGGGTCCGCCCCTGCCTGAGCCGATTCCCACGCGCTTCTCAACCGTTCTGGTGGACCCACTGCCCATGCCCTCGCTGGCCGCGCTGCGCCTCTTTGACGAACCCGCAGAGCAGAAGACTTCATCCCACCTTCAGCCCGGCAAGATTCGCGCCTCGCACCGGTACGCCCTGCTCTGGCTTTGGGATGGCGCGCGCGCGTCACAGGATGACGGGCTGGAGGTTTTGATCGCGGTTCAAGGCGAGATACCTAGCCGCTTGGTGGTTTGGGGGGAAGGCACGGTTCCGGCCGCTGCCCGAGGGCTCGATTATCTGGCTTGGCGCGCGAGTGAGCCTTTCCGTCTCTTTTGCTCCACCCTGATGGCCTACTTGTTCGATTACCGTCGCGATCTCGTGCTTCCCACCGGGTTGCTTTTCGAGGCGGGGCCCGGCGCTGCTCACGATCCTGGAGGCATCGAGTCGTTTCACAAGCTGGTGAAGATTTACTGGGGCGGCGCGGCTGCCGAGGAGATTCTCGAGGACGCGCGCCGCGGAGTCCAGTCGGGGGCAGGCGCGTTGCCGTTTCCGGGACGCACGCTGCTCTGCTCGTTTCGGCGCGATTTCAGGTGGCTGGGGGCCGCGCTGGTGGAGGCGGGATGCCCGGAGGCGGCGGAAACCTACCTGGCTCTGCTTGTCGAGAATAACCCCAGTGACCCCGAGGCCCAGTACAACCTCGCCCTGTTGCGGAGCGAAGCGGGCAAGCAGGCTCTTGCCCTTTCGGGAGCCCGCGCCGCCCTGGCGGCCAGGCCGGTCTTCCCCGAAGCTGAGAACCTGCTCGCCGTTCTGCTGATGCGCTCCGGGCAACTCGCGGAAGCCCGCAGCCAACTGGAGAAGACCACGCAACAGGCGCCGGACTTTGCCGAAGCCTGGAACAATCTCGGCTATGTGCTGCTCCGGCAAGGGGAGTTGCCCTCCGCACGCTCGGCTCTGGAAAAGGCCCTGGCGCTTGCCCCCGACTTCCCTGACGCCCTCGACAATCTCGGCATCGTCTCAGCGCGACAACGAGACATCACCAAAGCCGGCGAGTTGTTTCGCCGCGCCCTCGAGTTGCAGCCGGAGAACGAGCAGGCGGCCAACAACCTCGGCGTGCTGTACGCGCAGCAGGGCAGAACGCAGGAAGCGCTCGAGACATTCCGCGCCCTGCTCCAGCACAACCCGGAAGCGTCTTCAGCGCTGTATAACCTGGCAAAGCTCGAAATATCCCTGGGCAACGCGTCGGGGGCAAAGCGCTTGCTCGAGTCCTGGCTAGCCAAGCACCCGGGCGACGCCACCGCGCGCCAACTCCTCGAGCGTGCGGGAGGAGGCAGTAAGGCAGTAGGCGGTAGGCAGTAGGCAGTAGGCAACGGGCAGTAGGGAATAGGGCGTACGGAAGAGGGGAAGAGGGAATTCCTGTCCCTTCGGGAGATCGCAGGACCCAAACGGCGGGGGTCCGCGCCACCCGGCCTACTGCTTACTGGCTACTTCCTATTCCCTATTCCCTGTTCCCTATTGCCGGATCGGCTACAGCATGTCATTTTGACCGTTTTCCATGTGCTTTCGCCGGCCGGAAGACCATGCTGACAGATCACAAACGGCGGTGGTCCGCGCCAGGTTCCCTACTGCCCACTGCGCACTGCCTGTTCCCTGTTCCCTGTTCCCTGCTCCCTATTCCCTACCCGCGCCTCTGGAGCATTTTCCTTTGTTTTCTTAAACATTCCCGGTTTGTTCCGTGAATTTTGTTGTTCCGGCGGCTCGGGCGTCGCCCGGTCCTCCGCCGCAGTGTCGGTCGCCGCTTCCTCGGACGTAATGTCGAGGCCGAGCATCCGATTGATTTCTTCCATTTCGGGGTCCGTTTCCGAGTCCTTGCTCCCTTTCAATCCCGCTTCTGCCATCAGAACGTTTAGTGAGTCGTCGATATGATTCTTGCGCATGCCCAGGATCATTTTTACCTTGCGGTCAATCGAGCGGTCCAGCGAGCTTTCCTGGCGCAGCATCACGCGCCACGTCTCGCCCTCCGGAGCCAGGCAGGCATCCCGTTCGATGGCGGCTCTCTCGGCGTTCACCTTTTCGGCGTATTCCAATTCCGGCTGGAGGGCAGCGATTTCCTCATCCAGCAGGCGGAGAACTTCCTGGAGGCCGGCCTCGATCGCTTCCGGAGTTGCGCCTGGCTGTGGCTCACGGGCCCTACTCACCTCCGAGAACATGCGGAGCAACCGGCAAATGCGAGCCATCCGCCAGCCCATCCTGCCCCGGGAAAGGGTTTCGAGCTGGTGCGGCAGGCTACCCGCCCAGTCTTCCAGTGTCCATTGGCGAATGTCGACGGGTAAGTCTATATCTCGAGCCAGGCGATCCTCCCA